>Ga0073928_10004733_pt1 | contig 19770 bp, 14 predicted proteins | sample PaiPotPPA55metaG_FD_76969 | JGI IMG/M metagenome (GOLD analysis project Ga0073928, IMG submission 76969) | Iron sulfur acid spring bacterial and archeal communities from Banff, Canada, to study Microbial Dark Matter (Phase II) - Paint Pots PPA... ...
GGAGCAAGGAGACGCACCTATGAAGGCACAGGAATTGGGCTGGCTTTAGTCCAGGAACTGGTGAAATTGCACGGCGGCACGATCGATGTCCAGAGCGGCGAAAGGAGGGGTACCACATTCACGGTGTCGATTCCCGAAGGAAGTGGTCACCTTCCACAGGATCGGATTGGCGCGGTTCGCACCTCGACATCGAGTCCAATTCATACGGACAGCTACGTCGAAGAGGCGCTGGGATGGCTGCCGCCTGAGGTCAAGAGAGATCAGGCGCCGTTAAAGGATACCGTTCCCGACTCTGCCGTGGCAGTCCCAGGTGTTCCATCAGAAAGGCCTGAACTGGCGACTGTCCGCAGCTTAATCGTGGTGGCAGACGATAACTTCGACATGCGTGACTACATTCGCCGGTTATTGGGTCAACATTACCGGATTCACGGCGTGTCCAACGGAGTGGACGCCGTAAAGGCTGCACGCGAATTGAATGCCGACCTGATCCTCGCCGACGTTATGATGCCGCAATTGGACGGCTTCGGAGTCCTCCGCGCGCTGCGGGATGATCCCGCGACAAGACTAAAACCCGTAATTCTTCTCTCTGCGCGGGCTGGAGAAGAGTCTCGAATCGAAGGGTTGCAGGCGGGAGCCGACGACTACCTGGTTAAGCCGTTTACCGCGCGTGAACTGCTGGCCCGCGTGGGCGCCCATTTAAGGACGGCACGGGCGCGAACCGAGTCAGCCGAGATCGAGCGCCATTTGCGTGCCGAAGCCGATCTAGAGCGCAACCGCTTACGCGAGTCGTTCACACAGGCTCCCGCCGCCATGGCTCTGCTCCTTGGCTCGAATCACAAATTTGTCTTCGCGAATGAGGCATACGTCAAAATGGCTGGCCGCGATCTTATTCAGCTTATCGGCAAAACTATGCGAGAAGCATTCCCCGAACTTGACGGGCAGGGATACTTCGAACTTCTCGATCGCGTATACCAGAGCGGTGAGCCATTCCTGGCCACGGCGCGGGAAAGAACGATCAATCGTCATGGCAAGCAGGAATCTATTCACCTCGATTTTGGTTATTTCCCAGTGCGAAACCTGGCGGGGGAAGTTGATGGCATTTTGTTCCAGGGTGTCGATGTAACCGAACAAGTAATGGCGCGAAGTCAACTGGAGGCGCGGGTCAAGGAACGCACCGCCGAACTGGAACAAGCTCACGAAGGCCTGCGGGAATTGAACCACCGACTCATGCGAGCGCAGGACGAGGAGCGGCGACGCCTCGGGCTGGAACTGCACGACAGTGCCGGCCAGCTGTTAGTCGCCTTGAAGTGGAAACTGGGACCTCTGCACAAGGAAATTGGTCCGGATCATGCGGAATGGGCGAAGCTGGCGACGGATGCCTTCCGGCTTGCCGACGAATTGTCACAGGAGCTTCGCACCGTGTCGCACCTCCTGCATCCGCCGCTGTTGGAGCAGGCGGGGCTGTCCTCCGCCTTGCGCCTGTATGTCGAAGGGCTCGCGGAACGAAGCGGACTTAAAGTGAAACTCGAAATAGACCCCGGCCTCCAAAGAATGCAGCCGGAGACGGAAGCGATAGTCTTTCGTATCGTGCAGGAATCACTGACCAACGTCCATCGGCACGCAAGAACCAAGACCGCGAAGGTACAGATCAGTCAAAGCTCGCACACCGTGAGGATTCAGATCGAGGACAACGGCGGAGGTATTCCAGGCTTCACCACGCTTGAAGAGACAAATTTCAAACTAGGAGTTGGAATCCAAGGAATGCGCGAAAGAGTGCGACAGCTGAACGGAAGCTTCGAAATCGCATCCAGTCCAAACGGCACCACGGTCACGGCAGTAATACCCACCAATGTTGCTGAAGATGAAGTCTGATTCTTTATGCTCCCACACAACTTAGGTCACTTTTCTCATTGTCATTTTTCCTCGTTCATCTTTTTCCAGATACGCCCATGGGAGATTCGGGTCGTGGGTAAACATAGTCACCCACTTCTCAGGAATCGCCTGCGCGTAATAGCGCTTGCGGCTTTCGATGGTTTGCAGCGGCAGCAGATCGAAAGCCATGCCCCAGGTCAGGTCGATATGCGCGCTGGTGGGGATCAGGTCGGAGATATAGCAGGCAGTGTGGCCGCCGCTTTTTATAATCACGGCTTGCATGTGTTCTGTGTGTCCGGGAAAAACTCTGACTGACACTCCGGGGACAATTTCCTGATCGGCTTGCAGCAACTCCATCTGTCCGCTTTTGATCAGAGGATCGTAATTATCCGACATGTAGCTGATGGCGTCGCGCTCAAGCTGAAGGCGTCCGTGCTGCCACTCGCCCTCGGGGGCATAGTATTTCGCTTTGGGAAATGTGGGCACGACCTCGCCGCCCGAAATCACCGTATTCCAGCCGCAATGATCGAAGTGCAGGTGCGTGTTGATCACGACGTCGATGTCGTCTGGCGAAATGCCGGCGGCGGTCAGGTTGTCGAGCAGTTTTGCGGGCTGTCCGAAAATTTTGATCAGTCTCTCTGGCAGCTTGTTGCCGATGCCGGTTTCGATCAGAATCGTCTGCTTTCCAGTCTTCACCACGACCGAATTTAGTCCAACGGGGACGTAATTATCGGCGTCGGCTTTTACTTTTTTCCCCCACATAACCTTGGGAATGACGCCGAAAAAAGTTCCTCCATCGAGTCGATAAAGACCGTCAGAAACGGCAATGAGTTCGAATTCGCCCAGGGTTAAGCGGTGCATTTGCATTAGCCTCGTGCTTTTCAGGATTTATTTGGCAACACTTCATTGTGCACCAATCGGCCCTGCGGCGACGGTTTCGTCGTCCGTCGACAGATATACCCCCTCGGCTTTGCACATTAAACCTCTCCTGCACAATAACTCGAACCCCCTCCCCCTGATCTTTTGGAATCATCGGTTTAGGGGCAGATTGAGGTCCAAATCTTTGAGTTGAAAGAACTTATACGCAAAATCTTAAGGACAAAGGAGTTCGTGGCCTCGCTTGGTATTTTATCTTATAGATAACTTAACATATATATTATTAACTTATCGGATGTACAAAGTCAAACAGTGAATACGCACTGGCGGCGCTCGGCGTCCTCAAGCTCCCACGCTGGCGAACGGCGTGCTGCGACTCAGTCCGCGAGCTTAGAGAAGCCGCCAACTCCCAGTTCTTCGAAACCAGTGGCACGAGGTGCGGCACGGGCGGAACGCCCGTGCCTAAATTGTCGAGCGGTTTTCTATTCTCCGTTAGACTCGCGTGTTGTTGCAGCCAGGAAGCGAGTTGTGGCCCTTGCTGGGATTTCATGTCTGCGCAGTAATTCATGTTCTCTATCGACTGCTTTAGCGAGCGTGCCGCTGCGGGCGCGGGATGGGCGGTGAAAAAAGACTGGACTTGATCGCGCATGCCCGCGTCACAGAAGCTGCCGGTGGCTTGCACGATGATTCCTCCAGCAAATGCTCCGCCCAGATTCTCTATAGCTTCCCAATGCGACTGGACGAACTTCCAGGCTTGTACCTGAGCGGCGGGGTTTTTCATTACTTGTAAGATTAAGTACGGAGCGTCCTGCGATCGCATCTGCGGGGAAATCGCGTACTCGAGAGTGCTTTCAATTAACTTGGGATCGTTAAAACGGCTTAGAGCAAACATGTCGGTGAAATAGGCTTCTGGAGTCTTGGCGGCTTTAAGATCCTCCATTATCTTGGCGTACAAAGCCTGATCGCCGTCACGCGCCGCGATTTGCAGGGCAGCCCCTGCTATCGCGTGATCGACAGAAGAGTGATCTGCGAGATATTGGTTCGCCAGCTTTTGTGCCAGCACCTGTATCTGCGGATCGCGGGCGACGCCACCCAGGGCCATCATTAGTTGCGCGCGAACTGCGGATCGTCCTTCAGCTTCTCCCGGCTTGGCTTCCCATCCTACATCCTGGGCCACCGGAGCGAGCAGATGGCGCACCCAGTGCTCGTAGGCTTCCCGGTCGGCGTCGTCGATGAGGCGATCGCCAATGAAGGTGAGCTGGGTAAGGAGCTCTCCTAAAACGGCGTCGTTGCGGTCTGCCTGCAGACCCTCGGCGAGAACCAGGTAATCTCCAATGGGCTCGCGATTAACGCGCACGGACGCCGAGACATCGCTTAGCAGCAGGATGCGTTCGGCTGCATTCAGCGCGCTTTCGGCCACTTTGGACATGGCCTGAATGGCTTCAGAATCGTATCCGGAGCGATAGAAACCTTTGGCATTGGCGTTCGCGTAAACCCATGGCGAACATCCCTGCAAGGTGAGGTCCTGCTCTCTCTTACTCAGCAGTTCACACTTCGGTGTATTTGCTGCCGCTGAATCGGCTGATTTCATGCACAGGGGAATCTGCCATAGCTCCGGGCTGCCGGCCTCCAGCTTTGCCCGATCGTAAAAGTAACGCTGCTGGTGGAGCGCAACTGACTCGGAATTGCCCGAGCATTGAGTCGTGACCGTTACCAGCGGAGGCCCAGCTTGTTCGGTCCAGGTAGGCATGATTTTATCGATGGGTTTCTTTGAGACCTGAGTCTGCGCGTTCCAAAAGTCAGACGCGGTAGCATTGGCGTAGGAGTGTTGCTTTAAGTACAAATTCACACCTGTACGAAACGACTCCGGGCCCACGTAAGTCTCCAACATCCGCAGCACGGCGGCGGTTTTGCCGTAGGTTATCGAGTCGTCGAGTTCGAGAATTTGCGCCGGAGTGTCTGCGGATTGATGAATTGGGTGGGTGTTGACGAGCGAGTCCTGATCCAGCGAGTTCACGGCGTCGGTGACTTCGTCGAGTGGCACATTCCATTCCGGCTTCCACGCCGCTACTGGCTTGCTCGACATCCACGTGGCGAAACCCTCGTTGAGCCACTTGTTGTCCCACCATTGCATGGTCACCAGATCGCCAAACCATTGGTGCGCCATTTCGTGGGCAATGACCGACGCGACGGTCTTCTTCAGGCCGATGGCCGTGTGTTGTTCGTCGAGCAACAGCAAAATCTCGCGGAAAGTGATGCAACCGGTGTTCTCCATCGCTCCCGCGGAAAAATCTGCCAAGCCGACCAAGTCAAGCTTCCCGTAGGGATATTTGATCCCGAAATAGCGATCGTAATAGTTCAGGTTGAATTCGGCGGCAGCCAATGCGAAGCGGCCGAGCTCCTTCTTGCCGGGGCTGGTCCAGACGCGAATCGGAATACCGTCGGATTCTCCTTCGATGTATTCAAAATTTCCCACTACCACTGCCACCAGATAGGACGACATTCGGGGACTGGTTGAGAAATGGACAGTGTGCTTGGCGTCGCCAGGCCCTGGTGTATCAGAAACGACTTTTCCGTTCGAAATGACATTCATGCCTTTATCGGCGATTACGGTTACATCGAAAGTAGCCTTGAGTGCCGGCTCATCGAAGCAAGGGAAGGCACGGCGCGCGTCGGTGTCCTCGAGCTGCGTGGCTGCGTATTTGCGGCCTTGATCGTCCTTGCCAATGTAGAAGCCGCGCAGTTCATTATTCAGAATTCCCCGGTAGCGAATTTGTATGGTTGCGGAGCCCGGTTGAATCGATTTGTCCACGGACAGAGTCGCGAATTGGCTGGTTTGGTCGAGGCTGACTTTGGCCTTCTGGGTGGCGCCCGCGCTGCTGATGCTCACGTCCTGAAAATCAATGTCGACCGCATGCAGCACGATTTCGGAAGTGGCCTTGAGGACACGAATTTGGATCGTCTCCTCGCCATCGAAATTGTTCCTGGAGAAGTCGGGCGCAAAACTGAGCTTGTAATTCTCAGGCACCGCAATTTGTGGCAAACGCTGCCCCGTGCAGACGGAACTCATTAACAAGAGCCCAGCTAAAAAGTAGAAGTTTTTCATTTGTTCTCCAATTTCCCGACTGTTCCGTGTGCTTCTCGCGAAGAGTGTTACCGAAAGAGTTTATTTTCAGAGCGCTATTGGTCCGGTCTTTGGTAAATATGCAGCTTTAGATACGCCGAATCTGCTCGGTCAGTTCCAACTTCGTGTGGCGTCTGGCCGTAAGACCTTCAAGGGCCATTTATGTTTTCCGATGAACTGCTGCTTAGACGGGCCTACCAGGGTTTCGTACTCTTTCGATCGCTCAAAATTCGGCCACCGAACGAGGACAAGGGTAACAGGATGCTGCGCGGTGGGTCGCTTGCCCCACGATCCAAGGCAACGGCAGCGGAGACGACTCTACACACTACTTGAGTTCGTGCTCGAAGTGGTCTTCGATCTGGTGGAAGAGGTGATCACGATCGTCGGCGCCGCGGATGCTGTGCGTTTTATTGGGATAGACCATGAAGCGGAACTGCTTGTGTGCCTTGATTAATCCTTCGACCATCTGAATGCTGTTTTGGAAGTGCACGTTATCGTCTCCGGTTCCGTGCGCCAGAAATAATGCTCCACTCAGCTTGTCGGCTACTTTGGGTAGATTCAGATCGGTGTAGCTGGTGGTGTCTTTGTCGGTCGGCAGTCCGTTATTGCGCTCGGTATAAATGGAATCGTAGTTGCGCCAGTCGGTGACCGGGGCGACCGCTGCGCCGGCCTTGAACATGCTTGAATGCGTCAGCGCGTAGAGGGTCATGGATGCGCCATTGCTCCAGCCCCAGATGCCAACGCGGCTGCGATCGAGCTGCGGATATTGAGTGAAGAGCTGATCGAGCGCGGTGAGCTGATCTTTTAATTCGATCCCACCGAACTGGTGGCGGACTGCAGTCATGAATTTGCGGTCACGCGCTGGCGTGCCGCGGTTGTCAACGGTAAAGATCGCGAATCCTCGCTGAGACAGAAGCTGATGGAAAAGGCCGGACGAGCCGACCCAATCCTCGATCCACATATTTCTGACCAACTGCGTGGCCGGGCCGCCATAAATATTTACGATCAGCGGGATCTTGCTGGCCGGTGTGGTTTCCCGGGGGAGCACGAGTTCGCCGTAGAGAATGGTTCCGTCGTCCGCTTTGAACTGGAGAAACTCAGGCTCAGTTAATCCGTAACCGTCTACGCTGCGTGAGCCCCATACTTTTTTGCAGTTTCCGTCAATGGTGCACGTCGAAACGCGGGGAGGCTTCATCAGGGCAGAGAATTCGTCTACGAAGTGTTTGCCATCATCGGCGAACGTGGGATTATGGGTTCCGTCTTCCTCGGTAACCGGTTCGAAGCCTGAGCCGTCAAGTTTCACGGCATAGATCTGCCGTTCCCGTGGGTCGCCCTCGTTGCAGACGAAATAGACCACACCATCGGCTTCGTCGACTGCCTCGACACCCAGCATTTCGAAGTCTCCCTTGGTCAGCTGCAATTCCAGCTTGGTGTCGGCTGCTAGCGGATTGTCTTTGTCGAAGTTGTAAAGATAAAGGTGCGTGTGACCATCGCGCCAGCTTGACCACAGAAAGCGGTTGCCCGATTGCAGAATTTTCATGTCGTCGTTCACGTTGACCCAGGCCTTGGGAGTGGATTCGGTCAACACCTTACGCGAGCGCCCGGAGTGGGCGTCGATGAAGTAGAGGTCCATGTTGTCTTGCGCGCGATTCAGGACTTCGGCCCAGAGCACGCCGTCGCGCACCCATCCGAAGCGCGGGATGTAGGTTTCGGGATTATCGGGCAGCGAAACCCATTTGGTGTCGCCGCCCGAAGCGTTGACCACGCCCAGGCGCACCGCCGGATTGGGATCACCGGCCTTGGGATATTTTTCCATGTCGACCGTTGGATGGGTCGGCATCCAGTCTGTGATTGGGTACGTTGGCACTCGGGTTTCGTCCATCTGCAGATAGGCGATGCTCTTGCCGTCAGGCGACCAGAAATAATTGCTGCGCACGCTGAGTTCTTCGGCATAGACCCAGTCGACCTCGCCATTCAGCACATTTCCTTCTTTGTCCTTCTCTTTCTCTTTTTCTTTATCTTTATCTCGAGTGAGTTGCTTTTCGGTGTCGCCGGATACATTTCGCACATAGAGGTTGTGCTTGCGTACGTAGGCCAGTCGGCCGCCGTCGGGAGAGAACTTGGGATCACCGCAAGGATCGGGCGATGCGCTAAGTTGGACAGCGGTGCCGGTGTCAAGGGAATAGAGCCATAACTGACCGTGTGGGACAAAAAGCAAATGTTTGGAATCAGGCGCCCAGTGATAAGGGTCGACGTGATAGCGTGTAATCCGTTCCAGTTCGCGCTCGTCAGTTATTTTGTTGGGAGATGGCGCGAGCGTCGCAAGTTTCGATGGGCTAAGCAGCAAGGTTTTCACGCCCGTATTCTGGTCAACCGACCATAATTCACCGTGTTCGCCGGAATCGTCGCGCTGGATGAAAGTGAATTTCGTGGAGTCCGAGGTCCATTGGATGGTTTCGGGTGGACGCCCGGTGATGCCGCCTTCGGCGAAAATGGCTTCGATGGTGAGTGCTTTTTTCGCCGTGCCGTTGGAAGTAGTCGACTGCGCGACTGCCAAGGGGAGCAACAAAACATACGGGATTGCTCGACGGATAAAACTATTTACGAAACTTCTCTGAGCCATGAGTTCTGTCCTTATGAGGTGAGGCTGAAAAGTGTACACCGGCTAAGCAGCTTAGCCCATCCCAATGTCATTGCGAGGAGTCCGGGTTTCTGCCGGTCCAGAAAAGAACCCAGATCCCTCGCTACGCTCGGGATGACAGAACTCTTTGTACAGACGTTGCTGGCAACGTTCTGAGAAAGCTGAGCGTGGTAAAATCAGAACAGCGCTACTCCTACAAGATGCTTCCTGACGTACAAAACCTGATCGCACTGCAACAGGCGGATCGGGAAATCCTGCGTTTGAAAGAAGAAATCGCGGCGTTGCCCAAGCGGGTGGCGGCCATTGAAGAACGGTTGGCCGGAACCAGGACGCTTCTGGAAAAAGCCAAGGCTGCGGTGAAGGCCGACGAAGCCGCCCGGCGAAAGTACGAGAGCGGGATTCAGGACCAGCAGCAGAAAATCTCGAAGTATCGCGACCAGTCACTTGCCGTCAAGACCAACGAACAATATAAGGCGCTCCTGCACGAGATCCAGTTTGCCGAGCAGGATATTCGCGCACACGAAGACAAGATTCTAGAGTTGATGGTCAATGCCGAGGTCCGCGAAAAGGATGTAAAAGCGGCGGAAACAACACTCAAAGCGGAGACCGCGGAGATCGAAAAGGAAAAGATCGAAGCGCGGCAGCGCACGGCGGAAGATGAAAAGCAACTGGCCGAGTGGAACGCTAAACGCGATACCGCTCGTGCCGGCGTAGATGCGGACTTGCTGCGCCAGTATGACCGTGTGGCTAAGCATCGCGGCACTGGTCTTTCCGAGGCGCGAGATCACAAGTGTTTGGCCTGCCAGGTCATGCTGCGTCCTCAGACCTACAACGAAGTGCGGGCATCGACTCATGTGGTTACTTGCGAGTCCTGTCAGCGAATTCTTTACTACGATCCCTCGAATGACGAAGTAGTAGATCCGGCTGTAACCGCCAGACGGCGGAGAGCTCATCCCAAGTTCGAATCGAGCCAGGCCTGGTATTTCCGGCCTAACTTCGAAGATCATGGGGAAGTGTTCGTGGTCTATCTCAACAGTAAGGGAGCCTCGAGCCGGCAAGTCTACGATGGTTCTTCCGGACGCGGCATCGGCGACGTTCTGGTTCGCGAAGGCGAGTATCGGCTGGCGTTTCCCGAAGACTTTCCCGAGAGCGTTATCCGTCTGAACGGAAATTGGAGTGAGTCGGAACTCGAAGAGTGGGGAAATGAGCTCCCCACGGCGACTCTTGACGCTCTCCATCGCGACCTTGATCTGGCGCGAGCGGAATCGCATAAGCACCGGCATGCACGCGAGGCTGTTGCGTCGGAGCATCCCGCCGCCAGCTGACGCTTACCAACCCTGTCATTCCGAGAAGCAAAGCGACTAGGAATCTGGGTTTTCGGTTGTACAAGAGAAACCGAGATCCCTCGCGTTGCTCGGGATGACAATCGACTACGTTCCGCGTTGACAATTCACTAGTGTCCCTGCCGGGTTAAGATTCCTTCATGCCCAAAAAATCAATGGACATGCCCAAAAAATCAATGGACTTTCACGGTACGCCCGTTGTGAAAGTCTCTCGCCGCGGCGCCAACCGCCTTAAGGATGGACATGTCTGGGTCTACCGCTCTGACATCGTGGACGCTAACGGCATCGCTCCCGGTGCCCTAGTCGCAGTAGCAGACGATCGCGGGAAGCCACTTGGCACTGCCCTTTACAGCAGCGCATCACAGATCGCCATTCGCATTATTTCAGCGGACGCGGTCAAGGATTTCTGCGCCCTCTTAAGAAAACGCATTCGAGAGGCAATCGCCTATCGCGAACGAATCGTCGGCGACACCGACGCGTACCGAATTGTTTTCAGCGAGGCGGATTTCCTCCCGGGCCTGATCGTGGACCGCTACAACGACCTGCTCTCGCTTCAAGTACTGACCCAGGCCATGGATACAGAAGTTGCTCGGCAGGCCATACTCGCTGAACTATCCGAGCGGTTGGCACCGCAGGCAATCGTGGAACGGGTGGATCCGCGGGTACGGGAATTGGAACAATTGCCTGAGCGCTCCTCTAGCCTTCTGCAGGGAGAGAAGAAGAGCACGGTGTTCACCATGAATGGGGTTCGCTTCCATCATGATGCTCTCGAAGGCCAAAAGACAGGGTCATTTCTGGATCAGCGGGAAAACTATGCCGCAGCGGCCCAGTATGCTCGCGGCGAAGCGCTGGACGTTTTCTGTTATCACGGCGGATTCGCTCTCCATCTGGCGCAGCGCTGTTCCAAGGTCACCGGAGTGGATAGCTCGCGGGCGGCGCTCGAAGTCGCTGACCGGAACGCTGAGTTGAACGGTCGCGACATCGAATGGATCGAAGCCAACGCCTTCGACCTGCTGCGGGACTACGCCAGCGCCGGACAGCAATACGACACCGTCGTGCTCGATCCTCCAGCCTTCGCCAAGAGCAAAAGCAATCTGGATACTGCGCTTCGCGGATACAAGGAACTGAATCTGCGAGCCCTGAGAATGCTGCGGCCGGGAGGGATTCTAGTGACTTGCTCATGTTCCTACCACGTCAGCCCCATCGACTTCCTCCAAATCGTCACGCAAGCTGCTCACGATACCCACCGAACCGTTCGTTTGCTCGAGAGCCGGACCCAAGCCAAGGATCACCCAATCCTGCTAACTGTTCCCGAAACCGCATACTTGAAGTGCCTAATCTTGTCTGTATCTTAATGAAAGATAGTCAAATAAATATATTGACAATAACTCACTCAAGTTTTATGCTTCTTTTACGCTAATTAGGCATCCAGAGAAATGCAGGAAGCCATAAAGAACTAAACCAAGATCTGAGGAGGAACATGACTATGACAGTTTTAACCCGTTGGGAGCCGTTTCGTGAGTTCACCAGCTTGCAAGACCGTATGAACCGGTTGTTCCGTGATTCTTTTGGTCCTGAGGGCCAGGAGCAGTCTTTGGCCACAAGTGCGTTCGTGCCGCCCGTTGATGTGTATGAAGACGAGCACAACGTCAGCCTCAAACTTGAGGTTCCTGGGATCGACGAGAAGGACATCGATGTCCGCATTGAGAACAGTACCCTGACCGTCCACGGCGAGCGTAAGTTTGAAAAGGAAGAGAAAGAAGAAAACTTCCGGCGCGTGGAGCGGCAGTATGGCAGCTTCATCCGCACCTTCACTCTGCCTCCGACCGTGGATCCAGAGAAGGTCACGGCCACCTATGACAAGGGCGTTTTGAAGATCAGCTTGGCGAAAAAGGCGGAAGCCAAACCCAAGCAGATCAAAGTCAATGTGGGCAGCGAGAAGCAACCGGTGAGCAGCGAGAAGACTCTGGAAGGCAAGGCCTCCGGCAAAGCTGCCTAAGTGAGCCTTTATAGTAAGCCTTTATGTGGAGACGGGTCTTTGACCCGTCCGCGCAAAGCTCGACAGTTCGGATGGGAGACGGGATGACCGCCTCCCGTTTTTATTTAATGTTTCATTGTGACCGCGCAAAGAGTCAACGCATCTGAAAAGCAACAAATACATAGACCCTTCACGTCCTGCAGGGTGACAATCTGAATAGAGGGAAGTTATGGCAATCCGTTGGGATAAATTCACAGTCAAGGCGCAGGAAGCAGTTCAGCGCGCGAGCAGCCTGGCGTCCGAGCACGGCAATCCAGAAATCATGCCAGTGCATATTCTGGCCGCACTCGTAGAGGACAAGGAAGGCATCGTCCCGCCGGTACTGGAGAAAATCGGAATCGGTCCGCAGGCAGTGTTGCATGACACTTATGAAGTCGTCGAGAGCTTGCCCAAAGTCTCTGGCAGCGCAGCTCAGGCAACACTTTCCAACCCCTCGAATCAGCTGCTGGAACTGGCTTTCAAGGAAGCTTCGAACTTCAAAGACGATTACGTTTCCACCGAGCATCTGCTGCTGGCGGCGACCGAGTTGAAGCGTGACGCTGCGCGTGAAATACTCGCACGGCACGGCGCGACCCACGACGCAATTCTGAAGGCGCTTACATCAGTCCGCGGCAACCAAAAAGTCACCGACCAGAATCCGGAAGACAAATATCAATCGCTCGCACGCTACACCCGCGACCTGACGGAGCAGGCGAGGCGCGGCAAGCTCGATCCTGTCATCGGGCGCGACGAAGAGATCCGCCGCGTCATGCAGGTACTTTCCCGGCGCACCAAGAATAATCCGGTGCTGATTGGAGAGCCGGGCGTCGGCAAAACCGCAATTGTGGAAGGCTTGGCCGAGCGCATCATCTCGGGCGATGTGCCCGAAGGGCTGAAGAATAAGCGTGTGGTCTCGCTCGATCTGGGTGCGATGCTGGCCGGAGCAAAATACCGCGGCGAATTTGAAGATCGTCTCAAGGCAGTGCTGAAAGAGATTGAAGAGTCATCTGGGCAGATCATCCTGTTCATCGACGAGTTGCACACGCTGATTGGCGCCGGCGCGGCTGAGGGTGCGATGGATGCGTCCAACATGCTGAAGCCTGCGCTTGCTCGCGGCGAACTGCGCGCAATTGGCGCAACCACGCTCAATGAGTATCGCAAACATATTGAGAAAGACCCTGCCCTGGAACGCCGCTTCCAGCCGGTGTTCGTCGGCGAGCCCACGGTGGAGGACACCATCGCCATCCTGCGCGGCCTGAAAGAGCGTTACGAAGTGCATCACGGCGTGCGCATCAAAGACTCGGCGATTGTGGCGGCCGCAACCTTGTCGCATCGCTATATCACTGATCGTTTTCTGCCTGACAAAGCCATCGATCTCATCGATGAAGCCGCCGCTTCGCTGCGCATTCAGATCGACTCTCTTCCGACCGAAATCGACGAGCTTGAGCGTAGAGCCAGGCAACTAGAAATCGAGCGTCAGGCGTTGAAGAAGGAAAGCGATCCCAACTCGAAAGAGCGGCTCGCGCTGATTGAGCGAGAGCTGGCGGAGATTCGCGAGAAAGCCAATACGCTGAAGGCCAACTGGAAGCAGGAAAAAGAACTGATCGCGCGAACCCGCACTCTCAAAGAAAAGCTCGAGCAGTTGAAGATCGAAGAGCAAGCCGAAGAGCGCAAGGGAAACCTGCAGCGCGTGGCCGAAATCCGTTACGGCCTGATACGCCAGACCGAGGAAGAACTTAACAAGCTCACCGCGCAGATGGAGACTAAAGGCGCGGCACGGATGCTGAAAGAAGAAGTCGACGAAGAAGATGTTGCGAAAATTGTCTCCAAGTGGACAGGCATTCCGGTGTCGAAGATGCTCGAGGGTGAAGTCAAAAAGTTGATCACCATGGAAGATCGTCTGCGGCAGCGCGTCGTCGGCCAGGACGAAGCACTCGAACGGGTAGCCAACGCCATTCGCCGCTCCCGCGCTGGTTTGAGCGATCCCAAGCGTCCCATTGGTTCATTTATTTTCCTTGGACCTACCGGGGTGGGCAAGACCGAACTCGCGCGAGCGTTAGCTGAATTCCTGTTCGATGACGAGCACGCCATGATCAGGATCGACATGTCGGAATACATGGAGAAGCATGCCGTATCGCGGCTGATCGGCGCGCCTCCGGGATACGTTGGCTACGAGGAGGGCGGACAGCTCACCGAGCAAGTGCGGAGGCGTCCGTACGCAGTCATCCTGTTCGACGAGATTGAAAAGGCGCATCCCGACGTGTTTAACGTGCTGTTGCAAATCATGGACGATGGCCGCCTCACCGACGGCAAAGGCCGCACCGTCGATTTCCGCAACACCGTGATTATTATGACCTCGAACCTAGGGTCGTCTTTCCTGCAAGCGGAAGGTCTGCGCTCCGAGAAGGAGTTCGAGGAGGCGTCGAAACAGGTGATGCTGGCTTTGCACGCGCACTTCAAACCGGAGTTCTTGAATCGCGTCGACGACATCATCATCTTCCGGCCGCTCGGAAAAGAACAGTTGGTCAAGATTATCGAGCTGCGGCTCGAAGACGTACGGCGGCAGTTGGCCGAGCGCAAGATTTCACTAGAACTGACCGATGCGGCAAAAGAATTGCTCTTCGCCGAAGGCTACGATCCGAATTTCGGAGCGCGGCCGCTGAAGCGCGCAATCCAGAAAATGATACAGGACCCGTTGGCGCTCAAAATTCTGGACGGCGAAGTGCTGCAGGGCGATCACGTCATCGTTGACGCCGATAAGCGAGCCCGCAAGATGAAGTTCGAAGTCAGCGAGCGCGTAGGCGAGAAACAACCCGCTCAGGCAAAAAGATAAAGCCAGCCACGGAAAGGTGTGAATCCGTGAAATCCGTGGCTAATTTTTTGCGAATGCTTGTTTTGCCGGTTCCTGAAACAAGTACCAGACGATTGCCACTCGAATAACCACTCCCAGCCCCTCCCATAGGAGTGACGCGCGAAAATCCACCGCCGCAGCCGAGACACCAGGGATTAGCATGACCGCTCCGGCGAACGCCGCGACCAAGGCTGCTCGCCGCGCCCAGCTATTCAGTCGCAATAATCCCCATGCAATTAATGCTGCAATTCCTGCCACGAGCAAAAACATGTACGGACCGGCAAGCTCTAAACCGCTCAGCAACGGAGCTCCCATCGCCATGGAAACTTTGCCTGGCGCGGCCAGCATGAGCGCGCCAACCACACCTAGATAGGCCGCCGCCAGAAAGAAGACCAGTGCCATCACGGTTATCCCCGTGGGAACCGAATGTGAATTGCTTTTCATGCCCAGGCAACGCGAAAGACGTATGACGTTCGGATCGTCGTCAAAGATACTTAACCACCATAGTCTGCCGATGGCGTTAATAGCGTGCTGCAGAACAAACCATGAAGCAAAATGTCGCCTGGTTCATTTCGACCATAGCTCTCCTGGGATGCGTTGGAAGCCCGCAAAAGTCAGTCCCGGCGACGGGATTCATAAATCAGACACAGCATTCTACTGTTGATCTGCAGTCGATCTGGACGCAAGCACAGCAGAACATAGTGCAGCAGGTAGATCTCAATCCTCTACAAGTTTCCAGGAGCGTTGCTCCGAAGGTACTTCCTGGCGACCCGCGCGCCTTGGGCGTGCAGCCTCACCAGGTTTTGGTGGCCGCCGTCCCAGACGTTTCGGCGGAGCTCTTATTTGCCGCTACGGGCGAGCAGCGATCAAATCCAACCGGAATGATTGCCTGCCCATCGCCCTGCAACGTGCGCTACTCAACCGCGTATTCGTTCTACCATCCTGAGCTCACCAAATACGCCGCATCGTGGGAACTCGATGGCAACAGCTTTAACGTGATTCTGGAGTATGAGTTTGAAAATCACATCCTCAATACGCTGGGGTATGACATGACGTGGAGGTAAGGTTTACTTCTTTTCCGCTTTTTTGCTGGAACTTTCCGACTTCGACTTTTCCCCTGACTTCGGAGATTTCTCTTCCTTTTTCGAAGCAGATTCTTCTTTAGAGCCGGATTCCTTCTTCGACGCGGCCTCGTCTTTCGACTTGGAATCTCCATTAGAGGAAGACGCGGTTGCCGATGGCTTCTTGGCGTAGTCGGTCACGTACCATCCTGAACCCTTGAACTGCACGGCTGGCGCGGTGATTGTCTGCTCGACCGGCCCGCCACAGTCCGGGCACTTCTTCATGGGAGCATCGGAATATTTCACGATCCGCTCAAAGCGGTGATGGCACTTCTTGCACTCATATTCGTAAAGTGGCATGGACTCCTGAAAACGCTCCTGAAAATGCAGACGAAACATGCTTGTCATCCCGAGCGAAGCAAGGGATCTGGGTTCTTGCTTGGACTGTTGGTACCGTCGTGCCCGGTAAAAACCGAGATCCCTCGCTCCGCGAGGGATGACAAGTGGACACCCCAATAACTACCATTTCAATTCTAGGGTTCCGTACAGTTCCCGTCAATTTACGAAGGGACGCACTGAGAGACAGGAATGATAGACTCCGGTCGAAGGTGGCCCGAGAAATGAAGCCCGGTGAACCTGCCGCTGTTGTTGACTCCAGCCGTACGCTTGCGCCTGGACTCTATCTGGTGGCAACCCCGATCGGCAATCTCGAAGACATTACCCTGCGAGCTTTACGAGTGCTCAAGCAAGCCGACTTGATTGCTTGCGAAGATACGCGCCAGACTCAGAAGCTGCTCAACCACTACGGCATCACGACCCGCACCACTAGTTACCACGAACATAATGAGATGACGCGCTCAGCCGAGCTTGTCCTCGAACTTGAACCGGGAGCCCGCATCGCTCTTGTCACCGACGCCGGCATGCCTGGCATTTCTGATCCTGGGTTCCGCGTGATCTCGCTGGCAATTCGCCATCATATCCCGGTAGTGCCGATTCCCGGCGCCTCGGCGTTTCTATCAGCGCTGGTGGCCAGCGGCTTGCCGACCGATTCATTTCGCTTCAGCGGATTTTTGCCTGCGAAGCGAGGCCAGAGACGGCAGGTGATCGAAACTATTCGGGAATCGGCGCGGACGCAGGTGTTTTACGAGGCCCCGCATCGGGTGACGGAAGCGCTCGAAGACATCGTCGAAATTCTGGGACGGCAACGGCATGTGGTGATCGCCCGCGAAGTTACCAAAATGCACGAAGAGTTCCTGCGCGGGCACGCCGCTGAAGTTCTAGAGACGCTGAAAGGCCGCGGCGACATCAAGGGTGAGATCACGCTGCTCATTGGCAAAATGGAGCCGACCGAAGAGAAAGCATCGCCAACGCGAGTAAGCATCCGCGAGCGGATAAACCAGCTGATAGCTGAGGACAATCTGGACGAGAAAGCCGCGCTAAAGAAAGTCGCCAAAGAAATGGGAATCTCGAAAAGCGAAGCCTACCGTGAGTTTCAGCGGAGTAAGTGAGGGGTGACACTCCCGTCCTCCATTACGTCGAACTTAGCTCCCGCTTCACCGCTTCGCTCGCTTGCTTACCATCCACTCGCAGTCCTGCAGCGCCGAAACGGGCCATGACGTTCTTCATGACTGTTCCCATGTCTTTCATCGTGGGAGATCCCATCTCGGCGATCACGGCCTTTACGCCCGCCACAATCTCATCTTCTCCCGCCGCCTTCGGCATGTAAGCTTCGATTAATTTAATCTCGGCCGCTTCTTTATCGGCCATTTCCTGCCGCCCCCCCTTGGTAAATTGTTCGACCGAATCCTTGCGCTGCTTGATTAGCGTGCTCAGCACTTGCTGCGCTTCCTTGTCGTCGAGCGGGGCCATTTTTTCGATCTCGCGATTTTTTAGCGCAGTCTTCACCATGCGCAGAGTGGACAGCCGCTGCTCCTCGCGTGCTTTCATCGCCGCAGTAATATCTTTCTGAATCTGTTCTATCAGGCTCATGATGCGGCAATTATAGCGGAGAGCTTCGACATCCACCGCGCAGCGTAACAAGTCGATGTGTGAAACTAATCTGTTCTTTGCGCATCTCATGTCGAGGAGGCGGTATCATGAGCAAATTAGCCATTTGGGCACAGTTGGAAGCCAAGCCAGGCAAAGAAAAGGAAGTGGAAGCGTTCCTGAAATCGGCGCAGCCGCTCGCGGAACGTGAGCCCGCAACCATCAGTTGGTACGCAATTAAATTGGGACCGGGCAAGTACGGCATTTTCGATACATTTGCCGACGAGAGCGGTCGAAATGCGCACTTGAACGGAGAAATAGCAAAAGCTCTTTTTGCCAAAGCGGATGATCTCTTTGCCAAGCCGCCGGAAATTGCGAAACCCGAAATTCTCGCTTCAAAATCCGGTCGCGCCTGATTTCTAGACGCCCCCGCTCGCTGTGTGTCGGAAACACTAGCTTCCGATAAACTACTTGGGACACGATAATTCTTACGATCTCAAGGAAGTTATAGGAATGCTGCGCAAAAACCGTCTCTTCACTCCCGGCCCGACTCCGATCCTGCCAGCGGCCCAGACCGCGATGGCTTCAGCCTCCATGCACCATCGCACCGCAGAATTCCGCGCACTGTTCACGCGCGTGCTCGCCGACATGAAAGAATTCATCGGCACCAACAATGACGTTCTAGTGCTGGTTTCATCCGGTACCGGCGTGATGGAAGGCGCAGTCTCGAACCTGACGTCGCCGGGGGACAAGGTGCTCGTCCTCACTGCAGGAAACTTCGGCGAGCGCTGGCGCGACTTGGCTAAAGCCTTCGGATGCGAAGTCGAGATCGTTAGCGCGCCCTACGGCGAAACCTTCACGCTCTCGGACATTGAACAAAAGGTCACGCCCGACGTCCGCGCCGTCTACATGCAAGCCACCGAAAGTTCCACGGGCGCGCGCCACGACGTGAAAAGCATTGCGAGATTGGTACGCGAAGCGGGCCACGACACGCTGCTGGTCGTAGACGCGATCACCGGACTCGGTACCACGCACTTTGACGTGGATGGCTGGGGCATTGACGTCATCAGCGGCGGATCGCAGAAGGCGCTGATGATCCCGCCGGGACTGGCCTATTGTGCGGTCAGCGAACGCGCCTGGAAGCGTATGGAGACGGCGCAGTCTCCACGCTACTATTTCGATTTTCGCCGCGAGCGCAAGGCCGCAGCCAAAGGCGAGTCAGCTTACACTCCTGCTACTTCATTGTTCGCGGCCTTGGCCGCGGCACTCGATTTCATCCGGCAAATGGGCGATGGCAATCTCGCCAACGGCCGCAGCGCACTGGTCGACAATGCAGAACTGGCGGCCGAGATGACACGAGCGGGTGCCCAGGCGCTCGGACTCAAACTATTTGCCCCGTCAGCTCCAGCCGCTGCGCTTACTGCAATTGAATCTCCCGCGGGCATCGACTCGGGAACAATTATCAAACAATTTCGCGAAACGTTTGCTGCAGTGGTGGCGAACGGCCAAGGCGAGATGAAAGGCCAACTTTTTCGTATCGCGCACCTCGGCTACTACGATTATCTCGATACGGTCGGAATACTGGCTGCACTGGAGCATGTGATTGCCAGCGTGACCGGACGAGCAGTCGAATACGGCGCGGCAGTTCGCGCGGCTCAGCAAGTGTATGCGAAGTCGTCGAAAAGGGCGGCTGCCGTACGCGGTTGAGAGTTTAAAAAACCAGCCACGGATCGTCTCCGATTAACACGGATGAGGATTTAGGAACAAAGTCTATCTGAAAATCCGTGGCCGGTTTAACTACTTATGAAAATTGTCATCGCAGAAAAAATCTCCGCCTCGGCCGTTGATCTGTTACGGGAGCCGCGCTGGACCGTAGTCACGCCCGACCAGATGGATGGCGGCCTCGCGGCGCAACTGCAGTCGGCGGATGCGTTGATTGTCCGCCCAGCGGTGCAGGTGAATGCCGAGTTGCTAGCCAATGCCCGCAAGCTGCGAGTGA
>Ga0073928_10004735_pt1 | contig 19769 bp, 15 predicted proteins | sample PaiPotPPA55metaG_FD_76969 | JGI IMG/M metagenome (GOLD analysis project Ga0073928, IMG submission 76969) | Iron sulfur acid spring bacterial and archeal communities from Banff, Canada, to study Microbial Dark Matter (Phase II) - Paint Pots PPA... ...
GACGCCGAGCGCGCCGCGCGCGCCGGGGAGTGCCTGCACCGCGACCTCGCCGGCCGACTCGGATTGATCAAGGTGCTGATGCCGCAGGACGAGGCGGTGGCCCGCGCGATCCTCACCACCCCGCGCGCCGAGCCGGCACCCGCCCCCGCGGACCGCGCGCCGGCGGTGGCGCGATGAACTCCGCCCGGGCGCGCCGCACGATCCGGCGCCTGATCCTGCTCGGCGCCGGCGCGCTGATCGCCTTGCTCGCCTCGACCGGCGCCGCGCAGGCCTCGACCAGCACCGCACCGGTGCCCATCCCCGCACCCACCGTCGGTACGAGCCCCTCGGCGGGATCCTCCAGCCCCACCGTCGGATCGTCCAGCCCAGCGGCCGGGCCCTCCGGCGCCTCGCCGTCGGCCAGCGTGAGCTGCCCGCCGGGATACACCAGCACCGGCAGCGCCGGGCAGAGCGCCTGCACGCCCAACCCGACCTCGAGCGCGACCCCGGACAGCAACAACAACGGCGCCTTCGGCGCCTTCAACGACACCTCCACCATGGACTGCACCGCGGCGACCAAGAAGGCCCCGAGCGCGTGCGCCCACGTGATCGACGACTACGCGGTGACCGCGGACGACGGATCGTGGAACGACATCGGCGCGCACCTGGAGGACTGGTTCACCCAGGCCATCTGGTACTGCGACAAGATCATCCTTGGGATCACGGTGTTCATCCTGGTGTGGGCGCTGCAGTTCGGGCTCGCCAAGATTTTGCTTTCCCCCGTCCAGCAGCTGTGCCTCGCCTACCAGCAGCAGGTGATCGGCGCTCTGGGCCTGCCGACCCTGTGCATGATGATCGCCGCGTTCCTGTGCGGCATGCAGATCCTGTTCCGCTCCCGCGCCCGCGGAACCGCCGAGTTCGCCATGTCTGCGGTCATCGCCGCACTCGCCACGACGTTCCTCGCGGCGCCGGCCACCACGCTCCTGGGCGATAACGGCGTGCTCACGCACACCGAGCAGTTCTCGGTCGGGGTCGCCGCGGTCTCCCTCGGCCAGGGCCAGGACTCCGCAGACCCCTCCCAGGTCACCCAGCCGCTCGCCAACGCCTTGATCGAGACCTTCGAGCGGGAACCGGACCAGGTCCTGCAGTACGGGGCCGTGCTCGACACCCCAGGTCATGTAGACCCCTGCTACCACATCTACGCCGAGCAGATCCAAGGCGAAGTCGGCTACGGGTACACCAGCGACCAGCCCGACTGGGCGCATGCAATCTTCAGCAGCTCCTGGTCCGAGATGGCCTCGTGCAATCAGGGCTATGCGAACTTCAACCAGAACCCGTCGTTCGAGCGGATATTCATCGCGCTCGCGGTCGGCGTCGCGGACGTCTTCCTGCTGTTCCTGGTCATCCTCATCTCCGGCGGGCTGCTCGTAGCCCAGTTCGGGCTCGGCATCGAGTCCATCGTGCTCGTGTTCGCCCTCGTGCTCGGCACCCTGCCCGGCGGCGGGCGCGCCATCCTGTGGCGCAGCGTCGCCCGGGTCGTCAAGGCGATCAACGCGGTGCTCTTCTCGATCCTGTTCGTCGCCCTGTTCTGCGTCGCCATCCAGACCCTGATGTCCGCGCTGGCCGGGCAGGACCTCATGCTGCGCTTCACGCTCGTCGACGCCGCCGTGGTGGCCGGGCTCATCTTCCACCGCCGCGTTGCCGAAGCCGGCAAGGACGTCGCGTTCAACATCCAGAGAAGGTTGGAGCGGATGAAGGTCGGCGGCGCGAGCGGATCGGCGTTCGTGCGCGCGACCATGCTCTACGACCAGCGCCACCAGTCGCGCCTGGGCCTCGCGGCGTTCTCCGCCGCCGTGGGCGCGGAGACCGACCGGGTCCTTAACCCCGCGCGCATGCTCGGGCGCCGGACCGCGAACACCGGGCGGCGGCTCATCGACGCGAACCGCCGTGCCCGCGAACGCGCCGCGGAGTGGAACGCGAACCGGACCGGACCCACGGGAGGCGGCGGAAACGGGCCGGGACCGCAGGGACCGGGGCAGCAGGGACCGGGCGGGCGCGGCCCGCGAGGCCCGGGCCCGAACGGACCGGGACCCTCGGCGCCGTCCGGCACGGCCGTGCGCGGCCAGCGTTCGCGCACGAGCGCCGTCCGCACCCAACTGCGGACGGCCACCGGCCAAGCCGCGGCCGGCCTGCGCAGCTCCAACGCGCCCGCCCCGAACGGCGCGACCGCTGCGCCGCCGCGCGCCGCCGGCACCCCGGGCAGCACCTCGCCGCCCGGCCCGGGACCGCGGGCCGCACCCCCGGCGCGCCCGCAGAGCCCGCCTCCGGATCCCGGACAGGGCGGTGACTGATGGTCCCGGCGCTCGCCGCCAAGCACGCGCTGCGCTACCTCGCCAAGCACCCCGCCGCCCGCCGGGTGGCGATCGCCGGGGCCCTGATCTCGATGTTCGGGGTGCCGCTGACGGTCGCCGCGGCGGCGATGATGGCCTTCGGCGGCGGCTGCGCGGTCGGCTGCGGCGCGCCGCAGACCATGCACGGCATCCCGGCGCCGGCCCTGGCCGCCTACACCGCCGCGGTCACCAACGTCACCACGTACGTGCCCTCATGCCAGGGGCTGAGCTGGGCCGACCTCGCGGCGCTCGCCCAGGTCGAGTCCTCCCAGATGGCGGGGGAGACCATTCCCGCCGACGGCACCGTGACCCCGCCGATCTACGGGCCCGAACTCAACGGCACCAACGGGAACAGGCTGGTGAAAGACACCGACCACGGAGTGCTCGACGCGGACACCGTCTATGACCGCGCGGTCGGCCCGATGCAGATCCTGCCCTCCACCTGGACGAGCCTGCGAAGCCGGATGCACCTGCCGCTCGGCAACCCGCAGAACATCTTCGACGCCGCGCTCACGGCGGCGGTCTACCTGTGCGGCGACGGGCGCGACCTGTCCGACCAGAGCCAGCTCTCCGCCGCGATCTTCGAGTACAACAACTCCCAGCAGTACGTCCAACAGGTCGAGTCCTGGATCGCGGTCTACTCGGCGCAGGGCCAGAACCCGCAGGCCGGCAACAAGGGCCAGGTCGCCATCGCCGCCGCCGAGAAGTACCTCGGCACGCCCTACTCCTACGCGGGCGGCAGCCCGAGCGGCCCCACCCTCGGGCACTGCGACGCCAGCGTCGGCGGCGGCTACCTCAACAAGGTGTGCTACGCGAACACCACAGTGGGCTTCGACTGCTCCGGCCTCGCGCTCTACGCCTACGCCCAGGTCGGCATCCAACTTCCCCGCAACTCACAGCAGCAATACGACGACGCCCCGACGAAGTACACCCGCGCCCAGGGACTTTCCGTACTCGCGCCCGGCGACCTCGTCTTTTTCGCTGACCAGCCGTCAAATCCGGACGCCTGGGACGGAAACGTCCACCACGTCGGGATCTACATCGGCGCCGGCATGATGATCGACGCCGCGACCACCGGAACCAAGGTCCGCGAAGAGCCGGTATGGCTGGATCAGTACTCAGGCGGTGCCCAATGGTGGTAGCACCGAGTCATATCAAGAGGCTGATATTAATCAGACGTCCAACTCTCGTTGTGGCCAGCATGCTCGCCGGTCTCGGCGCCGCCGCCCTCCTCTACAGCCTCACCCTCCACGCTCCCTGTCCCGCCGTCCCCGCCGCCGCGCACACGGCGAGCTCCCCGGCCGAACAGGCGGCAACGCAGACGGCGGCCGCGCGGCCGCCAGCCTCGCCCTCGGGCCCCGCCGCGGTGCCGGGCGAGTCCGCGACCGGCACCGCGGCCACGGCGAGCCAGGGGCCGCAGATTGACGGCGGCGTCTCCTCGGCAGCCCTGCAGCACGCACTGGACGCCTCGAGCCCCGCAGACCTCCCCGCCGCTACCGCGAGCAAGGTCATCGGGCTCGCCCGGGCCGGACTGTCGCGTGATCTGGCCGCCGGCGCCGCCGCCGACGGCCTCGAGATCCAGGCGGCCATCGCGCGTCGGCACGGCGGGCGCAGCGATCTGATCGACGTCACCCTCCTCTACACCGACCAGGACCCGGCGAACCTCGAGCCCGAGCACATGGCCGTGCTCACCTACGCGCTCACCTCGGCCGGCTGGGTCCCCGTCATCGGACAAGCCGGAGTGAGCGAGCCCTGATCGGGCACCGCGCCGCAAGCCGCATCCTCCGCCCGCCCGCTGTCGCGTCCCGCTGCACCTCGGCCCCTACATCAGGTCGAGGGCGCGAGCGCGCCTTCGCGGAGAAGGCCGGATCACGAAGGAGCAGGCCGGTGGCGGGTGCGACGGCAAGCGCCGAGCGAGGCGGCCGCGAAGCGCGCGCGGGCCGCAGCCCGTCCGCCGACCTGTCTGCTCACCCATCCCCTCGCCGGTCCGGCGACCTATCCGCTCACCAATCCGCTGACCTGTCCGCTCGCCCAAGCCCGCCACCCCGTTTCGGCAATCTGCGCAGCTCAGCAGCCCTGCGAGCGAGCGCGCGGTGTGCGCGACATCTTTCCTATCACTACCGACCCTTGAGAGGGAGGGGGTCCGGAGCATGACGGCAAGTACCAAGAAACCATCCGGCTGGGCCGAGATCGTCGGCCTGATCCACCGCGCGCCGAAGGCGCACGTGCTCGCCGTAGAGCTGAGCGCGGTGGCGCTGCTGGCAACCACGGCCGCAGTGATGATCGCGGTCCACGTGATCCGCCACCGCAAGACCACGGCGGCACTGCAGGATCGAGCAGCCTTCGACCTGCTCCCCACCAACACCTTCGACCCGACGCCCGAGGACATCCACCGTTTCGCGCGCCTGGTGCAGCGCACCCGCCTGGCCGCCTCAGGCTGGACACCCCGGCACGCCGCCGCCGTGCGCATCCGCTTGCACACCGTCGAGCACGGCCGCCTGGCCTACCGCGTGGAGGGCTCGCGCCGCGCCGCGGCCACCCTCGGGCAGCAGGCCTTCGCCGGCGTGGAGCTGCGCGCCGTCATCGACCATTTTAGCAATAACGGCGAGGCGCGGGCGTCGCCGGACACGCGGCCGGCCGGCCCGGGGGAGCCGCGCGCGATGGAGGATCACCGATGAGCACCGGACCCCAGCCCGGGCGCCCGCCCGCGCGCAAGAGCGTCGCCCGCGCCGAACTGCGTCTGGCACTGCCCAACCACCTGCCGCTGCGCGAAGTTCCGCTCAAGCCCGATCCGCTCGCCGCGTTCGCCGCCGCCGTGGCCGATGTGCGACCCGAACTCGGCGAGGACGCGCAGATCGCCATAGACCTGCTTCCGCTCACCCCCGCGCGCTCGCGCCACCACCGCAAGCGCGCCGCGCGCGCGGCCCAGCAGCCGGCCGCCGGCCCCCGGTCGCTCGGGGCGGCGATCGGCGCGCAGCTGCTGATGGGCCTACAGGCGACCAAGGGCGTCCATGCCGTCAGCCCGCCACGGGCCCCCCGCCCGGAGCGGCCCGCCCGCGCGGCCGCCGCCGCGGCGATGGGCAAGTACACGGCGGACGACCCTCTCTTCTCCATCCAGATCCTGATCCGGATCACCAGCGACATCCCCGACCGGGCGCAGGCACACCTGAAGAAGGTGCTGTCCGCGTTCAACGTGTGGGACGGAGAGAACTATCTCCGGGTCGTCGGGCGCAATCTCGGGCCGTGGCACCTCGGCTCGGATGCGCGCACCCGGCGAAGGAGGTTCGACCGGCGTTTCGAGACGGGCCTGTTCGACCCGTCCGCCGAGTCGGTGGTGACGGGCCGTGAGATCGCCGGACTCCTCAAGCCGCCGACCAAGCACTGCGCCCCGATGAACGTGGAGCGCAGCGGCGGCCTCGTGCCGCCCGCGCCCGCCGAGCTGCCGACCTACACGGTGGGCGCCGCCGGAATCCTCCCGCTCGGCTACGTCACCAACGCCGACGGCACCGAGCGCTTCGCCGGCGCGCCGCTGGACGAGACGCTCTTCTCGCTGATCCTGGGCAAAGCCGGCTTCGGCAAGACGGAGCTGATGCTCACCCAGATGATCGCGCTCGCGCGGGCGGGCTACGGCACGTGGTTCCTCGACCCGCACCGCGACGCCGCGCGCCGGGCCATGCCCTACCTCGCCGCGCCGGGGGTCGCCGAACGCGTCCTCGATATCGACCTGACGGTGCGCCGGTCGAACGAGCTGATCTGCAACTGGAACCCGCTGTGCATGATTGGGCGCGACGCGGACGACATCCCCGACGTCGTCGGCTCGATCACCTCGGCGTTCGCCTCCGCGCTCGGCTGGGACTCGACGTCCAACAGGGCGTTGACGATCCTGAGCAAAGCGTGCGAGGCGCTGGCGGACCTCTCGCTCAAGATGGTGCAGCGCGGCACGCCCGAACTCGCCCCGACGATCTTCCAGATCCCGACGCTGCTGACGGACAAGGACTGGCGCGAGGCGGTGGTGGCGCGCCTGGACGAGCAGTACCGGCGCTTCTGGATCCACACCTTCCCGAACTACCCGACCGACGCCATCCCCGTGGTGACCAACGCCATCGAAAGGCTCTCGACCTCCAACACCGCCCGCGCGTTCCTCGGCGGCCCGATCTCCACCTACGACGTGCGCGAGGCAATGGACACCGGCAAGGTCGTGTTCGTCTGCCCGGCCGGCGCCAGCCCCACCGACCGCCTCGTGTCGTGCCTGCTGATCTTCGACTTGTTTCGGGCCGGGCTCTCGAGGCGCGACCAGAGGCCCCAGGACCGGCGCGAGTTCTACGCGTTCATCGACGAGCTGACGGCGGTCGACGGCGCTTCCAAGGGGACGCTCGCGGCCATCGTGGAGCAGTTGCGCAAGTTCATGGTCCGCCTCTACGCCGCAACGCAGATGGCCGGGCGGCTCACCCCGGCAACCAGGGATGCGTTGATGCAGAACAAGTCGGTCCTGTCGACCACCGCGAGCGAGGCGGAGGCCGCGCGGCTGGTGGCGCGGCAGTGGAGCGGGGACGTCGAACCCGAGACGGTGATGATGCTTCCGCGCTACCACCACATCCTGTCCGTCACCCTCGGCGGCGCCGCCACGACCCCGTTCAAGATCCGCGGCGCGGAGGTGACGGAGGTGTTCGCCCCCTGGTTCGAGCCCGAGGGCGAAGCCGTGATCGCCCAGCACGTCAACGCGACCCTGCGCCGCCGCCCGATCGGGCAGGTGCTCGTGCAGCTCGCCAAACTCGACGAGCGCATCCACGACGCGGTCGGTCGCCGCGCCAAGGAGACCGAGCGCGAGGACGGCGGGGGAGGCAGGAAGCGCCGGGGCGGCGGATCCGCCGCCACCGCGGCGGGGCAGGCGGATGCGCCCCTGCGCGGCACCGGCGCGCCGGGCAGCGAGATCGGCGGGAGCGTGCCGGCGGGTGATCCGGCCGCCGGGACCGGTACGCCCGGAGGGCCGATCCGCCCCCCTGCGCCGCAGGACGATCCGGGGGATGAGAGCGGGAGCGTGGCCGAATGAGCGTGCCAGAGACCCCCGCGCCGAGCCCGGCCGCGCCCGTCGCGCTCACCCCCAGCCAACAGCGCATCCTCGTGTGCCTCTACCACCACCGGCTCCTGAACACCCGGCAGATCTACGAACTGGTCGCCGACATCGCCGCCAACCGCAGGGGCGTGCGCATGCGGATCGCGGAGATGCGCGAGCGCGGGCTGATCGAGGGCGTGCGGGTGGCCGGCGAGCCGCGGCTGATGGCCTGGTTCACCACGGCGCTCGGCGCGCAGCTCGTGGAGGCCGCGGACGCGGTGCCGGCGCGCTCCTACCGGGTCACCGCGCAGACCGCGGTCGGCCCCCTGCAGGGGCACACCCTCGCAGTCAACGACGTCGGCACCGCGTTCGTCTCCCACGCCGCGCGCCTGGCCGGCGACGGCTACGAGTGCTCCCCGCTGGACTGGGTGCCGGAGGTCGCCCACCGGATCAGCGACCAGTCGGGCGGGCAGATGCTGGTCGCCGACGCGGTCATCCGCTGCGTGGTGCCGCGCAGAAGCAAGCGGGTGCTCGTGCGCGCGTTCGTCGAGCTGGACCGCGCGACGATGAGCGTGGAGCGGCTGGCCGAGAAGCTCAACGCCTACTCCCGCTACTACGGGTACACCCCGGGCGCGGGCAGCCCCGGGCGCACCGTGATGAACGCCCGACCGGCATGGCAGTACCTGTATCCCGCCTGGCCCAAGATCATGTTCGTGCTGGCGCAGCCGTTCGGCCGCAGGGCGCAGCTCGCCGCCCGGCTTCAGGACCTCGCGATGCTCACGCAGCGCGCGGTTCAGTCCGGCAGCCTGGACCAGGGGCTGGTGGTGACGGCGTGCATCTTCGAGGACCTGATCGAAGCCGGACCGTTCGCGCCGATCCACACCGACCTGATCACCGGCGAGACGCAGATGCGGCTGTTCGCGGACGCACCGAACCACGGCCGGTAGCGCCGCGGCGGCGGATCCGCCCGGCCCCGCGCAGCGCGGTTCGGCGCAGGGACGAGTCGAGTGAGCGGGACCCGCGGTCATCGCGGGTCCCGCTCGCTCATGTCCGATGCGACGCCCGCGGCGAGCCGGTCGATCTCCTCGGACGCGGCGGGCGTCGCGCCGCTAGTGGCCGAGCGCGGCCTTCACCAGCGCGGCGCTGGCGCACCGCGGGCACGTGGGCCCTGCGCCGGCCGCCCTGCACGCACCTGGCCCGCGCTCGGCGTCGATCGGATGCCAGGCGATGACGCCCGGGTCGGCTCCCGGCACAGGGCGCCCGCACATGCGGTGGGCGAGCGAGACCTCGATCAGTACGCGCTCGGCCCGCAGCCGCTCGGCCGCCGCCCGCAGCCGGCCGGGCACCTCGCCCTCGGCGCGGGCGAAGGAGGCGCAGTTCACGTGCCGGATCACGGTGCCGTCCGGTCGAAGGATCTGCACCCTGGCCCTCGGGTCGTGGGCGCACATGCGTGCGCACTCGCACAGGCCGCGGTAGAGCGCCGGGCCGTGCTGGTGGTGCATCGATCCGCGGTAGGCGACGAGGTCGCCGATGCGGATCAGCTCCGGGCCAGCGGAGTTCCCGGCGCGCGGTAGGTCGGGGGCCGGGGTCGGGGTGTGCAGGGAGTCGAGGAGCATGATCGTCTACTTCGCAACGGGGCGGGCCGGGTCAGCCCGCCAGGATTACAGGCTGTTGATGTAGTGCTGGAAGTGGTTGGTGGCGGCAAGCGCCCGCGCGGCCGCAGCTTCCATCAGGGCCTCGAGCACGGCGACGAGCGCTGCCGCCTGCAGGTGCCGCCCGCTCCACAACTCCTCGCGGACGTGCTCGGCGCCGTAGCGCTCCACGTGCCGGCACGCGATCGTGGCGACCTCGTGCAGCAGCGGGATCAGGGCGGCGCACATCCCGACCAGCTGCGCCTGGGCGCGCTCGTCGAAGACGTTGGATCGGGGGTGCTCGCCGACCTGGGCGATCAGGCCGGCCGCGAGCTGCACCTGGCGCACGGCCGCGTCGACGTGGTCGCGCACCTGCACGGGCAACGGCTGGGTGGCGGCGTTCGCCTCGCCGAGTGAGGGAACGCGCCACGCCGCGCCGGGCCGGTCGCGCACCACCGGTTGCGCGCCGGTACGGTCTCGCTCGGCGAGGGCGGCAGGGAAGGACTCGACCGCGCGGATGCGCCCGGAGGTGCGGTCCCTCACGCCCCACAGCGGCCCGTCGACTTCTCGGCGGCGTGCCTCCTCGGCGTGGGCGGCCAGCAGCGCGGCGGCATCAAGCCGGTGCTCTGCCCGCCATCGCTCGATGGCGTCGGCGTTCTGGCTCAGCAGTTCCTCGAGACCTGCGAAGGTGCTCGCTCGGGCGTTGAGCGCGGGGTCTTCGAACGGCCAGCGGCACACCGCCGGGGCGGAGGAACCGTGCCGTGACGCGGTGTGGAATCGGACGAGTTCGGTCAGGTCGTAGTCGGACAGCGCGGCCGGGGCGGGCGCGTTCATCGCAGAGTCATGCCTCTCTTTGGGGAAGGCCTTGCCGCGCAGGGGCGAAGGCCACTGAGCCAGACGGCTCCCGGGTGGCCGGCTGGTCCGCCCGCGCCCGCGCGGGCGGACCAGCCGGGGAGCGTGGCGGGTCAGTGGTCGTCGGCGCCGGATGCGCGGGCCGCTGCGCGCAACCGGCGGCGGTTGCGGACCCCGTCCCACCGGTCGAGGATCGCGATGCCCCAGAGGATGGTGACGCCCAGGACGATGAATCCGGCGATCACGAGCGCGGGGGCGAACATCAGCTGGGCGAAGGCGCCCAGGCTGTCGTGGCCCTGGCACGTCGGGGCCGCGGCGAGGACGCGGACGGGCAGGAGGGTGGCGGGCTGAGGCATGGAGGGGGTCCTTCCGGGTCGTGGTCTGGGAACCTGCGGGCGTCGGCGGTGGCGCTCAGCGTGCGGCGGGCCACACCCGCAGCGGGAAGACGGCGATGGCGTGCGGCTCCATGCCGTATCCGGCTTCTGTCGGGGCGGTTTCCTCACGGTGCGCCCGTCGCTGGCGTTCCAGCGCGATCTCGGCGGCCTCGGCCGGATTGGCGGCGACGACGTGTTCGATGAAGTCGTCGACCGGCTCGCGGTCCTGGCAGCCGGGAATCTCCTCCGGCCGGTTCCAGGCTCCGACGACGGTGTAGTCGCACGCCGCGGGCACCTCGCGCAGCACGCGCGCGCACTCGGAGAGCTCGACGCACAGCCCTGCGCCCGTGCCGCTGGCGCCGCGTTGCACGAGCCGCGCGTAGTCGGCGGCGGCGTTGAGCACGGCGACCGCTGCGACCGTCCGGCCGATGAGCGCGGCGAAGCTGCCTTGGCCGCGCTCGGCGGGGGTGAAGGGCATCACCGAGGCGCCGTCGCCGCCGGTCACCCGGACCCGAGGCGGTGTTGCGTCCTCGGTCATGTAGAGGAACCGGGCGCCCGGGAGGCGTGCGGGTACAGCTTCGCCGAGCAGCGCCAGAGCGGCCAGGGTCACCGCGTCGTGTGCGTCGCCGCTGGTGGTCCGCGCGCGGTCCAGCGCAGTTTCCGCCGGGTGGTGGGGCTTCGGGGCGTCAGCCTCGTTCACAGGGGTCTCCTTCGTGTGGGCGCGGAGGGTCTGGCCGGGGCGCCGCCGTCCGGTGTGTGTGGACCGAGCGGGATTCAGGGGCGGGGAACCGGGGTCGGTGCGCGGCGACCCGCCGCCACGGGTGTGGTCGGCGGGTCGCTGGATTCACCGGTTCGACGCACTGGGGGTGCGTCGGCGCGGGCGCGGCCCCGATTTCGGACGGGTTGCATGCCGCCCGAGGTCACCGGAGGACCGGTGCCGCCGGGTGCTGTCCGGGCTGCGCGCTGCGCGCGGCCCGTGGTGCCCTTCGCAGGAGTCGAACCTGCGGCCTCCCGATCCGTCGTCGGGCGCTCTGATCCACTGAGCTAGAAGGGCTCCGGTCGGGGTCGGGGGCGGCTTGCGCCGCCCCCGACCGGGATCACTCGGTCTCGGCGTCGGTCTGCGGGTCCTCGGCGGTCGCGCCGGTGATCAGCTCCAGAACGGTGATCTCCTCGGTGAGGTCCGCCAGGTTCAGGTTCAGCCCGGCGAGCGTGCGCTTGTAGATCTCACCCACCTCGGTGATCTTGGCCTGGAGCTCCTGCTCCAGCTTCCGGGCGTTCGCCAGCCGCGCGAGGTCGCGCTTGTGGTTGGCCGCCTTCGCGATCTCCTCCAGGTCCGGGCGGGCCTGGTAGTGCTTGACGATCGCGGCGACCATCGCGGTGGCGCGACGCTGCTCCTTCGCCTCCTTGGAGAGCGGGAAGCGCTGCATGTGCGTCGGGGCCATGGAGTAGTGGAAGGTCAGGTTCTCCCCGTCCTCGCCCATCTCCTCCGGGTTGATCCGCTTGCGGTTGACCAGGTACATGCTCGCGCCGACCAGCGGCACGTCGGTGCGCTCGTGGCGGACGTCCGGGTCGCCCTCGCCGAAGTGGAGCGAGAGGAAACCGGGCTGCGGCTTGAGCGAGGTGTCGGGGCCGATGGTCAGCTTGCCGACCGGGATCGCCTCGCCGCTGCGGGTGAGCCTCGTGATCGAGTAGAGCACCTGGCCGGTCTCGGTCGGCGCGCTCTCCAGGGTGTACTTCGCGCCGTTGCCGTTGCCGGTCGTGACGATGTTGCTCTCGTCGGTGGCCACTGCATCCTCCAGGGTGCTTAAGGGGTCTGGTGTCGGTTCGGGCTGCCGTCCCGCTCCGACAACAACTACAATACAAGTCTTATTGCTATAATGCAAGTCCTGGGCTGAGCTGCGGGAACTTCGGCGGCCGGGCCGGGGGAGTGGGGCGGTGGCGGGGGTCTGGCGCGGCTCCGCGCGCGATGGCCGCGCGGGTGGTCCCGGCGCCTTGGGCTGCGGGCACGAAGTTCGCTGGTGGCTGTCGTTTTCCGGCCCCGCCGTCCCCTAGCGGGGTTAGCCGCACACCGCGCGTACGAGTTCTAGGGATGGTGGGATGCCCTCGACGACGACGTCCGACGCGGCGGATCTGGCGCGGAGCTTCGCCTCGCCGCGTCTGCGCCGCCGCCGGTTCGAACTGCTGCCCCTTCGCGGGGAAGGCGCCCCGTACACCGAGGCGCAGGGCCGCGCGCCCGGGGACTCTTCCGCGCCCGCGGAGCTCGCCGACCTGATCTCCTCGATCAGCGAGGTCGGGCTGCTCCAGCCCGTGCTGGCCGAGGAGATCCCCGGCGAGGACGGCGCGGCCCCGACGATGCGGATCGTCGCAGGGGAGCGCCGGCTGCGCGCCGCACGGTGGGGCGCGGTCAACCTCGAGGACAACCCGCATTTCGCCGCACTGCCCGCGATCGTGTGTCCCGGGCCGCTCTCGGAGGAGGAGCGCCGGATATGGCAGTTGATTGAGAACCTCGCCCGCGAACCCCTGCAGCCCGGCGAGCAGGCCGCCGCACTGCTCTACCAGCGCTGCGCCTTACTAACCGTAAAGCTGTTGCGGTCGGGCAAGCCGGTGCCGCGGGACGTGGCGGAGCTGACCGACCCGGTCGAGCGGTACAAGGCGCTCGAGCGCATCCGCGGCGCGGACACTTCGGCCGCGGCCCCGTGGGGCGAGGTGCTCTCCCGCCTCGGCCTGCAGCTAAGCCCGCGGCGGGCCCGCGAACTGGTGCGCGCCTTCGCCGCTCTGCCCGCGGACGTCTCCGAGGAGATGGACGCCGAGCGCGTCGCGCTGCACACCCGGATCCGGTTCGTGCAGCTGCAGCAGGGGCGGGCCCAGGCCGCCGCGGATATCTGGGCCGCGGTCAAGGAGACCGGGCGCACCGAACTGCTCTACGCCGCGGCCGGCGCCGCCCTGGAGGACCCGCAGATCACGGCCGAACAGGCCCTGGCCACAGCGGCCGAGGACCACCACGAGGCCGCCGAGGCCCGCGCCGCCGCCCTGCGCTCCAGCCCGCCGTCCGCGGTCGGCGCGCCGGCCGGACCCGGCCGGCCGCAGGATCCCGAGGCCGACGAGACCGAGCAGGCCCGGGACACGGAACCGGGCGCCCGCCTCTGCCTCGTCGCGCCGGCGGACGGGCCGAAGCAGGACGGCGGCGAGGAGGGGCCGGGGGAGGGCGCACCGGGCGCCATGGCGGTGACCGAGGCCTGCCAGGCGCTGCGCTCGCTGGTCAGGGCCCTTCATCAGGGAACGGAGATCAACCGCTACGACCGGGGGTCCCTGCGGCTCCTGCTCGACCAAGTCCACGGCCTGCTCGGCCCCGCACCCGCCCGGAGGAGCGCATGAGCACCACCCCGCTGTCCTTCCCGACCCTCGGCCCGCCGCCGCTGCCCGGGCCCGGCTGCGACTGCACCCGGTGCGCATTCTGGGCCGGACCCGACGGTAACGGAGGCCCGGCCACCGTCGAACCGCTGTGTTCGGGCAGCAACGCGGACTGCTCCTACTGCGGCTGCTCGCGCGCGGAACTCGCCGCTCCCGCGGGAGCCTGCCGCACCTGCCCGATCCGCTGCCCCTCGCGCCAAGACATCGCCGCGTGGATGGCGGACGTCGGAGGCACCCTCGCCTTCGACGACCTCGCCCTGCCGCCGGGGCTGCCGGCGCTGCCGGCGTTCACCCCGCAGGTCGACGGATCCGCGGTCACCGACCTCGACGAGCAGCTGCACTGGCCGGCCTACGCGGTCGGACTGCGCCGGGTCATCTCGCCCGACACCGCCGCGCTCTACCCCCGCTTCGCCGGGCAGTCCGCCCGCAAGGCCCTGAACCTGCGCCCCGGAACGCTCGCGGTGCTCGTCGGCTACGGCGAGGACCCGCTGGTGGAGGCCGTGTGGACCAACCGCCACCGCAACCGCCTGATCGAGGGCATCGCCTCAGGCGGCTGGGACCTCGTCCTGGCCTGCAACTACTCGATCTACGGCAACTGGCCCCGCATCGAGCACCTGATCAACATGCGCCGATCCATCCTGCTGGCGAGCGAGCTGGCGCAGGCGGGGGTGGCCGCGGTACCCAACCTCTACTGGTACCGGCTCGAGGATCTGCGCCGGTGGATCTCCTGGACCCTGGACGAGGCGACCCCCGCGGTGGCGATCAACGCCCAGACCGTACGGGAGAACGCGAACTGGGAGAGCTGGCTGCGCCCGGGCCTGCACTACCTCGCCGAGAACCTCCCGGCCGACCTCCCCGTGATCATCACCGGGCTCTCCCGCGCTGACCGGATCGCCGAGGCCTCGCGCCTGTTCGGCCCCCGCCTGCACTTGATCAGCCAGAACCCGCACCAGTACGCACTGCACGGCGCGATCATGACCGCCGAGGGCCGCCGAGACGTGCACGCGCGCCCCGCCGACGCGTTCGCCGCGACCGTGCGCTACATGGCTGGGCTCGTCGAAGGCGCCCGGCGATGAGCGCGCGCCGGCTGTTCGTGCTCCTGGAGTGGGACGGAGAGATCGGGGCGGCGACGAAGGTGGTCGGCGTCCTGGGCACCGAGCCCGGGCGCGAGGCGGTCACCGAATGGGTCCCGGGCGAGCCCGACGCCTGCGTGCGCTGGTACTGGCGCCTGGCCGAAGGCCTCGGGCCCGAGCGCCTCGAGGCGTGGCTGGACGAGCGCGCGAGCCTCGGGATGGCCGAGACCGAGGACCCCGGCACCGAACTCGACCTGCGCACCGCCGTGGCCGTCGTCCTCGACGCGCGACTGGCCGAGCCGATGATCCCCGACCCGGACCCCGCGCCGGCACCGCAGGAGGTGTAGTCGGGTGGGCACCAACTCCAAGAGCTCGCACCAGGCCTACGTCACCGAGCCCGCCGGAGCCGCCGACGGCGAGGCCGGCGCCCCGCCGGAGCCGCCGCCCTCGTATCAGAACGCGCTCTACCTCGCGCTCGGCCAGGGCGAGGGGGAGGGCTACATCGACCCGGAGCAAGACCCGGTCGGCTGGTACGAGGCCTTCGCCGCAGCCGCCACCCAGGCGATGGCGGACGCGCAGTGGCTCGACGCGCAGTACGGCACCGACTACGTCCCGATGGTCAAAGCCCTGACCGTCCAGGTGCTGGGCGATCTGAGCCCGGAGCAGCTGCGGGAGATCGCGGCGGCCGATGGCTTCGAGCACCCCGCGCTGGTCGGGATGAAGAACTCCGCCGTCCACCCGCTGGTGCACTGGCTCGACCCGGCCTACCCGGCGGGGATCGCGTCCAAGAACAAGATCCAGGCCGTGGCGCAGACCCGATACGACGAGCTGGCCGCGGGCGGCACGGTCGGCGGGATGACCCTCGCCGACCTCCAGGCGATCGAGGGCGCGGCCAAGCCGGCACCCCCGACCGCCTCCGGCGCGGCCCAGGTCGGGGCAGCGGCGGACGTCTTCACCGCCCTCGGCGCGATCCACGAGGCCGTCGCGGCGTACGAGAAGGTCAAGGGCTACCACGGCGCCCACTCCCAGGCCTCCCCGGAGGCCGGGAAGGCGCAGGCGCTGCTGGCCCTGATCAACGCGGAGAACACGCTCGTCGACGCCGCCGCGGCTGATCTCGCCGCGTCGATCCCCGGCATCGACGGTGTGCTCGCCAGCGCGAAGAAGAGCGTCGACACCGCGATCCAGGGCACGCACACCACGTCGTTCAACCACCAGCCGCACCTGGTGCCCAAGGCCGGGGAGTTCCTCGGCGTCCTGGCCGAGCACCCCGACTCCACCCCGGCCACCGCCCTTCTGAACTGGGACTCCCAGGTCGCGCTGCTGCGCAAGTCGACCCCCGCGGACAAGCGCGAGCAACTTCTCGTCTCGGCCGAGAACCGCGCCGAGCTCGCGGTGAATCTCGCGGCCTCGCGCGCCGCGCTCACCGGGACCTACGACCCGCAGGGCCACTCCTTCGACCTGCCGCAGGATCCCGCGCAACTTCCCGCGGCCCTCGACGCCCTCGGCGCGGCCGCGACAGCGCACTACGACAACGCCGCCAAGGCCGCCTACTCCATCACCGCGGCTGCCGGCGTGCACCCGGACGCGGTCGAGAAGCTCGCCCCCGGCGCGCTGAAGCCGGCCGGGGATGCAAATACGCTGACGAAGGACTTCCGCACCTACGCCAAGGGCCTGTCGGTGCCGACGCTGCGCGAGACCGCGACGGCCGCAGGGCTCGAGCACGCCGAGGTGGCCACCCGCGCACAGCTGCAGAACTACCTGGCCGCCGGCTGGGACAAGTCGCTCAGCCGCAAGGAGATCTCCGCGGAGGTCAACGCCAAGCACCTCGCGAAGAACCCCGGCGCGGCGCCGGCCGCATCGCCCAGCAAGGCCCCGGCCGGCGCGGCGCCGACGCCGGTCAAGTCGGCGGCCCCGGTCAAGGGCGCGGCCGCGCCGGTGAAGGCGGGCGCGGCGCCGGCGGCGGGATTCGGCGCTCAGCGCAAGAACCTGGTGGCCGCGCTCGCCCACGCCGGGGCCGCGCACGCCGCGCTGCCCGAGCGCCTGCCCGCTGCCGAAGTCAAGAGCCTCACCTTCGGACCGGGCAAGTCCGCGAACATCGGCGGCCATCACGTTATGACCCTGCATCAGGGCTCGGACGGCGGCACCTGGCTCATCAAGCCGGACGACACCCCGGGCCAGTGGCGGGTGAGCGCGGACGCCGGCGGCTCGGCCGGATACGCCGCCGGCGGCCTGGCCGCGATCCCCGTCTACGCGCGCGCCGTCGAGGGCAAGCTCAGCTCGGTCCAGCCGCTGATCAAGGGCACGAGCCCGTTCCCCGACCAGCCCTCCTCCTGGAGCCAGGCGGACGTCGACCACCTGGTGCGCTGCCAGGTGGGCGCCTGGATGATCGGGGACCACGACAGCAAGCCGGGCAACCTGCTGCGCACCGCGGGCGGCGGGCTGATCCCGTGCGACTACGGCGCCTCCTTCAAGCACTACGGGCAGGACAAGTTCGCCGTCGACTACCAGCCGATGGAAGTGCAGACCGCCTTCCAGACCATGATCAAGGCGCATAAGGGCGGGAAGCTCGCGGCCGGGGTGAGCGTGAACCCCCTGGTGGCCCACTCGGTGATCAAGAAGTACGAGCAGATGCCCGACGCCCAGTGGCGCTCGATCCTGCACGAGGCCGCCCACCGCGGCGCCGCGGGCGACGCCCCGTGGGCCGCGACCATGCGCAAGCGCGCCGCCAAGTCCCTCGGCGTGCACCCCTCCCAGGTCACCGCTGCTCACACCGCCGAGGCGTTTCTCGACTACGCGGTCGAGCGCAAGGCCGGGCTGCGCGCGACCTTCGCAGCATTCTTCACCAGTGCCGGCTTCCACGCCGGCTCCCATCTCAAGACCCTGGGGAGCTAGCCGATGGGCACCAACTCCAAGTCCACTCACCAGTCCTACGTCACCGCCCCCACCGCCCCGACCGAGCCGGCGACGCTGCTGCCCGGCGCTGGGCAGGCCGTGCTCGATCCCGACCTGCTGAACCCCGCCGTCCTGGCCGGGCTCGAGGGGCTGGAGATCGGCGGAGCCGGCGCCGGACCCGAGGCGGTCGAACCCGAACAGCCCATCCCCGAGCCAACCCCGGTCCTTGCACCGGAACCGGTACCCGAGCCAGAACCCGTAGCCGAGCTCCCCGTGGAAGAGCCCGAGGTCGAGCCGGAGCCGGAGCCGGCCGCGGTGGAGGAGCCGGCGCCCGGCGTGCTCGAGGCTGAGGCGCTGGCGCAGCAGGAGTTGTGGCAGGAGGCGGCGACGCCGCTGCCCGAGGAGCTGCCCGTGGGCAAGGCCTTCGGCGTGCCGGTGATGGTCGGCGGGCTGGAGCTGCAGGACTCCGCGGTCACCCTCATGTCCTATGCGGACCAAGAGAGCTCACACGAAGTGCTGATGGCCACCGTCTCCCCGGAAGCCGAGGCTGCGCTCCTCGACGCGCTCTCGGTCTCCGGGGTCAAGATGATCCCGGTGGAGAGCACCGAGGTTGTCGATGCGCGGCTGGCCACCGACAAGCTCCTGCAGATCGACGAGAAGGTGGCGAAGGCGGCGAAGGCCGCCAACGGCAAGTTCAAGCACGGCGAGGAGATGGACGAGAAGTCCTGGGCCGCCTTCAAGGACGCCCTCGGCGCGGTGAACCAGGCCAACGAGCAGGCAACGGCGATCGCGGGAGACGACCCGATCACCGGCGAGGCCGTGGCCGGGATGGTCGAGCACTACAAGGCCACCCTGGACGCGATCTACAAGCAGGCCGACGACCCGCAGCCCTACCTGAGCGGCGGGAAGGTGCCGCACACCACCCCGTTCCTCTACCCGACCGAACAGGTCGTCACCACCATGGTCCCCGCCCCGCCCGAGGAGGCCGGGGTCGGACAGCTGCCGGCGAGCCTGCGCGCCGTGAGCCGGATCCAGGCCTCGATGGAGCAGGACGGCAGCATCCACTGGGACGGCAAGGCCCGCGCGGACGTGACGAACAACGGGCCGGCCAACGGCAAGGAGTACGTGGTCGACCTCGGCGAAGGCTACACCGGCGTCTACCGTCCCCACCAGGCACCCGAGGGCCAGGCGCAGGTGCCGTTCTCGATGCGCGGCCAGCTCGAGATCACCGCCCCGGCCGGCCCCGGCCATGGCCAGGACCTGGTCGGCAAGCTTGCCGCACTCAATCTGCCCGCGGCTCCCGCCGGCGCCGCGGAGGCGGAGCTGACCTACCTCAAGGCGAACATCACCGCCCAAGGCCTCGTCGGCGACCAGGGAGTCGCCGCGGCGCTCGGCGCCGGGACCCACTTGACCGAGATGCACGTGCAGGAGCTCTTCCACGACGAGGCCCACCGAGCCGTGGGACTCGACGCCCACGGACTGGACGCGCTCGCCCGCGAGTTTCAGGCGCGCGGGGCCAAAGCGGCCGTGCCCGCGCACACCGCGTTGCTGCGCGAGGCGGTGGCCAAGGCCACAGGGCATGCGAGCGGCGAGGCGCTGGCCCAGAGCCCCGGCTACCAGCCGACCCCGCAGGCTGCTGCCGGCTGGCTCAGGTGGTCGCGTTTCGATGTCACCGGCGACATGCAGAAGGTTGAGGCGGCCTTCGGTAAGAAGGCCCTGACACACACGGGCGGCGCGGCGTCCATGAAGGAGATGCTGCGCGCCGGGTTCCTCGCCAGCACCGAGCGGCGCCGGACCATGGGAGTTGCGAACGTCGGGATGAGCGAGGGGGCCGACATGCATACCGGCGGCGCCAACTCCGTGTTCCTGCGTGTCAAGGGCGCCAAGGCGGACTTCACCCACGGGCACGGGATCACGCTGGTGTGGGACCAGCCCGGCGCGATGCTCTCGGACGCGAGCGTGTACGGCTACAACGCGGACATGTACGGCGCGGTCAACCCGCAGTCCAAGAACCTGAGCTCGATGACGCGCGACCCCCACCAGATCGCCAAGTTCAACGCGTCCAACAACGAGGTCATGTTTCGCAACGGGCTGGACCTGCGCGGCGCCGCGGC
>Ga0073928_10004738_pt1 | contig 19755 bp, 18 predicted proteins | sample PaiPotPPA55metaG_FD_76969 | JGI IMG/M metagenome (GOLD analysis project Ga0073928, IMG submission 76969) | Iron sulfur acid spring bacterial and archeal communities from Banff, Canada, to study Microbial Dark Matter (Phase II) - Paint Pots PPA... ...
ATCGGGGCGGATGGCTCGCCCGCAATAGATCGCCGCCATGGTGCTTTGGCTCTGCGACGACGGCGCCAGTTATGTCACTGGCCAAGCGTTCGCGGTGGATGGTGGTTGGACCGCGCAATGAGGCGGTGTTTACTCTTTACGGCCACGGCACCAGCCGAAGGCTGCGGAGGTGGGTTCGATGGCTCATTATATCGTGCGGATCGAGTTCAAGGCGAAGGCGGGCGATGCAGATCTGCTCGAGCAGCGCGCATTCCTCGAAAGAATAACCAGCGACGGTACGCTGCTCGCGGCCGCGATTCTTCCTGATGAGCCTGGCAAGGGGATCGCGATCATCGAGGCGCCTACAATCGAGGACGCGAAGGCGTTGTACGCCGAAGCGCCATTGTTCAAGAAAGGCATCATTGCCTGGTCAATGAGCCCCTTGACGCTCACGTACGGTACTGCCCTCAGTTCGAAGAAGTAGGCGGTTATCCGCGCGTCGCGAACTGAACTTGCAGCTTGCCCGATCGTCCGGATCGATAAAGATCTGCGATGGCGTCGGGCAAGTGGTCAAAACCGTCGATCATATGCGTGACGGGCTTGAGCCGACCCATCAGCATGAGTCGCGACAGATCGTCCTCCGCCCGGAGTCGTTCGTGATAGAACGCATCGACGATCCAAGCTTCCGACTTGATGTTGCGCTCACGCAGGATTCGCTCCATTGCCTCGGTGATCCCGACCATTCGGCGCAGCGAGGATCCGGGCACGGGCAGAGACGGCGCGTCGGAGTAGAGAGCAGCCCCCGCGCCATAGGAAAGCATGCGACCATCCTGGTTCATCAGCCGAAGCACTGCATCGGTTACTCGTCCGCCAACCCCGTCCGAGAAGACGTCGATGCCCACGGGGAACGCTCGTTGCAAGCGCGCGTCCAGATCATCAGCTAGATAATCAATACAGCCGTCGATTCCGAGCGTATCGACGACCCACCGGCAGCGCTCCGCTCCGCCGGCGAAGCCGACCACCCGGGCGCCGGCGATCTTGGCCAGCTGGGCGGCGATTGAGCCTACGGAGCCTGAGCTACCGGCAACGGCCACGTGATCACGGGGCATCAGGGGACCACACTCGCGCATGCCGAAATAGGCTGTCATTCCCGAGGTGCCGAACATCTCCATCAGAATGGAGGGCGACCACAACTTCACTAGCACGGGTCTGAAGACATAGGTCCACTGCGAATTGGTGTCATGCACCGCTTTCACGAGCTCACTGGCCGGTGGATAGTTGATCGCCGGATCACCGCTTGAAATCAGTTGATACTCCTGCCAGCCCGCCTGACAATGGATCACATCGCCTTCCTCGAAAGCCGGGTCACACGACTGGATCACTTCAGCGCATGCGTAGTTGGTTGGATCGGTATTGCCGAGTTTCGTGGCTCCGCCGAGCATTCGCTGCCGGGCTGCCGAATGGATATTCACCAGAAGTATACGGACCAGAGCCTGTCCGGTAGAAGGTTCCGGCATCGGCAGGTGACGGAGCTGGAAATGCTCGCGGCCGAGCGGGCTACCCGAAATGGGCTTTGCGAACACCCATTGCCGGTAGGATTTGGGCAAAACTGGTCCCTCATCTGTTACATCGCCGCCGCGCAGGCGGCATAACGGCCGTGGAAGGCTGGCCGGCCGACTGTAACATTCGATATCGTTACTTGCAATGCCAAAGGCGTATGATATGGGCGGTCGCAGTTGCGTGCTGCGCCACGATGCCGTATTACTTATGCACCCAAACGGGTGCGACCCGGCCGTAATGTGAGACCTGTGTATGTTTTTTCTATGAACGTTCGTAATGCGCTCGCTGGCGGCTGAAGCGCGGGCGGCGCGCCACTTGGCGGTCCTCGATGAGGCAACGCTCGAGTTCAATTTTGACGGCGTGGCGGGGGCGAGCTTCAGCACGATCGCCAAGCGCCTAGGCCTCACGCGTGCGGGCATCTATAACTATTGCGCCGACCGGCAGGACCTCGTCTTTCAGTGTTACCAGCGGGCCTGCGCTCTCGTCGAGGATGACCTGCTGCGGGCATGCGATACCCCCGCGAGCGGCGCAGAGCGGCTCGGTGTCTTCCTCAAAATCTCCGTGGATCTCGGCCATGCGCCGGTGTCCATCCTCAGTGAGCTGGCGTTTCTCAACCGCAAGCAGCAAGTCGTCATTCGCGAAGCACGCGCAAAGAACGTGCAGTTTCTGAAAAATCTATTGCTCGAGGGGCAGCAGGACGGTTCCATCCGCAGATGCGACCTGGATGTAGTCTGCCAGGCCATTTTCGGTGTGCTTTCGTGGGCGCCGCTGTCACGCCTGTGGACGCGCCACGACGATGCCGAGTTCGCCGCTCGCATGGCGGCTGCTATTCCCGACATGATCTTGAATGGCGTCGTCGCTTCGAATGTGCAGCTTCCTGAGACGCATCTACGCATCGTCGACGCATTGACGGATGTGCAGCGAACCGAACGAGAACGGCGGCTGGATTCTCTGGCGCGCGTAGGCTCGATGTTGTTCAATCGGCGCGGGATAGACGGCGTTTCGCTCGACGATGTTGCGCTCGAGATGGGCGCAACCAAGGGAGTGCTCTACCACTATTTCAAGAGCAAGTCCGATTTCGTTGCGTGCTGCTACAGCCGCGCATTTGATATCTATGAGCGCATCATGACGGTTGCCGAGTCGTGCTCCACGGGTCTTGAGGCGACAATGGTGGCAGTTGAGCTGGATGTGGAAGCCCAGCTGACCGATATCTATCCGCTGTGGCTGCAGACGGGCTTCCGCGGTTTACCGGCCAAAATGCAGGCGCGGCTCCTGAAGCGAAGTCAACTCCTGGCCGCACGATCGGTCGCGCTCGCCAAGCGAGGCGTGGTCGATGGCAGCCTGCATCGCTTCGATCTCGAGCCCGTCAAACTGGCCGCGCCGGGCAGTTTCACCTATCTTTCGACATGGTTGCCCCCGGCGGACGAACGGCGTGCGGCGCAAATCGCCCAGGAAGTGAGCCGTTTCCTACTTCTAGGGCTTCGGCGGCGCTGAGCGGCCAGGCAGCACCTCACCAACTCGGTTTCGCACGCTGCCAATAGAGACGCGCCCTATCGGCACTCGCATAATCTGGATCGGCGTATACGAACATCCGCGCGATCAATCCTTGCTCGTTGAAAACGAAGATGCTGCAAAACCGGCCGCCCGGTGTTTCGCCGCCTTTCCAGACGACGCCGTCGCTGCTTGTGCCGTGGGTCGCCCCCTCGACGATGACGTGATCGCCTGCCTCGATGAAGGAGAGCGACTCGTGGCAGTGGCCGATCTTGTTGCCGGCACCTGCGATTCCTGCGGCAAGCTCGGCAAAATCCTGTAAGCCTTGTCCGACGCCGAACTTCGGAAAGTAGAAATCGAAGTCGGGCGTGAAGCACTGTGCCGGAAGGCGACCTTGGTCGACCTCTTGAAAATAGAACTTCACGATGTCGATTCTGCTCTGGGACTGGGTAGGCATGGAGGTCTCCTCGGGTCGGTGCATGGTGCGAATCAACGCGGCAGTTGGGCGTCGTCGACCTTGATGCAAGTACCGGTCACGAAGCTGCTCGACGGCGAAACCAGGTAGAGAAGCGAGCTGTCGAGCTGCTCTGGCTCACCCACGCGGCGCCGAGAGAATCGGTCCGGCAATCGCGGACCGTGCTCGAAAGCGACCTCCATCATGCCCGAGCGGAAGAACCCGGGCACGATCGCATTGACGTTGATGTTGAATTTTGCCCATTCCACCGCCAACGTTTCGGTCATCCGGATGAGGCCGGCGCAGGTCATTGAGTAGACGCTGACGCCGCTGTCGTCGCAGTGATAGGCAGCCATCGAGGCCACGTTGACGACGCGACCCGGGAGCCTGGCGTATATCAGGCGCCGCGCGAACTCGCAGGAGAGGATATAAGGCGCGCGTAGATTGGTCGCGAGCGCGGTATCGAGGAGCTCGACCTGCATGTCGATCGCGGCCGCCGCAGTCGCGATGCTCGCGTTGTTGATGAGGATTGTGACCGGTCCCAAGGTCTGCTCCGCCTGACCAATGGACGAAATCAGCTGCTCCGCATCGGTTGGGTCGAGCCGGATCGCGGTGGCCCTGCCGCCCGCTCGCTCGATCTCTTCGACTAAGGGCTCGACAGGGTCGTTGCGGTCCGCCGCGATCGCGACGCGTGCGCCGGCCGCAACGAGGACTTGCGCAAATCTGCGACCCAGCCCTGCCGCGGCGCCGGTCACGAGGGCGGTCTGGCCTGTCAGGTCGATCGAGAATTGTGGGGCCGGCCAGATTCGCATTCGTTTTGACCTTCGGATCATCGCGGATGCTGGCAGTCGTCGACCTTGACCACCGTGCCGGTGACGAAGTCGCTCGAGGGAGAGACGAGATGCAGCAGAGTTCCGTCCAACTGCTCGGACCGACCCATGCGCTGACGCGGGAAGCGCTGTCTAAACTCACCCGTCCGCTCGATCATCGCATCCATCATCTCTGAATGGAAAGCGCCTGGCGCGATCGCATTGACGTTGATGTTGTAGCGAGCCCATTCGACCGCGAGCACCTCTGTCATGCGCACCACCGTCGCCTTGGTGATACTGTAGAGCGAGCCGCCGGCGTGGCTGTAGTCGTACGCCAGCATCGACGAGATATTGACGATGCGGCCCGGCAGCCCATGGGTGATCAGGCGGCGCGCGACCTCGCGGGCGAGGATGAAAGGCGCCCGCACGTTCGTGGAGATCACCTGGTCGATCAGCTCGACGGGCATCTTGGTGGCATATTGCGCATCGGGCGCGCCGGCGTTGTTGACGAGGATGGTGACGACACCGAGCGTCCGCTCCGCCTGGTCGACCGCGGCGGCGAGTTGATCGGCGTCGGTGACGTCGAGCGGGATCTCCGCCGCCTTGCCTCCCGCCGCTCTGATTTCTTCGGCGAGCGCCTGCAGCCTGTCGACCCTTCGGGCGGCGAGCGCCAGGCGCGCGCCCGACGCCGCCAGGATTTGGGCGAAGCGGCGCCCGAGGCCTGAGGAGGCGCCCGTGACCAGCGCGACCTGCCCGGAAAGATCGAGGGAATAATTGGGCGTGAGCCGGTTCAACGCGGCTCTCCGCGTCCGCTGTGCCGATTCGCTGCGGCGCGACCACTGGTGGGGATTTCCCGGAAGGGGACGTCCTTATCGACCCGAAATTCGCCCGGCAGACCGAGCACCCGTTCGGCGATGATGTTGCGCAGGATTTCGTCGGTGCCGCCTTCGATGCGCGTGCCTGGCGAGCGCATGAGCATGGCCTGGAATCGACCGGCCGCCTCGGCCTCGCCTGGCTGGGTCAGGAGCCCCGCCTGTCCTTGAAGATCCAGGGCGAACATGGCCAGTTCCTGCATGGTGCGGCCGGCGACAAGCTTGCCGATCGAGTTTTCCGGTCCGGGAACTCCGCCCCGGGAGAGCGCAGTCATCGCACGCATCGCCGTAAATCGAAGTCCGCTGTCGCGAATGGCGAATTCGGCGAGGCGCGCGCGTACCGCCCGATCCTCGACCAGTGACTTCTCCAGGCAATAGGCGAGGAGTTCCGGAAAACCGGTGGGCATGCCGGATCCAATCGACAGGCGCTCGTTCATCAGCGTCGTGAGCGATACTTCCCAACCCTGACCGACAGCGCCGAGGCGTTGAGCATCGGGAATGCGAACGTTAGTGAAGTAGACCTCGTTGAAGTGCACCTGCCCGTTCGCCTGCCTGATCGGCCGAATCTCGACGCCCGGCGAGCGCATGTCGAGGAAGAACATGGTCAGCCCCTTGTGTTTGGGCACGCTGGGATCGGTGCGGGCGAGCAGGAGGCCGAAGGCTGCGTGATGCGCCAGGCTGGTCCAGATTTTCTGGCCATTGACGATCCAGTCGCCTGATCCGTCCGGCTGCGCGCGGGTGCGTAGGCCCGCGAGATCAGATCCGGCCGCCGGCTCGGAAAAGAGTTGGCACCAGAGGGTCTCGCCAGTGGCCATCGGTCGCAGGAGCCGGTGTCTGTCCTCCTCGCCAGCCCACGCCATGATTGTCGGGCCGCACATGCCGTGAGTGATGTTGTAGAGTCGGCTGAGCGCCACATAGATGCCTTCTTCCTGCGTCCAGATGACACGCTCGATCGGACCGCGGCCGCCACCGCCATACTCCTTGGGCCAATGCAGACAGGCATAGCCGGCCTCGGCCCTCTTGCGCTGCCACGCCATCGAGGCCGCAATCGGATCCTCGGAGACAACTCCGCTATGGCCAAAGCTGGCGTTCGCCAGCTCCGGTGCCAGATGAACGGGGGCGTTGGCGTCGATCCAAGCGCGAACGTCACGGCGAAACGCCGCCTCGGACGCGGTGTCGTCGAAGTTCATGGACGGTCTTCCTGAGTGCTGCTCTTTGCGGCGCGGGCTCGCAGCCGCTCGATCAGCAGGTCCTGCCAAAATACATGCGGCCCGAGCGACAGGCTCAGCGCGTTTGCGCGGCGGTAATACAGGTGGCACGGCGATTCCCAGGTGAAGCCCATGCCGCCATGCACCTGGATATTGTTCTTGGCGCACTCGAGAAAGGCTTGCGAGGCGGACAGACGTGCGGTGGCCGCGGCCACGGGCAATTCGTCATCTCCGGTCGAGAGCGCCCAGGCGCCGTAGTAGGCATTCGAGCGGGCGAGGGTCGCCGCGACATACATATCGGCCATCATGTGCTTGAGCGCCTGAAACGAGCCGATCGGTCGACCGAAGGCGATGCGCTCCAGCGCATAGTCGCGGGCCATCTCTAGGGTCCGTTCGGCGCCTCCGACCTGTTCGAACGCCAGGAGTACGGCGGCGCGGTCGTATACCTGTTCGATATAGGTCCAAGCCTGGCCGCGTGCGCCCAGCGCTTCGGCAGGAGCGTGTTCGAGCGTGAGGCGCGAGTAGCTGCGCGTCGGATCGATCGTCTGGACCGGCTCGCGGACAACACCGGTCGCCTCGAGGTCAACGAGATAGAGAGAGCAGCTGTCCGGGCCGGGGTGGGCCGCATCGCGCGCGACCACCACGGCGAAGTCTGCGGCGTGGCCATCCGGAACGGTGAGCTTGGTCCCGCTAATCCGCTCACCGCGCGCGACCGTCTCGATCGCGCCGGCATACACCGCGCCGGCTCGTTCGACCAGCGCCAGCGTGCCGATGGTTTGCCCGTTTGCAAGCGAGGGAAGAAGGCGCATTTTCTGCTCCTCGTCTCCAGCCAAGAGCAGGAAATTCGCGGCAAGATAGATCGAAGAGGATACCGGTGCGGGCGCAAGCGCGCGACCGAGCTCCTGCGCGACGATGCACAGCTCGAGCTGCCCGAGGCCGGCGCCGCCATAGCGATCGGGAATCGCAGCCCCGAGCGCGCCCAAGTCCGCGAGGCCTGCGTACAGCGCCCGGTCATAGGGTTTCGATCCGTCGGCGATCGCGCGAACGGCCTCCGCCGGGCAATGATCGCCCAGGAAGCGTCTGAGCTGATCCCCCAGCAGATGTTGGTCTTCGGAAAAGTCCAGGTTCATCCGGCTCCATCTTGTTCAGTGGTAGATCGGCTCTCGCTTCTGCAGGAAGGAGGCGATTCCTTCAGCGAAGTTCGCATCCCGGGCGCAGAGCACCTGGTTGCGGTCCTCCATGGCGACGACCGCCTCCAGGGAGGCGGCATCGATCGCATGGCCCAGAGCCTCCTTCGTGAGGCGTAGCCCGAGGGGAGTTGCTCTAAGCATGTCCCGCGCCAACCCACGGCCTTCGTCATCGAGGGTCTCCTCGGGGACGACGCAGCTGAACAGCCCGAGCTCGCGCGCACGTTCTGCCTCCATGAACCGCCCGGTCAGCAGGTATTCGGCCGCGACCGAGGCTCCGACCATGCGAGGCAGGAAATAGGACACTCCTATATCGCACGCGCTCAGGCCGATACGGATAAAGGCTGCGTTCATCCTGGCTTGGGGCGTGCCGATACGCACGTCCGCAGCGAGCGCAAGCGCGAAGCCCCCGCCGCTAGCCGTGCCATTGAGGAGGGCAATGATCGGTTGAGGGCACCGCCGCATGGCGAGGACAATCTGCGAGACGGTGCGCTGACCGTCGAGATGGCTGCCGACGTCCGGGTAGCCGACCGCGCTGCGCTCCTTGAGGTCGAGGCCGGCGCAGAAGGCGCGCCCCGCGCCGCGCAGGACGACCACTCGCACGTCCTGGCGCCGTTGCAGCGTCTCGAAGAGCGCTTGCAGCTCCAGAACGAGTGCGCGATTGAGCGCGTTGAGCCGCTCGGGACGGTTGAGTGTCACCCAGAGCGCGCCGTCCTGGTTGTTGACGAGGAGATGCTCATAGTTCTCTGCAAATTTGCCAGGGTTGCTCACTGACTTTCCCCCGCGGCGCCGCTGCTCGCATCACCGAGCTGGGAGCCGCCGTCGCAGTCGAGAATCGTGCCGGTGACGTAGGCCGCTGCGTCACTGCAAAGAAAAACAGCACTTTCAGCTATTTCCTCCACCGTGCCGAATCGACGCAGCGGAATGCGCGCGGTTCGTGTCGCGACGGCCTCCGCGGTCGGAGCGAGTCGCGCCATTCCTTCGGTCCCGGCGACGGGCCCGGGGGAGATGCCGTTGACGCGCACGCCTGCCGGACCCCATTCCATGGCGAGAACGCGCACCAGTTGGTTGACGCCTGCTTTGGCGGCACAGGCATGGACCTGCAGCATGAGCGGATTGACAGCCTGGCCTGCACTGATCGCGATCAGCGAGGCGCCCGGCTTGCGCAGCAGATCGTAACAGGCGCGGAAGACGTTGAACGTGCCATTCAGATCAATGTCGACGACGGTGCGAAAAGCGTTCGATGACATGTCCATCGCGGGCGCGAGGAAGTTACCCGCGGCTCCCGAAACGACAATGTCGAGCGATCCAAACGATGATGCGGTCATCTCGATCACCCTTCGCGTTGCCGGATAGTCGCGAACGTCGCAGGAAAGGCCGATAGCGTCGCAACGGATGGAGGCGGCCGCGGCGGCGGCTTTCTCGGCGTTGCGTCCGGCGACCGCCACTCGCGCTCCGAGCTGGGCGAGCCGCTTGGCAATGCCCAGATTAATGCCGCTGGTTCCCCCGGCGATGAAGGCGCCTTTGCCGACCAACAGATTCGCGGAGAATGTGCTCAAGGACGAAGCGTGCTCCTTTCAGAGCGCCGCATAGACGGCGCCGATCAAATTCCGGCGCCGCGGGTCCGCATCAAACTGATCGCTCATGCGGTTCATGGTGTAGGCAAAGGCGACGTCGGCGACTGGATCGGCAAAGCCGAAGGAGCCGCCCCACCCGCTAAAGCCAAAGGCTTGGAGATTGGGCCCGTAGATCTCGCCGGGATTCAGCCAAAAGCCCGCGCTCCAACGTTGGAAGAACCCTTTCACCAGGTCGACGCCCTCGAAGCGGCATGCCGTCGCGCGCGCCAGCGTCTCCGCGCGCACCAGAGGCTTGGGGCCGGGATGCAGCAGCAGGTCGTACATGCGGGCCAACGCTTGTGCGTGCGCATACCCGTTTGCGGACGGCAGGTCGGCCGCGTACCAGCATAGGTCATTGGACAGGGTTGCCGGGACGACTGGATTGTTGAAGGCGAGATACGGAATCCTATCGGCCTTGTCGATACCCGAAGTGTCGAAGACTGTCTGCTGCATCTTGGCAACCCGCCCGATATCGGAGGAGGCGAGTCCGACGGAAAGGTCGAGCCCGTAGGGACCGGCGATTTCCTCCGCCACGAACTGCCTGATCGACCGCCCGTCGATTCTCGCCAACAGCTCGGTCGCGAGCACACCGAGCGTCATGCCGTGATAGCCGGCGGCAGTCCCGGGCTCCCACTGCGGGGCTTGCGCAGCAAGACGCGCGGCCGCGGGCGCACCAGAGATGAGATCCTCGACGCTGGCTGGCTCGGTGAAACCACTGAGCCCCGCTTGATGCGCGAGCAGCATGCCGATCGTGACGTTTTCCTTGCCCGCAGCGGCAAACTCGGGCCAGTACCGGGAAACCTTGTCATCGTAGGAGGCGAGGCCGCGATCGACGATCATCGCGAAGCAGGTAGCCAGGATCCCCTTCGTCGCCGACCAGACGGCAACGATCGTGTCCTGCGTCCAGGGCGTGGAGCGGGCGGGATCGCTCCAGCCCGCCCACAGGTCGACAACCGTCTCCCCCGCGACGATTAGCGTGATTCTGGCCCCGATCTCGCGATCCTCGGCGAAATTCCCGAGGAAGGCATCTCGAAGCGGCGCGAATCTCGCTGAACAGTGGCCGTTGAGGTCAAGCAACGCAGTCGTCATCCAGGGGCCTCCCAAAAGGCTGTCGGGAATTGAATCAAGCCGACTGTGCATATCGAAGACAATAGCATACTATAGTGTCAATAGAGAAGTCGAATGCGTATGTAAGGTTTGGAGATCTCGATCAGCGGAGCGCCAATTAGCGTTCGTTACGCCAATTGGCGTTCGTCAGGAGTGTTGTGATGGACCTGAGCTTCAGTCCGGCGGAGCAGCAGTTTCAAGATCAGGTGCGGCAGTTCCTGCGCGACAAGTTGCCGCCGAGGCTTGCAATCAAAGTGCGCGATGGTCTGCGCCTCACGCGGGCCGACATGGAGCTGTGGCATCGCATCCTTCGGGAGCAGGGCTGGCTCGCCACCCACTGGCCAAAGGAGTCCGGCGGGACCGGTTGGTCCGTGGTGCAGCGATTCATCTTCGACAATGAATCGGCGCTTGCCTTCGCCCCGCGCATCGTGCCCTACGGACTCAAGATGCTCGGGCCCGTTCTCATCAAGTACGGCTCGGACGCGCAACGAAGCCACTGGCTGCCGCGCATGCTCGATGGCAGCGACTGGTGGGCGCAGGGCTTCTCCGAACCCGCCGCTGGATCGGACCTCGCCGCGCTCGGAACGCGCGCTGTTCGCGATGGCGACAGTTACGTCGTGAACGGCCAGAAGGCATGGACCAGCCTGGGTCAGCACGCGAATATGATTTTCTGTCTGGTACGGACCGATACTACGGCGAAGAGGCAAGAGGGCATTTCCTTTCTTCTCGTCGATATGCATGCGCCGGGCGTCGAGGTGCGGCCGATCAAGCTCTTGGATGGCGAACCCGAAGTGAACGAGGTCTTCCTCACCGACGTACGTGTACCTGCGGAAAATCTCGTCGGCGCAGAAAACGACGGGTGGCTTTACGCCAAGTATCTGCTGACCTTCGAGCGCGCTAACCTTGCCGGTGTCGGCTTCTCGGTTGCGGCGTTAGAGCGCCTCAAATCGCTGGCAGCAAGGCGCAACTGGAACGGTCGTCGGTTGATTGACGATGCCTTTTTCGCCGCCCGCCTGGCAAGGGTCGAGATCGATCTGCGCAACATGCGGACGACCAACCTTCGCATGCTGGACGCAGCCGCGCGGGCCGGCGCGCCGGGTCCGGAGAGCTCCATACTCAAGATCAAAGGGTCGGAGATCCGACAAGAGATTGCATCCCTCACACGTCGTGCCGCCGGGATCGACGCCCAGGCCTATTTCCCTGAATTGCTGCAGGGTGAGACAACGGCAGCTGCCGTCAATTCCCTCGAAGTGCTTGCGGCGTCCAGCATCTATTTCAACAACCGCAAGCTGTCCATCTTCGGCGGCTCAAACGAGGTGCAGAAGAACATCATTTCCAAGGCATTGTTGGGACTTTAGAACCATGGATTTCTCACACACCGAGGAGCGCCAGATGCTCCTCACCATGCTCGAGCGCTACCGCCAGGAGCGCTATTCGTTCAAGGTGCGGCAGGCCGCTGCCTATGGCGCCGTCGGGTTCGACCGCGAGCGGTGGGTGGAACTGGGCGGGCTCGGCCTCGTCGCGTCATTGTTCACCGCGGCTTCGGGCGTTTCCGGCGGCGATGGGTTCGACATCATGGCCTTGTTCGAGTGGCTGGGGCGAGCCTTGGCGGTAGAGCCATTCCTTGCGTCGCTCATGGTGGGCAGGGCGCTTGCCGCCGCCGGCGGTCACCCGCGACTCGTGTCGATCGTCACAGGACGGGTGGTCGCTGCCTTTGCGCACCAGGAGCGCGTGGGAGACACTGCCGATAGCATTCAGGCCGTCGCCCTTCGAGATGGCAAGCACTGGGTCCTCAACGGGGTGAAGGCGGTCGTCGCTCATGCGGAGGCGGCCGACAGCTTTTTGGTCTCCGCCCGCTCGCCGGCCGGCCTCACATTGTTCCTCGTTCCAGCCGATGTGCCCGGCCTGCTGGTACACGGTTACCTCAACATCGAGGGCGGGCGCTCTGGCGACGTGCATCTGAATCGTGTTCGGCTGGATGACGACGCCGTGGTGGGCGGCGAAGGCAGCGCCGCGCCTTTGATTGACAGTGCGATCGAAGGCGGGCTGCTCGCATTGTCAGCCGAGGCCGTGGGAATCATGGACGCGATGAAGGAGGCGACGCTGGAACATCTGCGGACACGTGTACAGTTCGGCCAGCCGATCGGTAGATTCCAGGCGCTGCAGCATCGTATGGCGACGATGCTGCTGGAGATCGAGCAGGCACGGTCCAGTGTCATCAACGCCGCGGCGGCCTTTAACCGTGAGGAGGATGCCGAGCGGAGCCTGGCGCTGTCCGCCGCCAAATACACGATCGGACGAACGGGCACTCTCGTCGCGGAAGAGGCGATACAGCTGCACGGTGGGGTCGGCATGACCTGGGAACTGCCACTGTCCCATTATGCGAAACGGCTCATCATGATCGGCCACCAATTGGGCGACGAGGATCACCACCTGGAGCGCTTTGTGCGGGGCACCTTGGCCGCAACCAGTGGCGCAGCGCTGCCATTGAAGTAGCCCACCGACCCGAGGACCTCGAGTGTTTCGATGGTCCATACCCTATAGACATTTATATTGACAATTAAGTATGAAAGGGACATTGTAGGCAAGACGGCCGGGAGAGCCTGTCCTTTCGCTGAAGCGGAGGCATTGCCAATCGCAACCGCACGCCGTCTCCGCGTGCCTTGAGAGAGGAGGAGTCCGAGAAATGACCGACGCACTGATCATCGATGCCTGCCGCACGCCCCGGGGCATCGGCAAGATTGGCAAAGGCGCGCTCTGTGAAATCCATCCCCACCGGCTTGGGGCAACGGTGCTCAAGGCGCTCGCGGAGCGTACCGGAATCGACACTGCGGATGTCGACGACGTGATCTGGGGCGCGAATGCGCAGCGCGGCAAAACGGCCAATGACCTCGGCCGCATGTCTGCCCTGGATGCCGGGTACGACGTGCGCTGCAGCGGGGTCACGCTGGACCGCTTTTGCGGGTCGGGAATCACAGCGGTCGTCATGGCCGCTGCCTCGATCAGAGCGGGCTTCGAGGATCTGGTCGTTGCCGGGGGCATGGAGATGATGTCGCTCAATGCCGCCAGCCGCCGCTCTGAGGACGGGCCCACTGTGTTCGACAACGGCAACCTCCATCTACGTGCGCTCCACCCGCAATCGAATCAAGGTGTTTGCGCCGATGCAATCGCCACGCTCGAGAAGATTTCGCGTGCCGACCTCGACGCGCTGGCCTATGAGAGCCAGCAGCGCACGGCCAGGGCGGTTGCCGGCGGCCACTTCCAACGCAGCCCCGTCCCGGTCCATCGAGATGACGGCACGCTGGCCCTGGACCACGATGAGTATCCCCGGCCGCAAACGACGCTTGCGGGGCTGGCTGGTCTCAAGCCGTCGTTCGAAGCGGTTGCGGACGTGGCGGTCGACGCAACCGGCAAGACTTTCCGCCAGCTCATCAACGACAAGTACGTGGACCTGGACCTCAGGTTCTTCCACCATGCGGGCAACTCCTCCGGCGTGGTCGATGGTGCGGCCGCCTTGCTGCTGGCCTCGCCCGCCTATGCGGCCGCACATGGGCTCAAGGCGCGTGCGCGCGTCGTCGCAGCGGCCAATGTCGGTGACTGTCCGACGCTCATGCTCAACGCGCCGGTGCCCGCCGCGCGGAAGGTTCTCGCAAAAGCGAAGCTGACGATCGACGATATCGATCTGTTCGAGATCAACGAAGCCTTCGCCGTCGTCGCAGAGAAGTTCATTCGCGACCTTCGCCTCGACCGCGACAAGGTCAACGTCAACGGCGGGGCCATGGCGCTCGGGCATCCGATCGGTGCCACCGGTGCCATCCTGATCGGCACCATGCTCGATGAGCTCGAGCGGCGGGACCTGCGCCGCGGTCTCGTCACCATGTGCGCCGCAGGCGGCATGGCCCCGGCCATCATCATCGAGCGCGTGTGACGATCAAGGATCACGCCGAGTGAGCGAATCTCTCGTAGGATACGAAATCAGCGACAACGTCGCGTTATTGCGCCTGAATGACCCGGCGACGCTCAACGCGTGCTCGGACGAAATGGGCGAGCTGCTGATCGAGCGCCTCACGCAAGCGCAACGCGAGGCGCGCGCGATCGTGCTTACAGGGGTCGGGCGCGGGTTCTCCTCGGGGGCGAATCTCGCCGCGAGCGCCGTCGACAAGCCGGCGGCTGAACGGGACGCCGGCGCGCGACTGGAGGGTCTGTTCAATCCGCTGATGACGCTCATCCGCGGACTCGCCGTTCCGTTCGTGACCGCCGTCAACGGTGCGGCGGCCGGTGCCGGCTGTTGCATCGGATTGTCCGGCGATCTCGTGGTCGCCGCGGAGAGCGCGTACTTTCTTCAGGCCTTCACCCGGATCGGTCTCATCCCGGATGCGGGCTCGGCCTATCTGCTGGCAAAGGCGGCTGGGCGCGTGCGCGCGATGGAGGCGATGCTGCTCGCCGAGAAAATTGGTGCGCGGCAGGCAATGGAATGGGGGCTGGTCAATCGTGTTGTGCCTGACGGAACGGCCCTCGATGCCGCCATGGCCCTGGCGACCCGCCTCGCCGCCGGTCCCACCTACGCGCTGGGTCTGGCGCGCCGTCTCGCCTGGTTCGCGCTTGAAGAGAAGCTCGTCGAGCAGCTGGCGCTGGAACGGCGTCTGCAACGCCTCGCCGGCCGGAATCCCGATTTCGAGGAAGGAATGGCAGCGTTCCGGGATAAGCGTGCGCCGCACTTCAGCGGCGCGAGCACGTCGACCGACGATGGGCTGCCAAGCGCAACGGAGCGCGAATGACTGCCATCAACGATGTCATCGATCTGACCCGCGACGAGGATATCGCGGTCGTTACCGTGAACTCTCCGCCGGTGAACGCGCTCTCCGCAAACGTACGCGTCGGGCTCTATCAGGCCTTCAGCGAGGCAAGCGCCGATCCTTCCGCCGCCGCGATCGTCCTCTTCTGCGAGGGGCGGACTTTCATCGCCGGAGCGGATATCAGCGAATTCGGCAAGCCCATCACCGGTCCCTCGATCCGTGACATTCAGGAGCAGCTGGAGGGCGCGCCGAAGCCTGTGATCGTCGCGATCCATGGCACGGCGCTGGGCGGCGGGCTGGAGGTTGCTTTGGCGGCGCACTACCGCGTCGCGACGCAGAGCGCGAAAGCCGGACTGCCGGAGGTGAACATCGGGCTCGTGCCGGGGGCGGGCGGCACGCAGCGCCTGCCGCGGATCGTCGGGATCCAAACGGCGCTGGATCTCGTCACCAGCGGTCGTCACGTGCCGGCGGAGGAGGCGCTGCGCATGGGTCTCTTCGATCATCTGATAGAGGGGGACCTGCGCGAGGGCGCCGTCGCGTTTGCCCGCACGGTGGCGGCGGAAGGCAGGCCGCTGCGGCGTATTCGTGATAGCAACGAGAGACTCGATGCGGCCAGAAGCCATCCGGAAATCTTCGCCGAGTTCCGCAAGGCCAACGCCCGGCGCTTCCGTGGATTCGACGCACCGGAGGCCAACATCCAGGCGATCGAAGCGGCGGTGAATGAGCCGTTCGATGTGGCGATGGAGATCGAGCGTGGCCTGTTCCGCAAGCTCGTGGCGGGAACGCAGTCCGGCGCGCAGAGGCACGTCTTCTTCGCCGAGCGTCAGGCATCCAAGATTGCGGACGTAGCGGAGAACACGCCGACGCGTCCGCTGCAAAAGGTCGGCATCGTGGGTGCGGGCACGATGGGCGGCGGCATCGCCATGAATTTCCTGAACGCCGGTGTGCCGACGACGATCGTGGACACCGAACAGGCGGCCCTTAATCGCGGTATTGCGACGATCCGGCGCAATTACGCAGGCAGCGTGAGCAAAGGCAAGCTGAAATCGTCGGATCTCGACACGCGGATGGCGCTGCTGACGCCCACCCTGCATATGGAGGATCTGGCCGATTGCGACCTCGTGATCGAGGCCGTGTTCGAGTTGACGGACGTCAAGAAGACGATTTTCGCCAAACTCGACCGAATCGCCAAGCGCCGGGCCATCCTCGCGACCAACACATCCTATCTGAACATCGACGAAATCGCGGCCGCCACGTCCCGGCCGGAGGACGTGATCGGCCTGCATTTCTTCTCCCCGGCGAACGTCATGGTGCTGCTCGAGGTGGTGCGCGGAAAGGCCACGGCCAAGGACGTCATCGCAACGGCTATGAAGCTGGGCAGGAATATCGGCAAGATTCCGGTGCTGGTCGGCAATTGTCACGGGTTTGTCGGCAATCGGATGCTCGCCGCGCGGCAGCGCGAGGCGCAGAAGCTGGTGCTCGAGGGTGCGAAGCTTTGGGATATCGATCGCGTCATCTACGACTTCGGCATGCCGATGGGACCGTTCGCGATGAGTGATCTCGCGGGTATCGACCTCGGACTCGACCCCGACAACGAGATGCCGACCTCCGTACGGGAAGTTCTCGTCCATAGGGGGCGGCGCGGACAGAAAACCGGTGCCGGCTATTACGATTATGACGAAAGCCGTAACCGTACGAACTCCGCGCTCGTCGAGCACGTTATCCGTGACTTCGCCGCCAAGCGCGGCATCCCGCAGCGCGCGATCGGCGACGAGGAGATCCTGGAGCGTTGCCTCTATCCGATGGTGAACGAAGGGGCAAGAATCCTGACAGAGGGGATCGCCTCGCGTTCGTCCGACATCGATGTCGTCTGGGTGAAGGGCTACGGTTGGCCGGCCTATCGCGGCGGTCCGATGTACTGGGCGGATCTCGTCGGGCTGGAAAAGATACGGGATCGCTTGCGCGAGCTCGAGCGGGCGCATGGCGAGGACTTCGAGCCGGCGCCGCTGCTCGAGCGCCTGGTCGCCGAGGGTAGGGGCTTCAAGACTCTTTAGGAGTGGACATATGCATATTGCTGGGATCACGGCGGTCGTTACAGGCGGAGCTTCCGGCCTTGGACGCGCCACCGCCGAACGGCTGATCAAACAGGGCGCGAAGATCGTCATCGTCGACCTTCCGAATTCGGTCGGGGCCGCCGCCGCGCGCGAGATCGGCGCCACCTTCGCGCCGGCCGACATCACCGATGAGGCGCAGGTACGGGCGGCGTTTGCGATGGCGGAGTCGATCGGTCCGGTCCGCGCCACAATTCATTGCGCGGGTCGCGGTGGCGCTCTGCGCGTTTTGGACAAGGAGGGGCGGCCGGGCTCGCTCGATTTGTATGCGTCGGTGATCTCGACCAACCTCGTCGGTTCTTTCAACGTTCTGCGGCTCGCGGCTGCCAGCATGGCGCAGAATGAAATGAGCGAGGGAGAGCGGGGTGCGATCGTGCTGACCGCGTCGGTCGCGGCATTCGAGGGGCAGATCGGGCAGATTCCTTATGCCGCCTCCAAGGCGGGAGTTGTCGGCATGACAATCGTTGCGGCCCGCGACCTTGCCAATCGGGCGATCCGTGTCTGCACGATCGCGCCGGGTATTTTCGACACGCCCATGCTCGCCCGGGTCACGCCGGAAATTCGCGAGGCCTTGAATCGCTCCGTACCGCACCCCTCAAGGCTAGGGCGACCCGAGGAATATGCGCTGTTGGCCGAACACATCATCGCCAACCCGATGCTGAACGGCGAGACGATACGTCTGGATGGCGCACTGCGCATGGCGCCGCGTTGACGCGGCGCCTAGGGTCGTGGCGAGTCGGGGGTGTTCACGGGGAGAGTCCCGTCGGAGGCGAGTTCCTCGATCCGCCGCGGTGAAACCCCCCAGTCGAGCAACGTCTGCCTCGCCCCGTGTCCAACCGGTCGGGGGCCGAACTGGACGGTGGCGGGCGTCGCCGAAAAGCGGGGCGCCGGCGCCGGCGTGGTCACGCCGTCCAGTTCGACGAACGTCTCACGCGCGACATTGTGCGGATGACGAGGCGCTTCGCGCAACGACAGAACCGGCGCGAAGCACACATCGGTGCCTTCCATGATCGCACACCATTCTTCGCAGGTTTTCGTCCCGAAGACCCTGGCGAGGATCTGCTTCATCTCCGGCCAAGCCGCGCGCTCCATCTGCGGCTTGGGCAGCAGCCCGGTCGCGCCGCATTTTTCAAGCAGCAAAGAGTAGAACTGAGGTTCAATCGACCCTAACGCGACCCAGCGTCCGTCAGAGCACTGATAGGTGTCGTAGAACGGAGCACCGCCATCCAGCGTGTTGATGCCGCGCCGATCAGTCCAACGGTTTCCGGCAAGCATGCTGTAACACAGCGTCATCAGATAGGCCGAACCGTCCGTCATGGCAGCGTCAACGGTCTGGCCCTGCCCGGTGTCGCGGGAATGGATCAAGCCCGCCAGCAAGCCGGCGATTAGAAACATCGCACCTCCACCGTAGTCACCCAGCAGATTCAGCGGTGGCACCGGCCTGTCGGTCGTGCCGATGGAATGGAGCGCACCGGAGACGGCGATGTAGTTGATGTCGTGTCCGGCCGCGTGGCTCAGGGGGCCGAACTGACCCCAGCCCGTCATCCGCCCATAGACCAGCTTCGGATTGCGCGCGAGCATGACATCGGGCCCGAGTCCAAGCCTTTCCATGACACCCGGCCGGGAGCCTTCGATGACGATCTCCGCCGACTCGCAGAGCTCCAGGCAGAGCGCAATGGCCGCCGGACTCTTCAGGTCAAGGGCGATTGTGCGGCGGCCCCGCAGATCGATCCGATCCGGAGTGGGGTCCCTTCCCCCGGGCCTTTCGATTCGGATGACGTCTGCGCCCATGTCGGAGAGCATCATCGCCGCAAACGGCCCCGGGCCGATACCGGCAAATTCGAGCACCTTCACACCGGAGATTGGGCCAGTCATTGTCCGTCCTCTGCGTATCGTTGCGGCTCGCGCCGGGGCGTCATTCTGCACGATACTGTATTGTCAGATACAGTGTCTATAGGGTATGGTATACACCGGCTTGAAGCGGAGGAGACGAACAGCATGACGACCGACCCGCGTCCAGATGCCGTCGACGTCGAAGAGTTGCGCACGCTCGGCGATATCGCGCGATATCACGCCCGGCGCCGCCCTCGAGCCGTGGCGTTGAGCTTCGAGGGCCGCGAGACCGATTACGCGGCGTTCGAGCAGCACTCGAGCCGGGTCGCGAGCAGGCTTCTCGAGCAGGGCATCTCAAAAGGACAGCGGCTCGCCTATATCGGCAAGAACAGCGATTACTTCTTCGAGATTTTGTTCGGGACTGCGAAGATTGGTGCCGTTCTGTGCCCGATCGGGTGGCGACTAGCACCGGCCGAGATGGCCTTCATGCTGGAGGATAGTGAGGCCAAGCTGCTTTTCGCTGGGCGGGAGGTCGAGGCGCAAGTGCGGGAGGCTCTGCGCCTACTAAACCGCCCGATCGAGGTGATCGCATCCGAGTCCACTGGTGCCTCGTGGCAACTGTTCGAGAGTTGGCGGAGCCGGGGAGAGCCTCGAGAAGTGGATTTCCGCCCTTGCGAAGAGGACGTGGTGCTGCAGTTGTACACGGCAGGCACGACCGGGCGTCCGAAGGGG
>Ga0073928_10004739_pt1 | contig 19749 bp, 17 predicted proteins | sample PaiPotPPA55metaG_FD_76969 | JGI IMG/M metagenome (GOLD analysis project Ga0073928, IMG submission 76969) | Iron sulfur acid spring bacterial and archeal communities from Banff, Canada, to study Microbial Dark Matter (Phase II) - Paint Pots PPA... ...
AATTCTTCCGGAGTGCTCGGACCGGCTATGCGCTGAAGCATCTGGCGGTGATAGGACTTGTGCGTGAGGCCGAGCCATTCGAGCCGATTGCCGAGTGCCTCCATGCGCGTGTGCATGGAAGCGGCGTTCGTCACTTCTTGCGGAGACCACAAGCGCTCGGCGATTGCGGCATTGCGCGGCCAGATGCGCGAATCGATATTTTCGGGATTGATGTATTCCGCCCACATGCACGATTCCCCGCCGAGGATTCGCGCCTTTTCTTCCGGAGCGAGATTCGCGGCTGCCCCGCTCAGCGGGTCCACCGCGTAGTGGCGGGCCGCGGACCATCCGAGATCGAGGTAATAGCCATTGGAAAGAATGCCGCGAAAACCTTGCTTCGCCGCAGCGGCGAGCGAATCCGGCCCACGCCACGACTGGATGACGATATCTTTCGGTAGAGTCGGATCGAGAACCTCGTCCCAGCCGACCATACTTTTGCCGTGCTTGCTCACGATAGGCTCGAGGCGTTTGTTGAAATACGATTGCAGGCCCGCATTATTCTTCAAGTCGTGAGCCTTGATGAATTCCTGAATCCTGGTGTTGGCGTCCCACTGCTTGCCGTTCACTTCATCGCCACCTACGTGAAAAAAATGATCGGGGAAGAGTCTCGCCATCTCGGCGATGAATTGATCGAGAAATTTGTAAGTCTTCTCGTTCGTAGGGTCGAACGCGGGATCGAAGACGCCCCATTTTCTTTCGATTTCGTAAGGGCCAGGACCGCTGGCGAGTTCCGGATAGCCGACAAACCAAGCCGTACTGTGGCCCGGGACATCGAATTCTGGAACTACGCGGATGCCGCGATCTCGCGCGTACTCGATCAGGTCGTGGATTTCCTCTTGCGTGTAATAAAGACCATCGGAACCGGCTTCGTGCAGCTTTGGAAATTTCTTGCTCTCGACGCGGAAACCCTGGTTTTCGGAAAGATGCCAGTGGAAGACGTTCATTTTCACGGCTTCGAGACCGTCGATGTTTCTTTTCAGCACATCGAGAGGCACAAAATGTCGCGCCGAATCGATCATCAGCCCGCGCCAGGGAAAGCGTGGCGTGTCTTTGATCGTGACGGCCGGAGCGGCAAATCCATCAGGAGAGACTTCCACAAGCTGGAGAAAGGTTTGCAAGCCATGCATGGTGCCGAGAGGAGTGGTCGCGCTGAGTTTCGCGCCGGAGGAACTGACTTCGAGGACGTAGGACTCATCTTCGCCAAGCTCCTGGATTTCCTTGCTGGCATGGTCGGTGTGGATGACAAGGGTGGACTTCGAGGAACTACCTGCCTTTCTGGAGAGCGAAAGAGCGGTCTGCCGGGAGAGCTGACGGAGAAATCGCTCGACGGCACGATCAAGCCGGGGCTCGCTATATCCTGTGGAACCCACAGAAAATTGGGAATCGACAAGGAGCCGCCCCGCGCCAATTTGAACGCTCGAGGAAACCGGCATCAGATAAAGGGGAGACTGCTCCTGTGCGTTGCCCAATGAAGATGACATTAAAACACCCAACACAAACAAACCGAGATCTCGCATCCAGGGGCCAGAAACCATGTTTTGGAGACTCCTTTTAGAATGGCAAGCAAGAATAATCCGGGATTGCCTCGCCCGCAGTATGGCAAGGAGGATACTGTCACAGTCGCTGCCCGGTGCGAAAAGAAAATCTGTGGCCTCTAAATGAGCTCTTGCGCGGAAGCATAAAGTTTGCGGCGCACCAATTTCCCGGCCTGAGTTAGAATAATGAATTCCATGCGACGCCCATGAAAACATCTATCGCCATCTATCCCGGGTCGTTTGACCCGGTTACGAACGGCCATCTCGACTTGATCGAGCGCGGCGAGAAAATGTTTGACCTCGTGATTGTGGCGGTGTTGAACAATGCCGAGAAGCAGCCGCTCTTTTCCGTTCCCGAACGCGTCGAGATGCTGCGTGAGGTGACACAGAAGTGGGCGGGCGTGGAAGTCGACGTCTTTCACGGACTGCTTGTTGATTTTGCTCGAAAGCGCGGAGCCGGTGTCATTCTGCGCGGCATTCGCGCAATCTCGGACTACGAATTCGAACTGCAGATGGCTTTGATGAACCGGAAACTTGAACCGCGCCTGGAAACCGTATTTATGCTGCCTGGCGAATCGTTTAGTTATTTGAGTTCGAAATTGGTGCGGGAAATCGCGCAGCTCGGCGGGCCGCTGAAAGATCTTGTACCTCCGGAAGTGGAGCAGCGGTTGCGAGCTAAAGTTTTGTAAGCAATTTCGTGCGCTTAGATTGGCGCAACTAGACGGGCGTAGGAAGAAAAAGAAAAGAGACAGGCTAAAGCCTGCCCTACTAGGAGAAAGCAGTGCACCTCACTGAACGCATTAATCGCATACAAATCTCGCCGACCGCGGCGGTCATTGCTGAAGCTGACCGGCTGAAATCGCAGGGCGTGGACATCGCCGATTTCGGGCCGGGCGAGCCGGATTTTCCGACTCCCGATCACATCAAGAAGGCCGCAATCAAAGCGATCGAGGAAAACAAGACAAAGTACACGCCTACCGGCGGAATCATGCCGTTGCGCGAAGCGATTTGCGCGTGGCACAAGCGCGAACTCCGATCGGATTACGCGGCGAAAGAGTGTATCGTCACCGTTGGTGGCAAGCACGGGATTTTTAACGTGATGAGCGTGCTGGTGCAGGCGGGCGATGAAGTCATTGTTCCCGCGCCTTATTGGGTGAGTTTTCCAGACATCGTCAAGTACGCGGGCGGCACGCCGGTTTATGTGCAGACGCGGCCTGAGGACGGTTTCAGCGTCAAGGCCGCTGCGATTGAAAAGGCTATCACTCCGAAGACGAAACTTTTGATTCTCAATTCGCCCAGCAATCCGACGGGCGGAGTCGTTCCCCCTGACGAGTACGCGCGCATTCTTGCGGTGTGCAAAAAGCATAACGTTTGGTTGATGGGCGACGAGTGCTATTCGCATTTTACTTACGAGCCACACAAACCGTTTTCGATTGCCAGCGCACTGGACTCGAAGAACAACGTCATTATCATTGGGTCGGTTTCCAAAACATTTGCGATGACCGGGTGGCGCATCGGCTACACGCTCGCGCCTGCGGATCTTATTCAGGCGTTGACGAAACTGCAGAGCCAGTCAACGTCGAACCCAACATCCATCGCGCAATATGCGGCGCTCGAAGCCATGCGCGGCTCGATGGACTCAATCCCCGTGATGCTTGCCGAGTACGACCGGCGCCGAAGGCGCATAGTGGAAGGCCTAAACGCCATTCCGGGAGTGAAATGCGAAATGCCCGGCGGGGCATTCTACGCGTTCCCGAACGTCTCGGCGCACCTTTCGAACGGCGAAAGCGGCCACGCCATTGCGAAAGATACGTCGGAGCTTGCGAAGCTGCTCCTCGATCAGGCGCGCGTAGCGTTGGTCGCTGGCGAAGGGTTCGGCGCGCCAGGTTATCTGCGCCTCTCTTACGCGACGTCCATCGAACGCATTGACGAAGGACTGCGTCGCCTCGAACGCTTTTTCAATCGCGTCGAGGCCGCCGCCTAAATTGTGACCGCTTTTCCGATAAGCCCTGAGCCCTTCCGCATTGAGCCGGTCTTTTCGGAGCGCTTGTGGGGCTCGCGCTCCCTCGCGCCGCTTTTCCCCGAAATGCACGACCTCAATCCGCTGATTGGTGAAGCCTGGCTGACTGGCGTGGATTGCCGAATCGCCAACGGCCCGTTCACTGGACAGACGCTCGGCCAGGCCTGGAAAGAAATGACCATCGGATGGCGTGGCGCAAAATTTGAGGGCGAAGCGGATTTTCCTCTTCTCCTGAAATTTATTTTTCCCACCGATAAACTTTCCATCCAAGTTCATCCAGACGACACCTACGCCGCTGCGCATGAAGCCGCTGCCGGGGGCCGCGGAAAAACGGAGATGTGGTACGTCGTTTCAGCAGAACCTGGAGCGCGATTGCTCGCGGGCCTAAAACCCGGTGTCACTAAGGAAAGGTTTCTAGCTGCGCTTGGCGATCACACACTGGAAGATCTCTTTCAATCGCACGAAGCGCATGCGGGCGACACTTTCTTCATCCCCGCCGGAATGCCACACACCATCGGCCCAACAATGGTGATCTGCGAAGTGCAGGAATATTCCGACCTCACCTATCGCATCTATGACTATGACCGCCGCGATGCCAACGGTAAACCGCGTGAGCTACACATCGAAAAGGCTTTGGAGGTTATGAACTTCAACTCTGACGCTGGCGGAAAGGTAACGCCGCGCCCGCTGCTAATCCGCAAAAAAAGAGTTGGCCAATTCTTAGTCGGCTGCCCGTACTTCTCGGCATCGACGTTTGAATTTGGCCAGCGCATCCACATGAGAATGGTTCCGAAACCATCGGAGCGATTCAGTTTGTGGGTATTTCTGGAGGGTGAAGGAAGAATTGGCTGGTCTTCCGCTCCGCATGGGATGCTTGGAAAAAGCCATGCAGGTCAATTCTCCTACAAGCAAGGAGAGTGCTGGTTTATCCCCGCGGAATTCGGGAGCCGCGGCTACTATCCAAACACGAAAACGAGCTTGCTCGTCGCGTCTCCCATCAACCCGAAGGATGAGTTAGAAAAGTAGCATACCGATGCCGAGTGAAAAACTTCAAACTCACGCCGTCATCCTTGCCGGGGGGCGCGGGACGCGCTTTTGGCCGCGCAGCCGCATGCGCACGCCCAAACAGCTTCTCAACATCGTTGGCAAAGACACCATGCTCGAGCAAACCGTCGCTCGGCTGCGTCCGCTCATATCTCCTGACCGCATCTGGACTGTTACGAACGCAGAGCAAACTGTGGCCGTCAAAAAACACCTTCCTGCCGCTGCGCGCAAACGCATTTTGACCGAGCCCATCGGTCGTAACACCGCTGCCGCCATCGCTCTCGCCGCCATTCACGTGCGCCATGCCGCAAAGGGCGATGCGCTCATGGCCGTGCTACCCGCTGACCATTACATCGCACAGCCGGACGTATACCGCAAAATCGTGAGCGCAGCGCTCGAACTCGCGCGAGAGCCCGGACGTATGATCGTCCTCGGCATTCCTCCGACTCGGCCGGATACCGGGTTCGGTTACGTCGAGCGGTTCGGCAACGCTCTCGGATCGAGCGGCTTTCCCGCGTTCGCTGTTCGCCGCTTTGCGGAAAAACCGGCGCTCGATCTCGCAAAGCAATACCTCGCCTCGGGCGACTACCAATGGAACGCGGGGATGTTTTTCTGGAGTGTCTCGACGTTCCTCGAAAATCTGAAGCGCTTCCTTCCGAAAACGCACGAAGCTCTCGAATCCCTAGCCGAAACGATCGGCAAAAAAACTTACGAGCGCCGCCTGCGCGCCATCTATCCGAAACTCGAGAATATTTCTGTCGACTATGCCATTCTTGAAAATGCCACGCGCCGGGAGGGTCCGCCTCGCGTTTTCGTTATCCCCGCCGAAATCGGCTGGAGCGACATCGGCTCCTGGGGCGCCGTGTACGGGCTGCTCGTCGGCAACAATTCTGATGATCCCAACGTTTTCGTCACTCCGGGATACGCCATCGATGGCAAGGGCAATTTAATCTCTGTCCCGGGAAAATTCACCGCAGTTGTCGGCGTCAGCGACCTTGTCGTTGTGGAAACTCCCGATGCCCTTCTCATCTGCCCACGGGATCAGGCGCAAGACGTGGGCAAAATCGTGAAATGGCTCGAAGCAGAGCGGCGCAAAGATCTTTTGTAGAGCCCGGAAGACCTGCCAATGCGGCTGTTTAGCGGATAGTTCGCTTCGCGTATACTTCTTTTGCCTTCTATGACCGCGATTAAATTTGGAACCGACGGCTGGCGCGACGTTATCGCCGAAGATTTCACTTTTGCGAACGCTCGCATTGTTGCCAAGGCCATCGCACGCTACGTGGTGCGCTGCGAAGACGCGCGCAAGGGCGTGCTTGTCGGCTACGACCACCGCTTTGCGTCCGATAGCGTGGCGGCAGCAGTCGCGGAAGTGATTGCCTCGACCGGCACGCCCACCTGGCTGGCCGACAAGCCTTGTCCAACTCCCACCATTAGCTTACTTGTGCGCCAGCGCAGCGCGGCAGGCGGCATCCTTATCACGGCGAGTCACAATCCCTATCAGTGGAATGGAATCAAGTACAAAGCGAGCTACGGCAGCAGCGCCCTGCCATCCATCGTCGCGCAAATCGAAATCGAACTTGCTGAAGTTCAAAAGAACGCCGTAACTCCTCTCCCTCCCCGGAAAGAACTGATCCAATCGCTCGAGCCGCGCGCTCCTTTTCTCGATTCCATTGAGAAACTGATCGACTGGAAGCGGCTGCGCGACGCAAAGCTGCGTTTTGTCTCCGACCCCATGCATGGCTCGGCGACCGGTTTGCTGCCGGCGCTGTTTGCGCGAAACGGAATCGCCTGCGACGAGATTCGTGGCACGCGCGACCCACGCTTCGGGGGCGTGCATCCGGAACCGATTCCACCCCACATCGCGCCTTTACAGGAAGCTGTGCTGGCTGGAAAATATGACGCAGGCCTGTGCGCGGACGGCGATGGCGACCGCATTGGCGCGGTCGACCGCGACGGCTCGTTCGTCAACCCACACCAGATCTTTGCGCTTCTCGTCTGGCACCTTGCAGGCACGCGCAATCTTCCCGGCGACATCGCAAAAACATTTTCTGTCACCAAGCTTATAGACAAACTTGCCGGCAAATTCGGTCGCAAACTCCACGAAGTGCCCATCGGCTTCAAATATATTTGCGAGTTGATGCTCGAGCAAAACATCCTGATTGGCGGCGAAGAGAGCGGCGGCATCGGCACGAGCCTCTATTTGCCCGAACGGGACGCCACGGTTTGCGCGTTATTTCTTGCCGAGCTGATGGCCTGGCACGGCAAATCGCTCGGCGACATGCTTCGCACGCTCTATACCGAGTTCGGAGAATTCCATTACGGCCGCGTGGATCTCGATGTCACGCCGGATCAGAAACAAAAAGCCGTCGCGTACTTCTCCGACAGCAAGCTAACCCGCTTTCTCGACTGGCCCATCCCGCGGCGCGAAAACATGGACGGCATCAAAATCTACCTCGGAGAAATCGGCTGGCTGCTGGTTCGCGCCTCCGGCACTGAAAACCTTCTTCGCGTTTATTGCGAGACTTCGAATCAACAAACCACGCAGCGCGTTCTCGACGCCGTGGCCAAACTTGTTCAGGGTTTGTAGGTACAATCATGCAAACGATCAATCTCAAAAACAAATTCAGTCTCTTCTCGGACTACTGCAACCCCAGAGTTATTGGCGAGGTGAACGACTGCCACGTGAAAGCAGTAAAGCTAAAGGGCGAATTTATCTGGCATCATCACGAGAACGAAGACGAGTTGTTCCTCGTCGTCAAAGGCACTTTGCGCATGAAGTTCCGCGATCGCGAAGCTGTCGTTCGCCAAGGCGAGTTTGTCATCGTCCCGCGCGGCGTAGAGCACTGCCCCGTCGCGGACGAAGAAGTGCACATCGTTTTGATTGAACCGAAGTCCACGCTCAATACAGGAAACATCACCAACGAAAGGACCGTCGCCCAGCTCGAGCAAATCTAATTCACGAACCCGCTCAGGCCCCGGCTCAAAATCCAATGGAACACCGTTTTCACACTCTCGACGTCTTCACCACCACGCGATTCCAAGGCAATCCCCTCGCCGTTTTCACCGACGGCGACAACCTTTCGAACGATCAGATGCAAGCCATCGCGCGCGAAATGAATCTCGCGGAAACCGTCTTCGTCCAAAAGCCGACCGATGAACGTGCCCTCGCCCGTTTGCGCATCTTCACCACGCGCGAAGAGCTGAAACTTGCCGGCCATCCGGTCGTAGGCACATGGTTTCTTCTCGCCGAACTGGGCGTCGTTCCAGCACAAGAAGGCGGTGTACACGTGATGCAGGAAACGGGTGCCGGTGTCCTTCCCGTCGAAATTCGTTTCAAGGACGGCCGTCCCCAGCGCGTCACGATGACACAGACGGAAGCGGCATTCCGTCCCATCAAGTTCAAAAAAACCGCTCTAGCCAAATCGCTGGGCCTGGCCCCGAAGGATTTCGATCCTCATCTCGATCCCGAGTGCGTTTCGACCGGCATCTTCAATCTCATGGTGCCACTCAGGAATCGCGCCGCGCTCGGCAAAATCGCAATGAACATGGTCGAGCTGCGCAAACTGCTCGGCAAGAATGCCACCATGGCCTACTGTTTCGCATCCGGAGGCGCCGGCAAAGTTTTTTCACGAGGCATGCTCCCCTGGGAGATTTACGAAGACCCGGCCACGGGATCCGCCGCCGGCTCGCTCGGCGCGTATTTGGTGCGTCATGGCAGGCTCGCAGCCGGCCACACGCTCACCATCCAACAAGGCGAAGAAATGGGCCGCCCGAGCCACATCGAAGTGGAAGTTACGCAACGCGGCAAAAAATTAGTCCCGCGCGTCAGCGGCGCCGCCGTAAAAGTATTCGAAGGCACCATCCGAGTCTGATTCGAACGCATGCAGCCAGTCCGAAGCAGAATCACGCCTGTGCTTGCCCCATTTCCAATTCGTTTTTAATCTATTTTGCCACGATATTTTTGTGGACAGCGTCGAGAATGCCGTTCACGAATGCCCCGGCCTCTTCGGAAGAAAATTTCTTGGCGAGATCTACCGCTTCGTTCAGGATTACTTTCGGGGGAGTATCCGTGGTTCGCAATTCGTAAATTGCCAGCCGCAAAATCGCGCGGTCGATCACCGCGAGCCGCTCCAGCCGCCAATTCTCCGCCTGTTTGATGATCAGTTCGTCGATCGCCGCTGTACCTTTCACAGCTCCTTCGAACAACCGGTTCGCAAACGCCCGCGTGGACTCCGTCGCCTTCGCAGCACGCCAGAATTTCGCTTCCAGCTTCGCGGGCTCCTGCTCGCTCATGTCCCACTGGAACAGCATCTGCATGGCGAATTCGCGGGATTTTGTGCGCAGCGACACGTTACTTGCGCCGCGGCTTTCCGCTGGCGGATGCAGTCGTTTGCGGGCCGCGCAATTTACGCGACAAATTCGCCATCTCAATAGCGGCAAGCCCCGCCTCGAATCCCTTGTTGCCGCCCTTCAGCCCCGCGCGATCGATGGCCTGCTCCAAAGTGTCGCAAGTCAGCACGCAAAACATAATCGGCACACCTGAATCCATCTGCGCGAGCTGCAAGCCGCGCGCCGTCTCCGAGCACACGTAATCGTAGTGCGAAGTCTCGCCGCGGATGACGCAACCAATCGCGATCAACGCATCATAGCGTCCCGTCAACCCAAGTTTTTTCGCTGTCAGCGGCAATTCGAACGAGCCCGGCACGCGCACGACGTGCACGTCCTTGCCTGCGGTCCCCGCCCGCTCCAGCGCATCCACCGCCGCCGCCAGCAGCCGCTCGGTAATAAAACTGTTGAAGCGGCTCACGATAATCCCAAACCGCAAACCCGTCGCACTCAACCCTCCGTCAATTTTCCCTGTCCGCATTTCTCAACCTGGCTCCCAGTTCTCCGCGAAACTCTGTTAACTCCGCGCCTCTGCGTTATCTTTTCTCGCCCTTTTCTTTCTTTTTTGCGTTTCTCTCTTCAACTACTTCCCAACAAACTTCGCCGGCCGCTTTTCCAAAAACGCCTTCGTCCCCTCGCGCATGTCTTCGGTCGCGCAAGCCAAACCAAAAAGCGTGGCTTCGAGGAAAAGCCCTTCCTCTTGCGGCATTTCCGCGCCTCGCTCGATCGCTTCCATCGTGTACTTCACCGCGACCGGCGCATTTGCAATGATCTTCTTCGCCAATGCTTCAGCCGCGGGCAAAAGTTCCGCCGGCTCGTATACATGATTCACGAGTCCGATTCGCTGCGCTTCCTCGGCGCCAATCATTTCGCCGGCCAGGCAAAGTTCGTGCGCCACGCCTTTGCCGCAAAGCCGCGCCAGCCGTTGCGTTCCGCCGTATCCCGGCAGAATGCCCAGCTTCACTTCCGGCTGCCCCAGTTTCGCCGTCTTGCCGGCAATTCGAATCGTGCACGCCAGCGCAATCTCGCATCCACCGCCCAGCGCAAACCCATTGATCGCGCAAATCGACGGCTTGCCCATCGTCTCCAGCAAGTGAATCACTCCCTGCCCAAACAGCGAAAACTCTTTCCCGTTCACCGGCGTCTGCTGCGAAAGCTCTCCAATGTCCGCTCCAGCAACAAACGACTTTTCTCCGGCGCCAATTAAAATCAACGCGCGCACACCCTCGTCGCCGCGTGCATCCAAAAGCGCTTGCTGCAATTCTTCCATCGTCTTGCGGTTCAACGCATTCAACACCTTCGGCCGGTTGAATGTAACAAACGCAATCCCATCTCTCTTCTCGTAGATCAGATTATCGTAAGCCATTTTTTTCTCTTCTCTGCGTCCTCTGTGCTCTCCGCCCCCTCTGCGTAAAATCTTTCTCTTTTTTTCCTAAACTTTCATCGCCTTAGGTTTTGCAGGATCCGCGTAATCGTAAAATCCCCGCCCCGCTTTTCGCCCATTCCACCCCGCCAGAACCATCCGCTTCAAAAGCGGCGGAGACGCAAATCGCCGTTCGTGAAACTCCTCGAACATAATCTGCGAAATGTAATAAGTCGTATCCAATCCCACAAAATCCAGCAAAGTCAGCGGCCCCATCGGATGTCCGCAACCCAGCTTCATCGAGTTATCAATGTCCTCGATCGAGCCCACGCCCTCTTCCAGCGCTCGGATCGCATCCAGCAAATACGGCACCAGCAGCCGGTTCACAATAAATCCCGTAGAGTCGTGCGCGCGCACCGCCGTTTTCCCGAGCTTCGCCCCAAACGCCACCATCTCTTCATACACGTCCGCGTCCGTCGCGATCGTCCGCACCACTTCCACCAGCTTCATCACCGGCACCGGGTTAAAAAAGTGCAAACCTACAAACCGCTGCGGCCGCTTCGTCGCCGTGGCAATTTCCGTGATCGTCAAAGACGAAGTGTTGCTAGCAAAAATCGTGACAGGCGGACACAGCGCATCCAGCGCTGAAAAAAGCTCGCGCTTGGCCGGCAACTGTTCGATGATCGCCTCGACGATCACGTCGCAATCTTTCAAATCCTCCAACAGCGTCGTCCCGCGCAACCGCCCGCGAATTTCTCCTTGCACCGCGGCTGTGATCGTTCCCTTCTCCACAAGCCGCGCCAAATTCTTCTCGATACTCTTGAGGCCCTTCTCGACAATCGCAGGACTCACTTCCCGCACCACCGTAGCAAATCCCGCCGCCACACACACCTGCGCGATTCCCGACCCCATCAACCCACACCCCACAACTCCCACTTTCTGAATCGCCATGTTTTCCTCTTGGAATTCCCGCCCGCTACGCCGGCAGGAGGAACTACAAAAATCTTGCCACCCGCAGGGGCACGATACATCGTGCCCTCTTCACTTGCGCTCAAAGTCTACCAGAGACGAATTTCCTTTACGTCCTTTACTTCCTCTGCCTCATTTACCTCAATTCTTCAGCGCCTCAACAATCATCGCAATGCCCTGCCCGCCCCCAATGCAAGCCGTCGTCAACCCATATCGCAAATTATTCCGCCGCAATTCATTCAGAATGGTAATCAGCAGCCGCGTCCCGCTCGCCCCCAGCGGATGCCCCAACGCAATCGCTCCGCCGTTCACATTCGTCTTGTCCCGGTTCAAGCCCAGTGCCTTCTCCACCGCAAGATACTGCGCCGCGAACGCTTCATTCACCTCGACACGGTCCATCTGCTCCACCGTAAGTCCCGCCAACTTCAACGCTTTTTGCGAAGAAGGCACCGGCCCAATCCCCATAATGCTCGGATCGACTCCCGCCGTCGCCCACGCCACGATTCGTCCAATTGGTTTCAGCCCACGCTCTTTCGCCGTTTTTTCGAGCGTCACCACCACCGCCGCCGCGCCATCCACAATCCCGCTCGCATTTCCCGCCGTTACAATGCCATCTTTCTTGAACGAAGGCGGCAGCTTCTCCAGCGTCTCCATCGTCGTTTCCGGCCGCCGGTGATCGTCTTCGCTGAACAAAATCGCTTTCTTGCCCTGCTTGACTTCCACAGGCGCGAGTTCTTCTCGAATCCGGCACGCTTTGTACGCCGCATCCGCCGCTTGCTGGCTGCGCAAAGCATAAGCATCCGCATCTTTGCGCGTGATCCCGTGCTGCTCCGCTAATTTTTCCGCGGTCATCGCCATCGGCAATCCGCAATAGCTGTCCGTCAACCCGACAAACAGCGAATCCTCCAGCGCCCCGCCGCCCAATTTCAAACCAGTCCGCGCTCCGCGAATCACAAACGGAGCCTGCGTCATATTCTCCATGCCGCCAGCAAGCACCATCGTCGCTTCGCCCAGCAAAAGCCGCTGCGCCGCCTGTGACACCGCTTCAATCCCCGACCCGCACAACCGGTTCACCGTCACCGCTGGCGTCTCGGTTTTCAGTCCCGCTTTCAATCCCACATGGCGCGCGCCATAAATCGCGTCCGCGCTCGTCTGCATCACGTTCCCAAAAATCGCATGATCGAACTCCCCGGGATCCACCCCCGACCGACGAATCGCCTCTTTCGAAGCATGCGCCGCCAAATCAATCGCGCTCACCTCCGAAAACGCCCCCGTATACCGCGCCATCGGCGTCCGCGCTCCCGCCACAATCACCACATCCATTGGAAACATGTTTCTCTCACTTTCAGAAATTGCTCTCACTCATTCTACCGCCGAGATCATGGCGCCCAAAATCCGGGCCAGCGAATCATCGAGCTAAATGGAAAGCCTCCCCACTCGCTGGAAAATTACCAGATTGTCCGAATGATTCCAGTCCGCTGAATTCCCACATCCGCGCTGATCAATTCGATCCCTTCAGAAATTGCCGTTGCACCAATCAGCCTGTCGGAAGGGTCCTTTGGGTAGCTTGGCGGGAACTGGATCGCCAGCGCCGCGATCCGTGGCGTTATCGGCAGGATAGCTGTCCGCGAACAAATCTCTTCCACGAATGCCTCGATCGTGCCGGTCAAGTTTAATCGGCCCCTCCCTGCCAATAGGGCCATTTCCCACATCGTGATGTCGGAAATCGCTAGACCGCCCTTCGCTTTACGAATCGCGGTATGAGCTTTAGCCGAAATTTTCCCCGGTTCCTGAGCAAGCCAGATCAAAACATGCGTATCCAGTAAGATCACTCCTTCAATGCCTCCCAATCTTCGAGCGGGGTCACCGGGGACACAATGTCACCCACGATCTCGAATTTTCCCTTCATGAACCCAAATATATCGTCGTTTCCCTGTTCTATGGGAATCACTTTCACCACGGGCTTTCCCCTCTTCGTCACAATCACCGGCTCTCCCGTCTTTTGGACCCGATTCATCACTTTCAGGCATTGTGCCTTGAACACGCTCGCTCGCATCTGCTTCATAGTATTCTCCTCGTGCCCATGGTCATTTTAACATGACCATTTTAAGTTGGCAATCAGGACCAGAGATCCAGAAAGACGAAGAGTTCTACCAGTCGTTCGAGCACTCGCGGCCGGGAATCGTCATTAAATGGAAGCCATCACGAACCTGCCGGTAAAGCTTGCGGTGTCTCGCTCTGTTTTTGAGCTGTTTTGCAGGCGTTTTCTTTTTCATGCTCATCTGGCCATTTTGCCATGCCCGGCTGATAGGTATTCCAGTATTTCTGTCTTACTCGACGACACATTTCTTCTTGCAGAGCGCTTCTACTCTCCTTCGAAATACCTCGGGTACCTCACGGCACAATTGTTCGGGCAAGTCACCCTCGACAATGATCTCAATCCATCGGACCCCCGCGATGACCCGTATCGGCACCCCTCGCAAGAGAAATCTCGCTTCACCGTGACTTTCTCCTGTCGCAGGAATGCGCTCAACCCCTTGTGGAATAAGGTCACGCAGCCGCACCTCATGATCTAAAATAAATAAGCCACCGTCTTCCTGTCCGATGGACCGTTGCAGCCAATTTCTGTTCGTAACCTGTATCCAAGCTCCGGTCGCGGCATCCAACAAAAACTCTTCGCTATTTCTTTTGAATCGCTGCCTACCGTCTTTTGATTCGACGAACTGGCCGCCGCGAATGACGAGGAGCCGATCCCCCGTCAACTCGGCAGTATGCCTAGAAATCCATCCGGGCATCGTTCCGGAACCAATTAGCCCCGAAATCTGGTAGCTTCCCGTATCGACCGAATAGACTGGGGTCAACCCGGGTCGCCGCTCTCCCACATTGCCCAGGCATCCGACAATAATAATCTTGTCTCCGACAAGAGTCGCGGTGTGAAAATCAGTCGGCGGGAAGACCGCCCTTGGATAACCGTAAATCTCAATCTGCTCGTCCGGTCCAAAGACTACCAGATCGTTGTAGACATGGAAGTCTGGGTCGTAGGAATCCTCATGCTCACCACCAATGCAGACGACCCGTCCATCCGCCAACTCGGTGCGCGTGGCGCCATATCGTTCAAAAGTCCAGATCGGTCCATCTTCCCGATTCATCGGCACCTTAAAGAAATCGCGGGCTCGATACGGGCCGTAAGCAGATTTGAGCTTTCCTTCTCTTATCACCAGCCCGGCTTCAGCGAGCCCCCCGTCCGCCTCGACAGACTCAACTTCCTCGCCGCGTATCATCCACTCCCAAAAAGCACAATTCATCCGCTCCGGGTTGGCATTGCCAAAGCGCGGCCTCCTCTGCTGCTCAAATCTTTCTCGGCTGATTTGTGTCACGATTTTAGGTAAGCGGACCCTTTGGCATTCCAGTCCGCTACAAGTGAAAGGTTCTCAAACCTTGGGCGTCTCCAGCGTCACTACCGTATCCCCGCCCTTTTTTCGCGCTTCCTCTACCGAAAATTCCGCGCGATTGATTAAATCCGTCACGATATCTTCGCTGTCGAATTCGTGCTTCGCCACCGCCTCGACAATCCCCGCGCTCAGCGTGATCTGCGTGGTGTCCCATGGCGGCCGCAAGCCAGAAGCCGCTCGCCGCAATTTGTCCGCAAGATTCTGCGCTCCGGCCAGCGTCGTGTCCGGCAAAATAAACGCCAGCGACCACGATGTATATTTCACCGCCACGTCGTTCTGCCGCACGATCGGCTGCAGCGAACGTGCCAGCTGTTCCAAAAACCGCTCCAGCGGCGATTCGCCCTGCTGCCGCAAAATTTCCGCACCTCGATCAATTTGCAAAATGGCTAGCGCCAGCGGCGTACCCTGGCTGCGCGCCCGGTCCGCTTCCGTCAGCAAGCAGCTCTGGTACGAACTGCGGCTCAGCAAACCGGTGCGCTCATCGGAAACGCCCATGCGGCGCACCAGCGAGCGCAGCCGCGTGTGGCTCACGCTCATCAGCATCTGATCGCCGATCGCCTGCAGAAAATAAGCTTCGTTCGGCTTCCATTTGTGCGGCTCGGCATGCCCCACGATCATCATTCCCGCCGGCGCTTGCGTCTCTTTGTCCGTGATCATCACGCCAAGCGCGGTCGCAAGTCCCAGCTCGGTAAGAATCGATCCCTCGGTGGCGTCGACCACCAAACCACCCAGTTCGTCCGGCTCCGCCTTCTCCATCTGCGCGAGCAGCAGCACGACCTGCGCTCCCGGCGCGGGCTTGCTCGTCTGGCCGCAAAATTCGGCCGACATCTCCGGTGGCCGGCCCGGGGCTCCAACAACCGCTATACAACGGATGGCGCGCAGGTGCGATCCCACTTCGCTTACCGCCGTATTCAGCATCGCCCGCGGCGTCTGTTGCCGGAAAATCTTCTGATTGATTTCGGAAATTTTCGACAAATCGCGCAGCGTCTCCGCGCTGTACACGCCTGTCCGCGTGGTGACTTGCACCGGCTGGGCCTCGACGAGAGGCGCCGGCGCCGGCTCTGCGGGCGCGGCAGCCTCTTGCTTGAGTTTCCCTGCGCCCGGTGGCGACCAGTTGGCCATCTGATAGAGATTTTGCAAGCGCGCATTGCGCTCTTCCTCGCCGGGAAACATGATCGCGATCTTTTGCAGTCGTTCAAGCGCCTTGGTCTGCAATGAATACTGCAAAAAAATCTCCGTCTGCACGATCAAGTCTTCGAGCGCTTGCGCGTGCCGCCCTTCCTCCGTGTTCGGCTGTCCCTGCGAGACGCTTGCCCCCGTTCCGATGTTGGCCGGCGGCGGAGGCGCCGTGCTCATGGACTTAGCCAGTCTGCCTCCCACTCGTTTCAAAAACGCTTCGTCCACGTGTCCGCGCAGCTTTTCCATCCGCTCTTGATTCCGGTAATCGTAGGCATCGATGTCCACGAGCCGCTCGAGCGAATCGCACGCCTTGCGGAAATCGCCCGCATTGAAATACACATCGAAAAGTTTTACTAGAATTTCGAAATACTGGGATTCGCGGTTCAGCTCGTTGTAAACCGCAGCCCAGAATTCCATCATGCCTTGTGAGTGGGGGTGCTTCGAAGCCACGGCATCCAAATGCGTCGCGAAATCATTTTGCCGCTTGTCCGCGAACATGCGCCGCTTCAGCGTTTGCAGCACGTCCACGCCTTTCGTGGTCTCCGCCGAGGATGCATACGCATCGGCCAGCTCGAAAAGCCGCTCTGCGCCAGCGTTTTTCTCGCGCAACAACTTTTCGAGAATCTCGCGCGCCCGGTCGAGATTCCCACCGCGTATTAGAGCATCTCCGAACGTCTCGAGAAAGACCGTGTCGCTCTCCGTACCCGCAAAAGGCTCGAGAAGCGTGGCTGCTTCCGCGGCTTCATCGCTCCGCAGTTTTGCTTGCGCGTAAAGAAGCGCGACGCTCCGCTCCTGAGGCGCAAGCTTGTACGCCCGTCCGAGCACCTTAAGCGCATCGGCTTGGGCTCCCCCCGCTGAGGCAAGCTGCCCCGCCCGAAGAAATGTCCGAGCCGCCAGCGCGTTCTTCCCGAGGCTCTCCGCCGCTTCGGCCAGCCGCAGCTGCTGGCTAGGATTCTCAGGGTCCAGCTGCGCGATGCGCTCCCAGCAAAAAAGCGCGTCCTCATGGCGTCCCGCGCTGGTGAACAATTCCCCGGCCTTGGTGTACTGATCGATTGCTTCTTCGGGATGATTTTGTTTTTGCTGGAGAAACGCATACCGGGCGATGCGCTCCGGCGGCTGCGCGGCGGAACCGCTTCGCAGAAAACGATTGTAGATGGCCAGCGCTTTGGTTTCGTCGCGCGGATCGATCAGCAAATCAAAGAGCAGCCCATAGTAAACGGCGGCGCGCTCCGGTTGATCCATGCGCGCGTACAAATCTCCCAGCGCCTGGGTCGCCTCCTGGTGCTGCGGCGCGTCATCGAGCACCGCCAGATAGGCTTCGATGGCGTCCTCGACGCGGTTCTTTTCGAGGAATCGCTTGGCGCGGTCCAAATGCTTGCTGACGTCTGCGGCCATCCGTCCGGGTTGCCTTTGCTTTGCCTGTCGGCTGACTAGAAAATCTTGAGCCAGGTCGTGCGCGATGCGAGGTGCGCACCCCCTCGTTCAACTATATACCGCTGGCTCAAGGCGGGCAAAACTCCCGCAATGTGATGATGCAGTATGTAGCACGGCGCAGTACGGCGCGAAAAGACGCGCCGCGGACTTGCCGAACGGACTGGCAGAACAGATAGCTGGACGCACGCGCAACTCTCTCAAAAAGTTACCCGGCGAATGGGCTGCGCCAGGCTGTGATTTGTGGCAAACTGAATGTTTACACGGCATGGTTTCGAGCGACGTGTGGCTTCCCTGCCCCGGAGCGATAGCCCGCCGTCGATACCCCAACAGGAAAAAACTGCAGGCGGTAGCGGACCCGAATGGACCCGAAGTTCATACGCAATTTTTGTATCATCGCGCACATCGATCATGGCAAGTCCACGCTCGCGGACCGTCTGCTCGAGATGACTGGCGCGCTTACGCAGCGCGAGATGCACGAACAGGTGCTGGACTCGATGGATCTGGAGCGCGAGCGCGGCATCACCATCAAAGCGAAAAGCATCCGGCTGCATTACACCGCGAAAGACGGAAACACTTACCAGCTCAATTTGATCGACACGCCCGGACACGTGGATTTTTCCTACGAAGTTTCGCGGGCGCTCTCTGCGTGCGAAGGGGCGCTGCTGGTGGTCGATTCCAGCCAGGGCGTCGAAGCGCAGACCGTTGCGAACACCTTTCTGGCCGCGGGCAATAATTTGACGATCGTTCCCGTCATAAACAAAATTGATTTGCCCGCCGCGCAAACCGATTTCGTCAAGGAACAAATCGAAAGCGTGCTCGCAATTCCTGCCGCGGACGCTTTGCTAATTAGCGCTAAGAGTGGACTCGGCGTGGACGAAGTCCTTGAAGCGATTGTGAATCGCATTCCGGCCCCGAAAGGCAGCTCGGAAAATCCGCTGCAGGCGCTGATCTTCGATTCGTGGTTCGACATTTATCGCGGAGCTGTGGTCCTCGTGCGCGTGATGGAAGGCCGCGTCACCAAGCATACGAAAATCCGGCTTTGCTACAGCAACGAAACCTACGAAGTCGAAACGCTCGGCACGCTGACTCCAAAACCCATCGCGCTCGAGGAACTCGGCGCCGGCGACGTGGGCTTCATCGTCGCGAACATCAAGCGCGTGGCGGACGCGCGCATGGGCGATACCGTTACCGAAGCGGCCCGGCCTGCCGCGCCGCTGCCCGGATTTGAAGCCATCAAACCGATGGTCTTCGCCGGGCTTTTCCCCGTGCTCGCCGACGACTACGAACCGTTGCGCGACGCGCTCGGTAAATTGCAGCTGAACGACGCCGCGTTTTTTTACGAGCCGGAAAATTCCGTGGCGCTAGGCTTCGGATTTCGCTGCGGCTTCCTCGGCTTGCTGCACATGGAAATCGTGCAGGAACGGCTGGAGCGCGAATTCGGGATCAACCTTATTACCACGGCGCCCAGTGTGCGTTACCGGATTACGCGCGTCAGCGGCGACGTGATTGAAGTCGATAGCCCGGCGAAATTTCCGAATCCCAGCGACATCGAAAAAATCGAAGAGCCGATCATCACCGCGATGATTATTACCAATAATGAGTCCGTCGGCGGGATTCTTCAGCTCTGCCAGGAAAAGCGCGGTACGCAAAAAAATCTCGAGTATCTTTCGCCGACGCGCGTCATGCTGACCTACGAGCTGCCGCTGAATGAAATCGTGCTCGATTTCTACGACCGGTTGAAAAGCGTTTCACGCGGCTACGCTTCGCTGGACTATCATCTCGCCGGGTACAGCGAATCCGACTTGATCAAACTGGATGTGCTCGTCGCCGGCGAACCAGTGGACGCGCTGGCGTTGATCATCCATCGCGAATTCGCGGCGGAACGTGGCCGCGAATTGGTGACGCGCCTTCGTAAGCTGATTCCTCGCCAAATGTTTGAAGTGCCCATCCAGGCGGCCATCGGCAGCCGCGTCATCGCGCGCGAAACCGTGGCTGCTATCCGCAAAAACGTGCTCGCCAAGTGCTACGGCGGAGACATCTCCCGCAAACGCAAACTCCTCGAAAAACAAAAAGAAGGCAAGCGCCGCATGAAGCGCGTCGGCCAAGTTGACATTCCCCAGGAAGCTTTCTTGGCGGTTCTCAAAGTTGCTTCCTCTTCCGACGACGATTAGCGCTCAACATTCGTTATTCGGTTTTTCAAACGTGGCTAGCCCGGATTTCTCACAAAGGTTGAGCAGAAAAGATTTGATTTGAAGTAGAAAAAGGCCGCTTTCTCAGGCATAACTGCGTTGTCTAAGCGTAGTCGATGCCAAGAGAGGGGCGGCCTTG
>Ga0073928_10004740_pt1 | contig 19746 bp, 11 predicted proteins | sample PaiPotPPA55metaG_FD_76969 | JGI IMG/M metagenome (GOLD analysis project Ga0073928, IMG submission 76969) | Iron sulfur acid spring bacterial and archeal communities from Banff, Canada, to study Microbial Dark Matter (Phase II) - Paint Pots PPA... ...
TCGCGACGCGACTGCTCGGCCGCGGCGAGCGTCGTCGAAGACATCGAAGCCAGCGGGGGACAGTCGCGCAGGTTGACCGCCATGAGGTTGAGGATGATTTTCGCGCGGGAGTTCAACCCAACTCGCAGGATGTCCTGCAAGTTTCGCTGGAAATTTCGATAGACGGTTTCCTTGCGTGTGTCGTTGGGACTGATTCGATTTTCCACGAACATATCGAGTCCGCCCCAGGATGATGAGGGAGAGCTTCGATCCGTGGCACGACGCGCCAGGGAGGTCAACCATTGGCCGACGCGCGTCTGTTGAATCGCCAGGCTGGCGCGAACCAGCCTCAGCGGCGGCGCTCGCGCGCCGAAAACCGTCGCCGCGCCATACGGGCCGACCATTTCGTTGTTGCCCATATAGATGATCCATAAGTCGCCCTCCTGTCCGGCGCATTCACGGGCGATGGGCAGAATGCCGTGGGAGTTGTTGGCCGTAATCGCCACATTGACGACTTCGAAGGCCTGCTTCGGAAATCGTTCGTGCAGTAGTACCTCCAAAAATCGAGCCGCGCCGAATGCCGGGTCAGGATCGCCCTCCGCCGCGGACTCGCCCATGATGAATATGCGATAGACTTCCGGCGGCTTGACGGCCTCCATCATGATGGGGCGGGGCAGGCGCGCTTTTTCGGGAGGAAAGAACCGCAAAACGAAATCATCATTGCTGACAAAGTAGTCCTTGTCTCCGACTCGGGCGTGTTGGAAAAAACACGTGTCGTAGCCATAGCCAGCAAGCCGCAAAGCGCCTTCCAGGATTCCAAAAGCCAAGAGTGGGGACAGGATCAATGCCGAGAGGCGGAAAAGCCAGCGGCGGACCTCTGGCATGGGGTGTGCAGGCTGGTCTCGAATCAAAGCTGTTTGCTGCCGCCGAGCTTTTGGACTGCCGTGCCGCTGTTTCAACGGTCTGGAGCTTAGCAATAAAGGCTCAATTGGCCAAGAGCTAACGAATCACTTAAGCACCGTGCTGAATTGCTGAAGCCAGTGAAGGTCAGTGGGATCCGGGGGGGTCTGGGCCATTGGATTCGCCGTTCTCAAGTTGAGGACGGTCGAATCGTGCCATTTCTTGATGATGGCATGTCCGTCACAAAAAGAGATGCCGCAGGCGCCGTTGTGATAGGAAGCCGGATAATCAATCCATTGGTCCACCCCAGGTTCACAGACCAAGTAGGCATCATTGATGCTATAGGGATTCTCGTCCATCAAAAGCCAGAGGTTGACGGGCCCCACGGTGGCAACGTCCGCATCTTTGAAAAACGTTCGAAGCGGCTGAGGCGGGGGGCGAACCGTATTCCAGTCCTGGTAAGGAGCGAGCCAGCAATTCATGGACATGCTCCGGGTGCGCGGCTGCGCAAAAACGCCTCCCGTGAGGGGATACGTACTGTGGTCGGCAGGGCAGCGATAGACATCCACAGTTTTTACGTATGGATAGATCGTTCCCAACATAATCCACGCAGGATTCCCGGCCTCGGTGTTGTCCTCCCTGCCCGGGCACCATTGGGGGTTGGTCGTCGTGTCCGTAGGCGACGTGGGCTGCTCTGCTTCGTCGCCGTTCAGGGCCAGTCGGCCATTGTTATCCAGCGAATAGGTAACCCATGCCAGGGTGAGTTGCTTGAGATTGTTCACGCACTGGATGCCCTGGGCCTTCTGTTTGGCCTTGGCCAGCGCCGGCAACAACATCGCCGCCAGAATCGCAATGATGGCAATCACCACCAGCAATTCGATCAAGGTGAATCCACTCTGACCAGCCTCTCTTCTTGCTGACAATCTCATTTTCATTTGGTTTGGCTTGCGGCCGGGGCGGAAAGCCGCCCCGGCCTGCAAGCTCCACATTTTTATTATTCTTACTGTGCCGTCACGCGATAGAAACGCGCACTCGAACTTAGCGCATCGGTGGCGGTCTTGACCGTTCCGTCACCGGCGATGACCGTCAACTGCGTCCAGGTAACCGGCGCCTGCAGGCTGCTCGTATAAGACACGGTGTAGCTATGACCTGCCTGAGTCGGGAACGAGATAAGGATCTGCGAACCGCTGCGGGTCACCGTCAACGTCACTGGCAGCGCCGGGGCCACTACGGGCACGAGCATCAGGAAGTTGACGTTGAGATTATTTCCGCTGGTCAACTTCAAGGTGTTGGTCGAGCCGTTAAGCTGGACTATCACCATATTGCTGTTCGTGTCCAGCATGGGGACCCAGTGCCAGGTCTGCCAGCCGGACGCTGCGGCATCCGCAAAATATCCCAGGACATTGGTCGTTTGCGAACTGGTTCCCCACCCACTTGTCACCATGCTCAGGAACGTGCCGCTGAACGGCCCGGCGCCACCGGCCATACGGCCGTAAACGTTATACGTCCCGGCCGGATAGGTTCGGGTGTAGTTCATCCAATAGCCCTGGGCATAATATCCAATATTGAAGTCGGCGACATTCGGGTCGGTGTGTTGCAGTGCGGATGCAACAAACTTCTGGCGCAAGTAATCGCCGGCGACCTGCGTTGCGGGGTTGTCGTAAGGGCGATACTGCTGGGTCTCCCCACCAACCAGCGGGAAGTGGAAGTCAACTTCGGCCACGCTGAGGTTGGCGCTATTGTCTTCCGGATAGCCATAATAGCTGTTCGTCGCGAGCGTCCCAGTGGCAATGCCCCCACTAATGGTGCTGTCGGCGGTGGGCACCGGGTTGTCGATGAAATTGCCGCTCGCGAAGTCCCAATCCTCGGCTTCCCACATGAAGTTGCTCTGTGAGAAGGTATCGAAACTGATCGTGTAAGTCGAAGAAAGGCTCGTGCTGTTGGTCACGGTGATCACGGCACTGTAAATCGAGTTCGAAGAAATGGCGATCACGCCCGTCCAACTGTTCGTCGTGCCGCTGAAGCTCACCTGCGCCGTCACATCGGTGCCGTTCAATACCAGGTGAACTCCGCTGCTCGGAATCCCGCTGCCGTTGCCTTTGCCCACCGTGAAGGACAAATAATTGGTCGGTTCGAACGGATGGACGCCATCCGGGTAAAGTGACTGGAGGACGGGTGTTTGGGGAGGCACCGCGGGCACGATCATGTAAAAGTTGATGTTCGGATTGCCGCCGGGCGCGATTTGCGCACGCACGGTTTGTGTTCCGCCCAGGGGCACGGACACCAGGTTGCCGTATTGGTCCAGCAACGGCACGTACTGGTAAACGTTCCAATTGTTGTCCGACATCGAAAAAGTCCCATTAGTCACTGTTGTCTGGTTGGGCTGCGTCGGGTCGCTGGTCACCGTTTGAAAGGTGCTCTGGGCGCCGGAGCCGTCGGTGGCCAAACGGGCATAAACATTGTAATTGCCGGCCGGGAAATTGCGCGTGTAATCCAGCCAATCTCCGTTGTTGTTGTAGCCGACTTCCTCGTCCACGGTGTTGCCATTGGCACTGGCGCCAGGATTGGCGGCATAGAAATCGATGAATTTCTGCCGAGTAAGCGTAAGACCGCCGGCTGACACTTCATAAGCGCCCTGAATCGAAACCGGGTCGCTTGCCCGGTAGTTGTGCGGGCCGTTGCCTGGATTGGCGTCTTGTTCATCAATCGTCGCCGTGCCTACCAGATTGGAATAGGCAAACGTGCCACCGTTGGCGGTTATGTTGGTCAGCCAAACGCCGCCGCTGTAATTGAAGTCCTCGGCCTCCCAGAGCAGGACCGGCTGAATCGTATCGAAAAACGCCGTGGCCGTGGCGGTGACGCCGTTGGCGTCCGTGGCTTTGACGGTGACGTTGTACACGGTGTTCGAGGCGAGCGTGACGGTCACCACTGTCGGAAAGAAAGTATTCAGGCCGGACACACTCAGATTGGACGATGTCAGGCCATAAGTCACGGTGTTCGGGGAAGTGGACAAACTATTCGTGGTGGCAACAACTTGAACATTGGTGATGGTGCTTGTTCCCGAAATGGCCGTGTAAGTCAGCACGTTGCTAGTACACAGAATGATGCCGTTCGGCGCCACGTTCGTAATGACCGGCGGAATCGGCCCGCTGATGAGGTCCATGTCACAGTCATCGACATACATCGAACCGCCCGCGTACGTTCCGCCAGGCTGATTAAAGAAGACCCGATAACGCACCGAAGCCGTGCCCGCCGGCGCGGTGAGAACGCCCGTGGGCACCGTGCCGATGACGATGCCGTTTTGCACTTGGTTGGTCACCAAGAGCTGAGTCCAGGTGTCCAATGGAAAGGGAGTATTCACCACGCCGCAGACCAGGTTGGTGACGGTCGGAGACTCGTATTCCGTGACCAGTCCATTGGTCGAGTTGAAGAAGGAGACATCGATCCAAAAGCTGTTTGGGTTGCCCATGAGGTCTTCGTGCGACGCGTAGGCGTATGCAGAAGCAGACCATGTCGAACCGGAGACGGTGGCAAATGTCTGCTGGAAGTAAGAGCTTCCGGAAAATGTTCCATACAGATTGCCAATGTTCGTGCCGTCATAGACGTTCAGGTTCTGGGCTGGTGAATCCGGCGGGCACTCGCCGGCGTTGTAGTAGGTCTGCGACGCCCAATGCACGCCCGCGTTGCCTTGCCTTGTCCAGCCCGCTGCGGCGGTTCCGGTCTCGAAACCAGGATTGACCAGTTGATTTCCCAGATCGGCTCTTGTGGAAGTGCTTGAGATGAGCAACCCGGCAACAATGGTCGCCAGCGTTAGCGAACGGAACCTCTGATGATTTTCGTGGGTGTGTTTGGTGTTCATGGGGATGGGGTCTTTATGCTCGTTTGATGGTTTTGAGGACTCTTGAGGCATCTTTTTTTGCTTCATGTAGTTACATGGAATGTATCGCTTTATACTACACCGGCAGGCTTGCGTCAACATCTATTTTACATTTTTTTGTACGGGAGCTTTGGTGGCGCATGCTGACGCTTCTGCCATTGTTAAAGCTTCTGGCATTGGTCGGATCATCAATCTTCATTAGTCAGCATAATTTCGCGGACAACGGCATCGCCGTGAATGAAGCCGGTTAAAAATCAGCACTCCGCGTAAAAAAATGCACAAGCGGCTAACAAAGTGATTGACAATTCGTGTAACATATTATATTACAGAAACCATGCTATTCGGAACTGGCTCCCGTCGCCCCAGGTTTTTTTGTGCTGGCGTTCGATTTCTTGGCTGCCTTGCGAGCTTTTCCGCAGCCACGGTTTTGACGGCGCAGGAAGTGGCTACGTGCGATACAAGGGCGGAGGCGTTGCTGTCCCAAATGACTGTCGAAGAGAAGATCGGTCAAATGACGCAAGTGGACATGAATGCGCTTAAAGACAAGGCCGACCTCCAAAAATTTTGCATTGGCTCGATGCTGAGCGGAGGCGATTCCGACCCGCCGGACATCTCGGCCAAGGGCTGGCTTGCCGCCTGCCAGGAGTACGAATCTTTGGCGCTGAAGACGCGCTTGAAGATACCGCTGATCTACGGCATCGACGCTGTTCACGGTCACAATAACGTCGATGGCGCGGTCATTTTCCCGCACAACATCGGGCTGGGCGCGACCCACAACCCCGCTCTGGTTGAACAAGCGGCGCGCATCGCCGCGCAGGAAGTCGCCGGCACGGGCATTCGCTGGGCCTTTGCCCCGTGCGTGGCGGTGGCGCGCGACGAGCGTTGGGGCCGCACCTACGAAAGCTTCGGCGACTCTCCCGAATTGTCCGCCGAGCTGGGGGCCGCGGCCGTGCGTGGATTTCAGGACGGCCAATTCTCGAGTCCCTCTTCCGTTCTCGCCTGCGCGAAGCACTTCCTGGCCGACGGGGGCACGCGCAACGGCATCGATCAGGGCAACGCCGAATGCGACGAAGCCACCTTGCGCAGGCTCTACTTGCCTCCCTACGCGGCTGCCATCAAGTCCGGCGTCGGTTCGATCATGGTTTCCTACAGCAGTTGGAACGGAATCAAGATGAGCGCCAATAAGCACTTGCTCACCGATGTGCTGAAGGGCGAACTCGGCTTCCAGGGGTTCCTGGTTTCCGACTGGGCGGCCATCGACCAAATATCGAACGATTACAAGAACGACATCGAAACCTCGATTAACGCGGGCCTGGACATGTTCATGATTCCCAATGGGCCGGGCCAAAAGAACAACTACGTCCAGTTCATCAATCTCACGAAGGAACTAGTCGCGGAAAAGAGAATCCCCACCGAGCGCATCGACGACGCCGCGCGTCGGATATTGCGCATCAAGTTCGCTCTGGGGCTTTTCGAACATCCGTTTGCCGACCCGGACCTCACCGCGCTCGTCGGCTCATCCGAACACCGCCAGGTGGCCCGCGAGTGTGTCCGGCAATCCCTCGTGCTGCTCAAAAACGAGCGCCAGACTTTGCCGCTTTCTCCGAAGCTCAAGCACCTCGCTGTGGCGGGCAGGGCCGCAGCCGATCTCGGCATTCAATGCGGCGGATGGACCATCGATTGGCAAGGCCGATCGGGTGAGGTCACCAAAGGCGGCACCACCATCCTCGCCGCGCTCCGGCAGACGGCGGCTCCGGGCGTGGACATCACCTTTTCTCCCGACGGCAGCGGCGTCAAAGGGGCCGATGCGGTCATCGTTGTCATCGGCGAAAAGCCGTACGCCGAGATGAAGGGCGACCGCAAGGACCTTCGTTTGGACGCCGAGGACCTTGCCGTGCTGGAGAGGGCCAGGGAGGGCGGCGTTCCGGTGGTCACGGTTTTGATTTCGGGCCGCCCGCTCGTTTTGGGGAGGGCGCTGGATGCCAGTGATGCGTTCGTGGCCGCGTGGTTGCCGGGGACCGAGGGGCAAGGCATAGCCGATGTGCTGTTCGGGGTTTTCAAGCCCACCGGCAAGCTCCCTCGCGCCTGGCCGCGCAGCAATGAGCAACTGGCTTCCAGCGCCCAGGGGGCTCCGCTTTTCCCCTTCGGCTTCGGCCTGACTTTCTGATAGAGGCTTAGGCAGCTTTCTCGAAACGCCCGGCTGGAGGCCGGCGTTTGAGCACCTCGCAATTCTGCAAAGCAAGATCGTGCATTTCCAGAATCAGCCTGCGCAACCGCTCGCCGAAGGGAGTGAGCGAATACTCCACGTGCGGACGCCGCGCCCTGAAATCCTGGCGGCGCAACGCGCCGTCCAGCTCCAATTCCCGAAGCTGCGCGGTCAACACTTTCTGGCTGATGCCGGCTAACGCCCTGCGAAGCTGCGCCGGACGCCGCGCGCCCTGGAACAACTCGCGCAGGATCAGCACCTTCCACTTGCCCCCAATGACGGCGAGCAAGCGTTCGACTTCGCATTCGACGGACTTCAGTATCATGCGCTACAGGCACAAAGTTTAGCGCCGTTCACCCGGGATTTCAAACAAATCGCAATGAGCCTTGTGGGATTCAACTGGGACCAATGAGACAGATGGGACAAATGGGTCGATGGACCGAAAGCTGGATGGAGCCGGTTGATTCAGTTTTATCTGGTTTGATACAGCTTGATTGAGGCCGGTTTGGGCATATTTCCGGTCGTCGAGGCTTACGTTACCGCTAAATTGCCGTAGACCGGTAATAAGCGGTATTTGGCGGTAGCAAGCGGTATTGCCGAAGCCCGGCGCACCCGGTAAGCTCCGCTGCCCAAGTTCGGATTTCGGATTTCAAGTTCACTGGCCACCGAACCGAAGAAGAGGATTAAGATTAAGATTATGATCAGGAGAGGAAAAAGATAGCCACCCTACCTTCAAAACCGAGGACGAGGACGAGGATGATGCCCCGCCACCCCCCCATTACCCCCGTACAGACCGTTAGGTCGTTAGGATCCCTATGAACATTGGTCCGAATGCACTTTCAAACCGTTAACCCCCTGATTTTATCGTTAAAGATCGACCTTTTTGAAAAAAATATGCGAATTTCTTAGCAATTTCGCTGTGTCAAGCAACAACAAACCGATAGGAAACCGTTAGGAAACCGTTAGGAACCGTCGAGAACCGTCGACTGCGTGGACAACGATGCTATGGAGGGTTTAGAATCGACGAGAGCATTTCGAGCGCGACCGACCGGCCGCGTCGCAGTCTGCCCCGGCACTAATCGCGTCAATGCTTTAGCCGGAAGAACAGATTGCCGGTTGGCGGGTTGACGGTGACACTAACGGTCGTGCCGTTATCCACCGGAGTCTCCGGCGCAGTCGCCCAATTCGCCGGTTTGATGCTGCTGGTCTGTTGCAGAACATAACCCGTGGAGGGCGACGGCCAAGAAACGACCGCGGTGTTCGTCGAAGTCAACCGGATGGTCAACAAAGGGGCGCCGGGAGACTGGACGGCGTAGAGCGCCCAGAATCCGCCGTAGAGCGAGTAGCTGCCGCCCGTCATCGGACCGCCCGCGTCGTGTTGGCCCACGGTGCCGCTGAGGGAATAGACTCCGCCGGTGCTGGTGCCGCCGCCTCCGGCGATAGCTTGCCAGCCAATCGAGTATTGTTGAGCGCGGAGCGCGGTTTGGCCGCCGACGAGCAACAGCGCGCCGGCGACCAGACATATCGATGTTTGATTTTTCATAGTTTTCTGAAGCACTTTTTTTTCAAATCAAATGAGTTAGCCGCCGGTGGCAGCGGATCCGGCCCGTGTGCTGATTGTCCCGGTCTGCATCATGGGTTCGACCTCCGGCGTTCAGTGTATTGTGGCCGAGCCATTGATCGCGGTCAGGGTGCCGCATTGCGTGATGGTCAGCGGCGATTCCGGATAGTCGCCCGCTTGGATAACGATGTATCTCGCGTCACCGTTGGCGGGAGCGTTCACAGCCTGGGTAACCGTCTTGAAGGGATGCTCGCGCGTTCCATCTTGCGTGCCGTTGTTCCGCCAATCCACATATTGTCGGTCGTATGCCAGTTCGAATGCACTGCGATCATAGGTGCCGACCCGAATCAAGGATGGAACCGGGCCGTAGTCTATAACCAGAGACATGGCTTCAGCAGGAGGGAGACCAGCGGCAAGCGGCTGCCAGCCGCCACCGGCATCTGAGTGCAGCAATACCCCCGCATCGCCCGCGACGATGATTGAATGTGGAGAATGATTTGGGTCTATAATAACCGCTCGTAGTGGCTGGTACGGCAGATTGTCTGTGATGTCGGTCCAAGCCACGCCGTAATTGGTTGTCTTAAGAACCGTAGCATTGGGATAGGCAACGACGACTATTGCCGAATTACCTGGATCGACGGCAAGACCGCACGGTCCTTCGGACGGGGCTCCCGGGATTGAGATGTCCGGGGTCCAGTGGGAGCCGGCGCCCAGGTTGGCATCGCTGGTGTACGCAACCGTCCCGTCACTCAAACCAACCCAGGCCGTGGTTGAGCTGGCGGTCGACATTGCTACGGATACCCCCCAGCCCGTGAGACCCTGTGGAAAGGTATGCATCAGCGTGAAGCTGTAGCCCTGGTCGGTGCTCCTGAAAAGATTGGTCCCTGTAGCCGCGTAAGCCACATGCCCGTTCGGGTCGAAATAAAACCAGATACCATTTTGCCAACCATAATTGGCATACGATGTCGAAGGAAGCCCCGTCGGCGGAGCACCCCAGGCGACAATGCCCCCGTCAGACAAACCAATTGCATGTGTGGGATCAAGCGGGTCAACGGCAATCTCATAGCCGTCGCCACCGAACTTTTGATGCCAGGGTGTTCCCGGGCAGGAGCCCACTTCCAAGCCGTTATCCTGAGAGGCGCCATAATTATAAGCGTTATTGGCTGTGCTCCCGCGGCCCATATCGATTTGGTAAAATCCGATCGTTGCCAGCGCGCCGTTCTGGTAAGAGCAAGTAGTGGCTCCAGCGGGATGCGCCCAATGCGAACCCGCGTCCGAGGTGTAAGCAATACCGCCGTCGTTGCCGACGTAAAGGCGTGTTGGATTCGAATTAAAATGGCTCGGCGGGCTGAAGGTCAAGGCATGGTTGTCGTAATGCACGTCTTGGCCAATGGAAATCAGGGGATTTGCGTCGTTTGTCGCCATGAAGAAATCGTCGTTGCCGACGTAAACCCGGTCGGCATTCTGGGGGTCCACACCAAGTGTTTGGTCGTAATCGTCTTGCCCCGTGATTCCAGGAGCGCATATTTCCCGCCATTGCTGGGCTGTGTTGGGGTTAATCGACAAGTCAGCCCTGAAAAGCTTTTTGAGACCATTGGTAAGGGAGCTATTCAGCGCCACACTGGCATACATCGTCAGCGTGTTTGGTGATGTGGACTGAGCAATCCGAATGATTTCCAAATCATCGGTGGCGCCATTTGCGGCAGTCAAGAAATTCGGTGTCGGGAAGCTGGCGCCGCCATCAACCGACTTAAAGATGCCTTTGCTCGTGACGGCAACATAAATGATGGAGGGATTTCCTGTGTCCGCTTTCAGACCGGAAATGCTTATTTGATTGGTGAGCGTGCCACCGGGGCCAATGGGAATGGGGTGCCAATCATTGAAGAGTGGCGCATTAGCCCCAAACGATTGGCCCCCATCAACTGAGCGATAAAGTCCAATGGATGAAGCCACTAATAAAACACTAGAGGAAGGAATCACAATGCGGAAGACCGACGCCCCACGGAAGATGTTTACCCCGAGAGAATTTGTGCCAAGAATGGTCCAAGTATTACCCCCATCCAATGACTTATAAATTCCAAGCCCATGATAGATATCCCCACCCGTCCCGGCATATACGATGGAAGAATTTGCCGGATCCAGGGCCACGGCAGACGTGAAAACTGAGGGCATTCCGTCGGTCTTGGGAGTCCATGTTGACCCGCCATCCACGGTTTTCCAGATGCCTCCGGCTGCTGTCGCAACATAAATTGTCTGGTCACTCAGGCCACTGGGGTCAATCGCGATATCTTCTATGTGGCCGGAGTTGGGGCCGGATCCAGTATACGCAGGAATGGGAGAATCGACGATGAGCGGCGCAGGTCCGATCTGCTTCCATTGAGCCGGCCCGGCGCATTGGGCTGGCGAACGCAGGGTCTCGAATGGAATAATCGAGGTGCAAATGGCAAGGAGGAGCAACTGTCTAAAGTTGCCGACTCTCAAAAGGTGTGTGTTTGTCGACATATCAACCTCCTTTCTGTTACTGCAACGTCACCAGCACCAGCACCATGCCCTTGCCATCCTTTAGCCCGGTCATCGCCTTGCCGAGAATCGCGCCTTGCGCCTTGGTGTGGTCGCTGACCTTCATCGCGTGGCCCGGCGTGGCGGATGTGGTCAGCAAATCACCCGGTTTGATTGGACCCCCAGTGGCATCGGCCTGCACATAGACGCGGCCGGTGAGGGCCACGTTCTTGCCGCCATCGAGCAAGCCCTGTTGCTGCATCTGGATGCCGGGATTGATTCCGTTGGCGCCGCTCACCACGCCCGCAACGCGCCTGTCGTAGGCTTGATCGCTGATCTTCAGGTGACCGGGGTTTTCCTGGTCAATCACGACTACCGCGCCTTGTGGAGCCTCCTTGTCGGCTGCGGAAATTTGGAATGGTTCGGCCAAGTCAGCTCCGCCTAAGATGGTGATGGAACTGCAGTAGATGTGCATGTAGGCTTGGGCGGTTTGGTTCCAAAACCCGACCGCGGTGATGTTGGGATTCATGCTGCCGACCTGCACGTCACTGCCGCCACCATCGCCGCCGATGTAGGCATCTATCAGACCGTTCCCGTCGGCCGCGAGGCCCCCGTCGATCTGCGCATAATAGCCATTGACCTCCAGCGCTTGCTGCGGCGCGGCGGTATTGATGCCCACAGTGCCATTGTTGTTGATCGCCAACCCATAGCCTCCTCCAGTGTGGAAAAGCGCTCCGCCGCTGGAGAGCACATCGAAGCGGTTGGCCCCGGGACTGAAGAATTCCGATGATCCGTCACCCCAAACGAAGCTGCCATCGAAGCCGGCGTACGCGTTGCGCCCGGCAGCGAAGCTTCCGCTGCCGTAGGCGGCGTTATTGGAGCCGCCTGGCACGGTGCCGTAGCTTGCAATGTTCCCGTAACCGCCGCCCACTGTGGCATACTCGTTCAATGCGCTGTTTCCCCATCCGCCGCACACTGTGGAGGCCGCACCGATGGCACTGTTGCCGGCCGTGGTAATCCCATTATAGCCACCGCCCCCCACGAAGGATCCGATTCCGCTGGCCGTGTTGGCCTGGCCGCCGCCCACCGTCGCATAAATGTTGCCAGCAGTGTTGTCAAGGCCGCCACCGACGATCGCCGTGCCGCCGCTGGCAGTGTTGTGGAAGCCGCCACCGACGAAAGAACCGTAGGAACTGGCGGTGTTGCTATAGCCGCCGCCGATTATTGCGTAGTAAGCTTCGGCAGTATTTCCGAAACCTCCCACCACCGCTGATGCCGCGTAAAAGGCGGAGTTAGCGCCGTAATTCAGTCCGTCGTAACCGCCGCCGCCGACGAACCCGCCCGCGCCGCTGGCGGTGTTCTGCACGCCGCCCGCCACCGTGGCATAGTCGCCGCTGGCGGTGTTCTGGTAGCCAATCGCGGAGGAGTCCGTACCGCTGTTGGTGGTTTGGACCATGGTAATGGTCAAGGGGGCATTGCTGCCACCACCGCCGCTCGCGGTGGTCAACACCTGATGTCCGTCAAGAGTCAGCCCGGACAAGCCGGAACCGCCGGTCACAATGCGCACGCCGCCCAGAGCGCGGACGCTGAACTGGTAGTCGGCGGTGGACGAAAACGGCGTCTGGCTGGAACTGTCCGCCCAGACGAACGCGCCCGGGTTTATCGCCTGCGCGAAATAGCCGGCGGCAAAACCGTCGGCGCCGGTCACGAGGTTGTTCTGACCACCGGGAATCGTGCCTCCGGAAGAGTTCGAAATGATGTTGAAACCGCCACCGCTGATCGTGGACGCGCCCGACCCCGAAATCCGTTGGTATGAACCGCCGGCAATCACCGATTCGGGGGAGCCCGAACTAATCTGGTTGTTAAAGCCGCCGCCGATGGAGGAATAGTCCGTGTAAATGATATTGGGAAGGCCGGAAACCCCGCCTCCGGCCATGAAGTTCCCGCCGCTCCCGGATGTCGTAAAGTAGTTGTCTGGTCCCAACGCTACGCTGACGTTTCCGTCTGGGAACGGCCAAAATGTCCCCGCCGGTATACTATCCGCCACGAGATTCAGCGGGTTATTATTCGTCGTGCCCAGAAAGGCGCCTGCGCCGGAGTTGCCGGTGAGGCTCCAACCCGACGAGCCGCCGGACGGAGGATTGGTCCAGACGAGGCTGGTGCCATTGTAGGTGAGCACTTCGCCGCTGGCCGGAGCGTCCAGGGTGTTCAGTTGGGCCACGGAAACGCCGTTGGAGATCACGCTGTAGGCCTCGCCGGCGTTCTCGCTGTAGATGGCGTAGGGCGTGGGGGTCAGTTGCTGGCGGGGCGACAGGGGAACGTACGGTCCGACGCCATTGCTTTCCACATTGATCTGCATGAAACAGATCTGCCCGGCGAAAACGTTGGAGCCGAAATCCAGCCTGACGGTGAACAGGCCGTTGGTGACGGCGGTGGCGGAATTGGTCAACGGCCCGGCCAGGGCCAGGGGGCCAATGGGCGCGTTGTAAATCGAGAATGACAGATCGTAGCTGCCATTGGCCGGACTGCCGTTGATGTTCAGCCGGCCTTGATACGTGAACGCAGTGCCTTGGGCAGCGGCCCGATGCACACTGACGCAAATCGCCAGCGCGGTGAGGAAGCGAATGAGTTGTGTTTTCATAAAATAGTGCTTTCTAAGGCTGCGGTTCTCGAAACTGGTTTGTCCGTTTTCTTTCTGGCGCAATGCGCTTTTTTTGGTTGTTCGTTACTGGCGGGCTTGCCCACCATCTATCAATGCGGAATTTCGGAGGAGAAAGGACAAACAGTTTGATCGCATCGTCCAGCCAAGATCTCACCCCATTTGGCGGAGTCTTATCCGGGGGTGATTGGACCGCAGAAGAACTTCGAACATTGCCGGCAGACAACTATTTGCCCGCAAACCTATCCCGGCGAACCGTGGCGGTAACCGCGCTGCTCAGAATGGTGGAGGAGCGGGTTCTGTTGATCCTGCACCGCCGGACATTTCCGCAAAGAGCCAGGCGCGAGCCAGCCTCCAATGATACTTGGCTTTGCGCGCTGGGATGGCCAGGGCCTGGGCCGCTTCGTCATTCGTCATGCCGGCGAAATAGCGCAATTTCACGAGCTGCGCCTGATCCGGGAATTCCCCCGCAAATTTGTCTAGCGCTTCGTTCACTGCCAGCAGTTGGTAGTCATCTCCGGCCGAGACCTTTTCCACCTCTTCCATGTCCACCCGCTCCTGTCCGCCGCCATGACGAACCGCCTGGCGGCGGCGGGCGCGGTCGATGAGGATGCGTCGCATCGCCTCGGCGGCAGAGGCGAAGAAATGGGCGCGATTTTGGAATACCGGGTTCTCCGTGCCGACCAATCGCAGCCAGGCTTCATGCACCAGGTCCGTTGGCTGAGATGTCTGGGTGGGGGCTTCCCGGGCCATTTTGTGCGCCGCGACCCGCCGCAACTCGCTGTACATCAACGGCAACAACTCATCGGCGGTCATGGGGCGGTCTGGCCGGCGTGGCTCGGCCGCTCCCCGGCCATTGGGAACCTCACGAGGTTCGTTGGCGAAAGCTGGGGCGTGGTACTGGACGGGGTCGAATGGCAAACGATTCCCAGTAGGACAGGAATCGACTCCTTTTGCAACCACATTCATGTTTTTCGTTGATTTGGATTTGTTGCTACTGGGAATACGGGCGAGCTTGACGAACTTGCAGAAAAAAGTGTTGGCGACGCCAACGAAACAAGACCACGTCGAGGTTGCGGGCCACGGCGCTCATGAAGGACGATAGCGCGCTCGGAGCGCGCCAGAACGCAAGAGCTGTAAGTGCGAACGCTATTGGGAGAGGGCCGAACTCGGGACGTCCGTTTCCACCTCCAAGGTGACCGGACCTGCTGCGGTTTTCTCCAGCGCGGGAAAGGGCGGCAAGTCCCAATCAAGTCCCATGGGTTTGAGTTCCTGGCGGATTAACCGCAAGTCCCAAAGCCGTACTTGCTCGTCGAGTTGCATCGCGGCCAAAACAGTGCCGTCAGGACTGAATCGGAAATTCTTGAGCCCAATTGCACCGGGCGCTTCCAACGTCGCGAGAGGCTTCGCCGTCAAAGTTTCCAGAAGTTGAATTTTGTGCCGGTCCATCGTCCTCGCCATTACGCGACTATCCGGACTGAAGGCAGTGAAGTTCCATTCGGGAACATCGTTGCCAGGCATGGGCGGGCCTTTGGGCTGCCAGGTCCCTACTTCCCAAAGTTGATACTCCGACGTGCTGGTTGCCAACCAACGGCCATCCGGGCTGAAGGCGACCAGGGTCCTCTTCGGCATGTTCATGGTACGCACCAGATCGCCGGAGCGGGCATCCCACACCTTTACCAGGGAATTATGCCAGGAAGCAGTAGCCACCCAGCGGCCATCAGGGCTGATGGCAATGCGATCCACCCGGGGATGAGGGCGCAGGATGACCGGCTTCGCGAACGGGTCCCGCAAATCAAAGACAAGAGACTCATCTTGTGGTTCGTGGGTTGTCGCGAGGTGCCGGCCATCCCGGCTGAGGGCCGACTCGCAGAGCATCTGCCCGGCGTAGAACCGGCGCGGCTTCCCGAGCCGGTAGGCCAGCGAGGTTGGGCCGTCGTTTAGCTCCAGAGTGCGGATGCTCAGGCCGTCAGACCAATCAGCAACAATCACCTTTTGTCCATCCGGATGAAAAATGCACGTGTCACATAATGCGAGCGGGAACGAGCCGATTTCCTTTCCAGATGGAGTATCCCAAAAGCGGACCTGGTTTCCGGATTCGGCGGCGAGGATGCGCCCGTCAGCGCTAAACTCCGGGCCCGAAATGGTGCTGTTGGTAAGAATACGCTGGACGTAAAACAAGCGAGATTCCCGGCCCATGGCCACCTCCAGCGAGCCGAAATGGGCCACATTTTGCCAGCCCAATAATTGCCGGTCATCCGGGCTGAATTGAAGCTGCTCGGAGCCGCCGGGGTAGCTTGCGACCAGTCTGCCGTTGTACGGATTCCACAAGCGATCCAGGCCATCCCAACTCGAACTGGCGAGTAAGTTTCCGAGATGATTGAAGGCCAGATTTACGATTAACGCATAGGGTCCTTCAAGGACCGCTTGTCGTTGGCCGGTCTCGGGATCCCACACGTAGATGCGGAAATCCAGACACCCCGTAGCGAGGCGCTTGCTGTCGGGACTCCAAGCCATGGCGCTCACCCCAACGGGACAAGCCCACTGAGCGACCATCCGACCGGATTCGACTTGGCGGATTTCCATCGTGGCATCCGTTTCGCTGGAACAAGCCAACAGCGTGTTTCCGGGATTCAGGTGCAGATGATTGAATAGCCGATGACCGGAGAATCGTTTGAGTTCCTTGCCCGAGCCGAGGTCATAAATGGAAAGCGACCCGTCCAGTTGGCACCTGGCAAAAAGGCGGCTATCGAAGCTAAAGTCGCCCGCCAAATTGCCCGCCAAATCGCCCGGCACGCCCGTCGGGATACCGCTCGGCAACTCCTTGAGCACAGCGATTTGCTTTTCTATGTCCCAAACCCATTCGCCGTGGTTTTCGCCCTTGTCCTTGTAAACCACCCTCAAAAACCGTGAGTCCGGGCTGAATCGACGAATCCGGCCAACCCTGAACCCGGGCGCGGGCAGGATCGCCACCACGCGGTTGTCCGGCACCGCGCGGATCGTGATGCTGCCATTGGTGTCCCCAACTGCATATTTTTCTAGGTTGAGGTCATAGCACACCAGGTCGTTCGGGGCGTGGCCATTGAGGATTACTTCTTTCGAAACTCGCAAGTCGGGCACGGCGAGGCTGGCAATGGCCTCGTTGCGCACTGCGATATCTGGGCGGATCGTTGCGGCATTTTGCACTGCTTCCAAACTCGCAAACCGCTGGCCTTCCCGGCCGCTGGTCCTCCTCGCGCGGGCCTCCGCCAAGTAGGAAGCCCACAGTTTTTCTGTCGCGTCGTCCTTCGCTTGTTTGATGCGAAATACGGCAACCGTAGCAGCACCCAAACCGAGGATGATCGAGGTGCTTATGACGACTGCGGCGGCAAAGGCTAGTCTGTGACGGCGGACCAGCTTTTGGAAAGCGTAAGCCCTGCTGGGCGGACGCGCTGAGATCGGTTCGTCGGCCAGGTGGCGCTCAACGTCCTTCGCCAAACCGTTAGCCGTCTCGTATCGCCGCGCCCGGTCCTTTTCCAGGCACTTCATCACGATCCAATCGAGGTCACCGCGTGTCTGATGAATGAGTTTGATTGGCTCCGTCTGACGGCTTTTGGCGACGGTCGCCAGGTCACCGGCCAGCATCGTGCTCAATCTGGTGGACGGTCGCGGCGGTTCCCCCTCCCGAATCGTGCGGCGCATGGCGTCCAGCCCGGAGGCCAGCAGTTCCTTCGTGTCGAACGGCGTTTGGCCCGTCAGCAACTCGTAAAGCAGCACACCCAGGCTGTAAATGTCGCTACGCGTGTCAATGTCCTGGCTGGTCATGATGGCCTGCTCCGGGCTCATGTAGGCGGGCGTGCCCAGGAATTGCTCGAAGGCCGTAAAGAGCGTCCGATCCGTGAGCCGGCCCTGTGTGGCTTTGGCAATGCCAAAGTCAATCACCTTGGGCACCGGCACGCCGTCGTTGACCGTGACGAGAATGTTCGAAGGCTTGATATCCCGGTGGATGACGCCCTTCTGATGCGCGTGCTGAATGGCGCGGCACACCTCCTCGAATAAATCCAGCCGTTCGCGCGTCGAGAGACTCTGCTGATCGCAGAAGTCGGTAATTTTGATGCCGCGCACCAATTCCATGACGAAGTAGGGGCGGCCAGTGTTGGTGGTTCCGGCATCGAGCACCTTGGCGATGTTCTCGTGGTCCATCAGGGCCAGCGCCTGGCGCTCGGCTTCGAATCGGGCGACGACCTGTTTGGTGTCCATGCCCAGCTTGATCACTTTGAGCGCGACCCGCCGGCGAACCGGTTCCTCCTGTTCAGCCATATAGACCACGCCGCAACCTCCTTCGCCGATCTGTTGAAGCAATTTGTAGCGGCCAATCCGGTCTCCGGCCCCTTCGGTAGGGGAGCGCGCTTCCTGCACGAAAGGCATCGCCGGGATGGACTGGGCTTCGGGCGCCGGTTCTTCGAGGAAGTCGCCTGCTCGCGCCTCCGCTTGCAGCAACGTATCAAGCCGCTCGCGCAGAGCCGGTTGATCAAGGCACGCTTCGTCGAGATAACTGGCGCGCTCATTGGCGGGCAACTCCAGCACCGTGTTGAAGATGGCCTCCAACTTCTCGGAAGTATTACTCATGGCCCGATTGCATGCTCTCACCATTCTAATGCGCAAAAACAGGAGAAAAAGAACAATCAAAAGAGCGTTCGTTTGCCGCACGCAGCAGGCACCCAAAGGTGCCTTATTGTGCAAAACCGGATCGAGGGCATGTTAGCGCCATATATGATGACAATACGAAAAGCCAATGAAAGGGGCCATGCCGACCACGGCTGGCTGAACAGTTACCACACGTTCTCCTTCGCCAATTACCATGACCCGCGCTGGATGGGTTTTCGCACGCTGCGCGTGATCAATGACGACCGCGTCGCCGCCGGCGCGGGCTTCGGGGAGCATCCGCACCGGGACATGGAAATCATCAGCTACGTGCTGGAGGGCGCGCTGGAGCACAAGGATTCGATGGGCAATGGCCGCATCATCAAGCCCGGCGAGTTCCAATACATGGCCGCGGGCACCGGCGTGTTGCACAGCGAATATAATCCTTCGAAGAAGGAGCCCGTCCACTTCTTGCAAATCTGGATACAGCCGGACAGGGCGGGGACAAAACCGGCCTACGGCGAAAAGGTCTGTTCAACGGCCGAACCGGGTCGATTGAACTTGATCGCCAGCAAGTCAGGACTCGACGGCAGCATCCGCATCAATCAAGACGCGGACCTGTGGCTTGCGAAGTTTGGGGACAGCGAATCAGTGACTCACGAATTGCGCCCGGACCGTCATGCGTGGGTTCATGTGGCCGAGGGGGACGTAAGGCTCAACGGCAAGCCGTTGTCGGCAGGAGACGGCGTTGCCGTGAGCCAGGAAACCAAACTGGAACTCGCCGGCGATGGAAAAGCCCAGGTGCTGTTGTTCGATCTGAACTAAGCTCGGCCCGCAATGGGCCGAGCAGGGGGCGCATCCGCTTGGCCACACCCATGGCCTCACCAGCACCGCGGATGCGCGCCCCTCTTCGCAACGGGCGAAGCTCGTCCAGGTTTGTTCCCCACCGTGGCGGCGCCATTGGCGCGCCGAAATCTTTGGCGGACCTTGGAGAGCCGCACGCTCTCAAGGCCGCGGCCACCCCTCCGCGCTCGCTCCCCTTGGCGCACGAAAATTCTTTCATTTCCAATAATCAAGCAGACGCGGAGCCACCGCGCGCAAATCGTCGGGAAGAATCGTTGAAATTTTTTCAACTATGCCGTGCAATTTTTCGAAGCCAGCGAGAACGCGGCACGACTGTAGCGCGGTTCAAGAGCGGGCTTTTGTTACGATCGTGTGGCAGCGCTGAATTTTGGCGCGCGCATCTCGAAATCACGTTCGCAACGGCGCGGTTCGATTGGTCATTTTTTTTCATCGTGGCGATTTTAAGTGTCGCGAAAGCGGTTCCAATGCCGGGTTTGACCTGCAAAACGCCAGCATTCCGTCATGGCAGGCGTCCTGCTGCCCAAAGGGCATCCGGTGATCTGCTCCGGAATGCCAAGCGAGCGTGTTGTTCCTGGAAA
>Ga0073928_10004742_pt1 | contig 19744 bp, 16 predicted proteins | sample PaiPotPPA55metaG_FD_76969 | JGI IMG/M metagenome (GOLD analysis project Ga0073928, IMG submission 76969) | Iron sulfur acid spring bacterial and archeal communities from Banff, Canada, to study Microbial Dark Matter (Phase II) - Paint Pots PPA... ...
CCCGAACGCCATCGAAATGTAGATCACCAGTTTGCGTCCAGCAGCCTTCGTGTCGCGCCGCAGCTTTTCCACCAGCTCACGCGATTCGGCCCGCGACATGTTCGCATTGGCGCGCCGGAAGTACGCCGATATGGAATAAGGATAGCCGACGGTCGTGACGCCCGGCGTCGCGAGTGCGCGGTCCAACCCCTGTGAATTCACGACGATGCCAATAAGTTCAGGCGATTCACTTGACGGCGTCTTCACTCGGCTCAATTGTTGCATCACGGCTTCGCTGTCCGCCATTTGCGGCACATGCTTAGGAGAAACGAAGCTAACAGCGTCAATGTGAGAGAAGCCGAGCGAAACGAGGCTTCGCAAATATTTCACTTTCTCTTCGGTCGGGAGAATCTGTCGGAGCCCCTGCCAGGCGTCGCGGGGACACTCCACGATGGTCAGGCTATCCAACGAGGGCCTCGGTCTGAAAGCCTTGAATCACGTCTGTAGGACTCCAGTTTTGAATTCGGCGACGTGTGGATTCAATGCCGCGGATTCGAGCGCCTCGATCAAGGCTTCGCGCGTGTGCGCGGGATCGATGATGGCATCCACCCAAAGGCGGGCAGCGGCGTAGCGTGAGTCTGTCTGACGCTCGTAGGTGGCGCGGATCGACTCGTGCAATTCCTTCTTCTCGGCGTCGCTGAGTTTCTTGCCTTCGCGCTCGAGCTGCTTGATCTTGATTTCGACCAGCGTTCCGGCGGCGGAATCGCCACTCATGACGGCGTAGCGCGCCGTAGGCCAAGCAAAAATGAAACGCGGGTCGTAGGCCTTGCCGCACATGGCATAGTGCCCGGCGCCGAAGCTGCCGCCGCAAATCACCGCAATCTTCGGCACGACGCTGTTTGCCAGCGCATTCACCATCTTTGCTCCGGCGCGAATGATGCCGCTCCATTCGGCCTCTTTGCCAACCATGAAGCCGTTCACGTCGTGTAGGAAAATCAGGGGCACGAGGTTCTGATTGCAGTCCAGAATAAAGCGCGCGGCCTTGTCTGCTGATTCCGTATAGATGACGCCGCCGAACTCGAGCCTCTTTTCGCCGGTTCCGGGCGCCGCGACAGTTACGTTCTTCTTCTGATTTGCGACGATGCCCACAGCCCAGCCGCCGATCCGGGCGTATCCGCACACGAGTGTTTGCCCATACTCGGCGCGATACTCCTCGAACTGGCTGGCATCGACGATGCGCGCGATGATTTCGCGCATGTCGTATTGTTTTGATGACTCGGAAGAGAAGAGTCCGTATATTTCCTCAGCGGAATAGGCTGGGGCGCGGGCCGGTTTGTGGTTGAACGGAGCACTGGGCCGATGCCCAATTTTATCGATGAGAGCGCGAATGCGGTTGATGCAGGCCGGGTCATCCGGCTCGCGAAAATCGATGGTTCCGCTGATCTGCGCGTGCATCTTCGCGCCGCCCAGATCTTCCGCTGACGTTTTCTGGCCGATCGCGGCCTGCACCAACGCGGGACCCGCAAGAAAGAGGCCGCTGCCCTCCGTCATCAAAATGTGGTCGCACATGACCGGCAGGTAGGCGCCGCCGGCAACGCACATTCCCATGATTGCGGTGATCTGCGAAATTCCCATCGCGCTCATTACGGCGTTATTGCGGAAGACTCGGCCAAAATCATCCGTGTCGGGGAACACGTCTTCCTGCAAGGGGAGAAAGACCCCGGCGGAATCGACGAGATAAATTGTCGGGATCCGATTTTCGATGGCAATGTTCTGAGCGCGAATCACTTTCTTCGCGGTCATCGGAAAAAACGCGCCTGCTTTCACGGTGGCGTCGTTCGCGATGATCATCACGCGCCGGTGGGAAACCTGCGCGAGGCCGGTAATCGTTCCGGCGGCGGGAGCGCCACCCCACTCTTCGTACATTTCGTGCGCGGCGTACAGGCCCAGCTCGAAGAATTCCGTTTTCGGGTCGATCAGCTTGGCGATGCGTTCGCGGGCGGTCAAGCGGCCCTTCTTGTGCTGCGACTCGATCGCTTTTGCGCCGCCGCCCTGGCGGATTTGCTCCTCTTCGTTCTTGATCTCGGTGAGCCGATCGATCATCCGCCGGCTGTTATTCTCGAAGGCGGCAGATTTCGTATCAACCTGCGTTTCGATGACTGTTCCGCTCACCCGGCTCCTTCCCGCGATTAGTGTCGGCGGCCACTAGGGGCGCCACAGCCTTTGCGCAAACGCAGATTGTATCATCGGCATTGCCACCCGCGATTCGTTTTGACTTGGGCGCCATCTGCGTTAGAATGCCGCCAGTCCCCCTGCTACTGCGGGGCCAATTCTTTCTCCCGGAGTCGCCTATGCGCTGCATTTTGCAAGCGAAGAACGGGTTCGCCTCCACGCTTCTTTTGTAGTCTGCTTCGGCATCTCGTTCTTCCATTCTGCCTTTATCTTTTCATTCGCCGCATGGAACTGTCGCGGCCTTGATGCATCTTCGCATCCGCCCGCATGGGCGCTGGACTGACGGAGAAGATTGAAATGAAATTCATCGATTTGAAACTCGTACGACGCCTCGAAATGGCCTCAGCCAAATCCGGGAAGGCTTGTGCCGAAGGCGCGCAAAGGCTCCATCCCGATCTCGGAGCCGCCGCGGAGGATATTGCTGGTGGCATCGCCGTATACGCGGGCGTCGATTCGCCGGTAACGCAGGCGCTCGGCGTTGGTCTCGACGGCCCCGTCGAGGACGCCGAACTCGACCGCCTCGAAAACTTCTTCCGCTCGCGGGGAGCCGCCACCGCTATCGAGCTGTGCCCATTCGCGGGCATTCCTCTCTACGAGGCCCTTGCAAAGCGCGAATATCGCCTTGTCGAAGTTTCCAACGTTTTATTCCGTGACCTAACTCCTGCCGACGATTTTCCGCCGCCCGCGCCCGGCGTAACCGTCCGTCCCGCGCTGCCAGAGGACGAAAAACTCCTCACGCAGACCGTGGCGCGAGGATTCGCCGAGCTCAGCCCGATTACGCCGGCGCTCCTCAACGTCATGGACGGCTTCTTTCACAGCGAGGGCAATCATCCCTTCCTGGCTTACGTCGATGGCGTGGTTGCCGGGGGAGGATCCGCGTTCGCCTTCGACGGCGTAGTCGGCATGTTCGGCGCGAGCACTCTGCCGGAGTTTCGCGGACGCGGCGTCCAGGGGGCATTGCTCGCCGCGCGACTTCGCTGGGGCGCCCAAAACGGTTGCGAACTGGCGAAGGGAATCACGCTCCCCGGCAGCACGTCGCACCGCAACCACGAGCGATTCGGCTTTCGCGTCGCGTACACGCGCACGAAGCTAGTGAGAAATCAGGTTGAGCATCCGACGTGACCGATCGAAAGCGGTTGAGGTCAGTTGCGGCGATGAAACGATTTCAGATAGTAGTCCGAACTCTCGCGCTTCCTTCGCGTCCAGCGTCCTGCCGGTCGTGAGCATTTCCAGAGCGCGGGCGCGGCCGATGAGGCGCGTCAGGCGCTGCGTCCCGCCCCAGCCGGTGAGGATGCCGAGCGTGCCGCCGGGATGTGCGAACACGGCGTCAGGTGATGCGATGCGTGCGTGGCAGGCGAGCGCGAGATCCAGTCCGCCGCCCATGCAGTAGCCGCGAATCGCAGCGACGACTGGTTTGGCAGATTGCTCGATGATGCGGAGGACTCGCTGGCCTTCGCGCGAAAAATCAAAGGCTTCGGCGGGCGATAACCGTACAAGCTCATTGACGTCGGCACCGACCGCAAACGCGCGATCGCTTCCCGTAATAACGCATCCCGGTGATTCCGGCGTTGTCGCGAGCCGTTCGATTTGCGAGCCAAGCTCAGCAAGCAGACTGCGTGTGAGACGAGGAAGCCCGTCGTTACCGTCGAGGGTAAGAAGGAGAATGCCCTCATGCGGCGCAGCGAGCAGGCGGGTGCTCACTGCTGGTTCAGGCTCCGTGCGACGTGGCGGGAACTCGCTGGCGGATGAAATCGACGATGGCTTGCGTGGGCGTGCCGGGGAGGAAAACCTCGGCGATGCCGGATTTCTTCAGGGCGGGAATGTCTGCCTCGGGAATGATGCCGCCGATCAGGACCGTGACGTCGGTCATGTTCTTTTCGCGAAGCAGGTCCATCAGGCGCGGGCATATCGTATTATGCGCGCCGGAAAGAATCGAAAGCCCGATGACGTCGACGTCTTCTTGCGTGGCTGCGGACGCGATCATTTCGGGAGTTTGGCGAAGGCCCGTGTAAATCACTTCCATGCCGGCGTCGCGCAGCGCGCGCGCGATGATTTTCGCGCCGCGGTCGTGGCCGTCGAGGCCCGGCTTGGCAATCAGTACGCGGATTTTCTTCTCTGGCATCGAATCGGACGCCTGTGTATGACGAGCTTCGGCCCAGGCATCTTGGGACAGCGAATTTACCACAGAGCGCACAGAGAAAGGCGAGAGAGCACAGAGAAAGGCCGGAGACCGGTGATCCGGTGTTAAAATTCCAAGAACGAGTCGCTAACGCTACTTCAGGCTGGAAAGAAAATTGTCCAGAGCCGAGTTGAACTGGTCGGGATTATCGACGAATAGCGCGTGGCCGGCGCCCTCGAACGCTTCGAGCTTCGAGCCGGGAATCTGTTTCTGCATATCGGCGATGCGATCAAAGTCGAAACCTTTCGCCGCGCAGACCAGCGTGGGCTTGTCGATCTTAGGCAACACCGCGCGGTAGTCCGCGGCGAAGCGACCGACGAGCAGTGCCGCGGCGGATGCCGTCGGAACGCCGAGCGATGCGTGAATCACTCGCTGAATGTATTCTTCCGGCTGCGGCTTATGAAACTGGATTTTTCGCACGAAGAAGTCGGCGGTCTTTTTGCGGTCATCGAGGAGGCCTTTCAGCAGGGAGAAATCCTGTTCCGCTTCGCCGGGCGCGAATCCGCCGGCGAGCTCGTCGACGAAAACCAGGCCTGCAACGCCACGCGTGCCAAACTGATCTACGTACGACAGCGTCTCGACCACCGCCATCGACCACCCGACCAGCACCACCGGCGCGAGGTGCAATTGATCGACGACAGCTTTGATGTCTCGCGCCATCTGCGCGGGATAAAGCCCCTCGGAAGTCTGCGAGGATTCGCCCTGGCACCGCGGATCGATCGCAACCACGCGGTGATTGATCGCGAAGTAGTCGATCTGCTGCTGCCAGATCCACGCAGGCATGGTCCAGCCAGGAATGAACAGTATCGACGGCAGCGGATGTCCAGCCGCGAAGGTGATACCACCGGCCATGAAGCTGCCGCTCGGTTGCCCTGGTTTCTCCGGCTCGATGTAATGAATTCTCGCGGCCACCTCCACATAGTGAATCTTTGCGCCGTCCGTCGCGGTCACGAACCCGCCCGTTTCCCTTGGGTTTGGTTGAGTTTGTTGAGCTCGCGCTACGATAGGTACCGCGAAAAACAGCAAACTGATAGCCCCAATTCCTAAGCGAACCATTCTTGTGGCAGGCCTCGCGCTTTTCTTCATTCTAGAAACCGCGGCATTTCGCGAACTTACAACGAGCACTCCCAGACGCACGCGGCGTCCTACTGCGTATTGCTGCAAGAACAAGTATTGGACTCAGGGTCCAAACAAAAGGGAAGCACCAAAGTTCACTAAGTAATCGCCACTTCTTCGTAGACGCCGAAGACGGCGCGCATGGCTTCGCAAATCTCGCCGAGGGTTGCGTAGGCTTTTACGGCTTCATACAGGTACGGCATGAGGTTCTCGCTGCCAGCGGCGGCTTTCCGCAAGGCGCTCAAACGACGCTCGACTTCGGCATTCGAGCGATCGGCGCGAAGCTTCTTCAGGCGCTCGGTTTGCCCGTGCGCAACGGTCTCGTCAATCTGCAGAATGTCGATCGGCTTTTCCGGAGTGACGTAATCGTTCACGCCGACGATGATCTTTTCCTTGCGGTCCACCGCCATTTGATACCGATACGAAGCCTCGGCAATTTCGCGCTGCGGATAAGAGCGTTCGATGGCCGGAACCATACCGCCCAGCGCGTCAATCTTCTTGATGTAATCCCAGGCGCCGCGCTCGACTTCGGCGGTCAGGGATTCGACGAAATAGGAGCCGCCGAGGGGATCCGCCGTGCTTGTGACGCCACTTTCATGCGCGATGATTTGCTGCGTGCGGAGCGCAATCGTCGCTGCGAATTCTGTCGGTAGCGCCCAAGCTTCGTCGAGGGAATTGGTGTGCAGCGATTGAGTGCCGCCAAGAACCGCGGCCAGCGCCTGCAAGGCCGTTCGCACCACGTTATTGTAGGGTTGCTGCGCCGTCAACGAGCAGCCCGCGGTTTGCGTGTGGAAGCGCAACGCCCAGGACCGGGCGTTCTTGGCGCCGAAGCGATCGCGCATCGTCTTGTACCAGATGCGCCGCGCGGCACGATACTTTGCGATCTCCTCGAAGAAATCGCTGTGCGCGTTAAAGAAAAACGAGAGTCGCGGCACGAATTCGTCCACGTCGAGCCCGCGTCGAATGCCCCAATCCACATATTCGATTCCGTCACGCAACGTGAACGCGAGCTCCTGAATTGCGGTGGAACCCGCTTCGCGAATGTGGTAACCGCTGATCGAAATCGGATTGAACTTCGGCGTGTGCTTCACTCCGAATTCGAACGTATCGATCACCAGCCGCATCGAGGGCTCGGGCGGATAGATGTATTCCTTCTGCGCGATATATTCCTTCAGGATGTCGTTTTGAAGCGTGCCGGAGATTTTCTTCCAGTCGGCGCCTTGCTTTTCGGCGACGGCGAGATACATCGCCCAAATCGGCGCGGCGGGCGAATTGATGGTCATCGACGTGGTGACGTCGGCAAGGGGAATCTTGTCGAAGAGCACTTCCATGTCGGCCAACGAACTGATCGCGACGCCGCACTTTCCAACCTCACCTTCCGAAAGCGGATGGTCCGAGTCGTATCCCATCAAAGTGGGAAGATCGAATGCCACAGAGAGTCCGTTCTGGCCTTGCGAAAGCAGGTAGCGGAACCGGCGGTTCGTATCCTCGGCGGCGCCGAATCCGGCGAATTGCCGCATGGTCCACAAGCGGCCGCGGTACATCGTTGAATGAATTCCGCGCGTGTAAGGAGGCTCGCCCGGATAGCCGAGGTCGCGATCGGGATTCCAATTCGCGAGGTCGGCCTCGGTGTAGAGGCGTCGAATGGGATAGCTCGATACGGTGGTGAGTTCCGCCGCGCGCTCGGGAGATTTCTCAAGCGTCGGCCGCAGCGTGTTTTCTTCCCACTCGCGCTGGACCGCCGAAGGCTTTCTTTCGACGGGAGAAGACTCCGGCGGCTGAGCGTTCGATTCTTTGGTGGTCTTCTGAGTCATCGGAGACTCCTCCACCGATTGCGCGGCGTCGCGCGACCTGTGCCTTCATTGTATGGCAAGGGGAGTGAGCCAGCAAGAAGCGGGGACGGGCGGTTCAGAGACCGCCCAATGCATTCCGGTTTATTTTCGGCTCCGCCGTTTTACTTCTTGCCCGGGACCCAAGGACTCGTGCGCGCGGGCGCGTCATCGGCGTCGAGCGCTCCGGGGATGTTCGGCGTGCGCGAGACCTTGCTCTTCTTCGCGTCTGCGATCGTTATGTGGTCCGTCTCGAGTGTTCGGCCCATCGCCTGATTGAACAGCGTGGCGGCCTCGATCAAGTTAATTCGGGCACGGAGCAAAGTGCCCTGGGCAGCAGTGAGGTCACGGGACCGGAGAACCACTTGGTAGCTTGTTGAAGACCCCAGCTGGTATTTCTTTTGCTCAGCGTCGAGAGTTTGCTGTGCCAGCTTCTGCGCCTCCTCGGCTGCTGTCACTTGCGCGCGATCCTGATTCAACGCGATCAGAGCGTTCCGCACGTTAACGAACACAATGTTCTGTTGCTCGCGGTACAGCACTTCACTTTGGCGTTCATCGAATTGCGCCTGCGCGTTGTCGGCCTGCGCCGAGCGGTTACGAAGCGGCACGGTGAGGTTGACGCCGGCAATGTAGCTTGGAAACGACGCGTTGATCATGGAATTTAAGGCGTCTCCGAGTCCTCCTTTCTGAACGGCAGTCGGGAAAATCGGGCTTCCCACGAAAGCGAGGATACCAGTACCGCCCGGATTGCCTACGTTGAAGGTGTTGCCAGCTGCATCGACAACCGGATTTCCAGCTACGTAGCTGGTGGGTATCGCCGACGTAAGTACCGTGGTATCGCCACCCAGTCCTGTGGCCCCGTATTGCACGAAGGCGTTCAGCGACGGCAGCAAGCCGTTGCGCGTGGCGCGAACTTCCACCTTCGCGTTGCGGAGATTGTAATCCGCCTGCTGAAGCTCGGGTCTCTTGGTCCAGGCTTCCTTCACGGCGTCTTCCAGCGGAACGGTCTCCACCTCGTCAGGCTTGTAGATCGCGCTCGTCGGTACGATCTCAATTCCACGCAACGAGGGATCCATCGGATCCTTCGTGATGGCGTTGAGGAGGATCGTCTCATCCTGCAGTTGAGTAGTCTGTGCCACAACCACGTTCTGCTTGTCCGTTGCCAGCTGCGATTCGGCGGTCAAGACGTCGAGAGGAGCCATCGTTCCGATTTCGAGCTGCTTCTGGTTGTCTCCATAGAGCTTTTGCGAAACCGCCACGGCTGCCTGGCCCACTTTCACGAATTCGCGGGCGTAAACCAATTCCCAATAGTCCGTCGTGACGTTCGTAATGTCGGTAATTACGGCCTGGGCAAACTGGGCATCGGCTACCCGGAGCGTGTTTTTCGCTTCGATGATGTAACGCGTGTTTGGCAGCGTTCCAAAGCCCCTTAGCAGTGGCTGCGAGATCGTCACCGCCAGCGTTGATTGCACGGCTGGATTGACGAAGCTCCCCGGCGAATTGGTCGACGTCCGGCTGTTGTCCCACGACACTGAAAACTGGGTGCCGGTATAGAAACCTTGCGAGAGCGCAAAGTTCGTGTTCGTGGTGTGGTTTGTGACAGTGCTCTGCGTCGTGGAACCGGTGCCGGATGTGAAAGCGTTGCTGATGGGAAACGTCTGATCAGCGACGTTGAAGCTCGACGTGAACACCGGATCATATCCCGCTGAAGGCGCAGACCCGAGCAACACGGGCGCCGAAGCTCCGGTTCCCACCGACACACCGCCTGCTCTCGTTCGGAGCAGGTTCACCTCGGCCAGCCAGGGTGTGTACCGCTGGACTTGGATGTCGAGGTTGTTCTCGAGCGCCAGTGCTATGGCGTCCTCGAGGCTTAGCATGAGCTTTCCGTTCTCGATCAGCTGGTTGATTTTCGGGGAGTTCGTGAGCGTCGGAGCGGGAATATCTCTCTTGGCATACGGCGCAAAGGGATTGGGAAACATCGACTTGCCCTTCGAGTAGTCCGGACCGAGGCTGATTTTCATGTTTTGCGTCATCGCCGGCGGCAACGCTTGGTCCGACGATTGACTCTGCATTTGAGTCTGCGCTGGGTTCTGCGACTGCGCCTGCGCGTAGACTGGTGCCGCGATCAACGACGCTGCCGTCCAGACCGCGACCACCACCTGCAATAAGCTCCGATTCATCGTGTTTTTCCTCTCCCCAGAAAGAATGCAATCAGCAAAACTGTCTGCGAACCCTCGTAAATTCTATTGCGCAAAGCCTTAGTTAGTACAAACGCGCGGGAGCATCCATTTGTTTCAGTAAGCGAACTCCGGTGCAACGCGGCGGCCATGCGTATCCGGCTGAAAGTAGACGGTTAAGATGGAATTTGGGCACCATTACTGTTCGATATCGGGCAGTGCCGTGCGTATCCGAACAGGCGGGAACGGAGTGTAGCACCCACGGTGGACCGACGACAATCTGGATAGCAACCGGTAGCTTTGGGAGCAGCACACTCATCTCAAAGTAGATTACTCAAGTCTTCAACTCGCGAGACCTTCGAAAGACACGGTCACCGGAGTTGGCATTGCTGGTAAACTCCCGGCATGATAATCGGCGCCCATATTCTGCTATACAGCGAAAGGCCGGACGCCGATCGCGCCTTTTTTAGGGACGTGCTGCAATTTCCGGCCATCGACATCGGGCACGGCTGGTTGATCTTCAAGCTTCCTCCGTCGGAAGCTGCGATCCACCCTACCGATGGCGAGAATCAGCAGCTTCACGGCGGCCATCACCTCCGCGGAGCCGTGCTCTACCTGATGTGCGACGACCTGCATGCATACGTAAAGTTACTGAAGTCGAAGAGCGTGAACTGCACCGAGATCAGCACGGAGCAGTGGGGAATCAGGACTACAGTCAAGTTGCCGAGCGGCGGCGAGATCGGGCTCTATCAACCGAGCCATCAGACAGCGCTAGGCCTTTAATCCTTCACCCCGCGATTTTTGCGCGGCCCGCTCACCCGGCCTCTATCCGTTGACACCCATCATTCGGCCGCTCTACCATGCATGGCGGCGTAGGCTTGAATCCTGCATGACACTCGACTCCTCCTCTAACCGACACCCTAAGCCACGGTTGTTTCGACGTGGATTGGGGGCATTTGGCGTCGCCGCACTGATGACTCTCACGTTTTTCGCCGTCTGCAGCCTGCTCCGCGGGGCATTGAGCGCGCAGGATCCGGAACAACTGACGCCGCAGGGCTATGTCAACGACTTCGCGAACGTGCTGAGCCAATCGGCCCGCGAGCAGCTGACCGCGCTTTGTACCGAGGTGGAGCAAAAGGCCCAGGCCCAGATCGCGATCGTGACAGTGAAGTCGCTCGGCGGGCGCGCAATCGAGGACTATTCGATTGACCTGGCGACGCGTTGGGGAGTAGGTCCGAAGCAGAAGGATCGCGGCCTGATGATTCTGCTAGCCGTTGATGATCACAAGGATCGCTTCGAGGTCGGTTACGGGCTTGAAGGAATCCTGCCGGACGGCAAAGTAGGGAGCTTCGAGCGAGAAGCTGTGCCTCTTCTTAGGGCCGGCAACTATGACGGGGCGGTGCTCCTGATGACGCGCCATGCCGCCGACGTGATCGCCGCCGATCGTGGCGTCACCCTTTCAGGTTCGTCTCCCGCGCCTCCTCCGGAGATAAGCTCCGATCGAGGCTTCGATCCGGGCGTATTGGGGCTCATCCTCTTTGGTGTCGGTATTCTAGTCGTTTTCGCGTTCGCGAAGCGCAACCTTACTGGTGGCGGTTCAGGTCGCCATGGCGGAAGTGGGTGGTGGGTTGGGCCACTGATCGGCAGCGGTTGGGGTGGGGGCGGATTCGGCGGTAGCGCTTGGGGCGGCGGAGGCGGTGGCGGCGGAGGAGGATTTGGGGGTGGCGGGGGCTTCGGCGGAGGTTCATTCGGCGGTGGCGGCGCGAGCGGAAGCTGGTAGTCTTGTCAGGCTTCTGGCGAAAGTTCGCCAGAGACCGCGTCGTTAGGGAAGGCTGGTAATGGAAGAACAACTTACCGAACTCGTCCGGCGACTCAAGAAAGCGGCGGGAAATAACCTTAAGACCGTCGTGCTCTACGGCTCGGGCGTGACGAGCGAGTTTTCCGCCAAGCATTCCGACCTGAATATCCTATGCGTCGTAGACCGCGCCGGGTCGCAAGAGCTCGAGCGCCTTCATGAGGCTGCTGAGTGGTGGATGCGACGCGGCAATCCGGCGCCGCTCGTCTTCACATTTGACGAGCTGCAACGCTCAGCGGACGTTTTTGCCATCGAGCTTGTCGACATGAAGCTGCGTCACCGCATGCTTTTTGGCGATGATTTCTTCGAGCAGTTCGAAGTTCCATTGCGTCTGCACGCGTTGCAGCTCGAGCGGGAACTGCGCACGAACTGGATCCGGCTGCGCGAGGCGATCCTGGCCGCGCCGCAAAACAAGAAAGCTCATCTTGGGATTATGACCGCGTCCGTATCAACATTCTGTGCTCTGTTCCGGCATGCTCTCTGGGCGCTGGGAGGCCAGATGCCCGCCACCCAGCGTGAAGGCGTGGACGGAGTAGCATCGCTCACCGGCGGCAACCCGTCGGCGTTTCACGCGATCCTCGAGCTCCGGGAAGGGAAACGCAAAGAGCGCCACATCGACGTCGAAGAGACGCTGCACGCGTACGTCGAGCTCGTCGAGGTGGTTACGAACGAAGTGGATCGCCGTCTGGACGCGCAATAGCCCGGGAGATTGCTTGGGAGGTTCTCAATGAAGATCGTTGGTGCCGTCGTTGCCGCCCTGGTGGTAATCGTGTTGGTGCTTGTAGTAGTGGTTGGCGGGTCGTACATCAGCAGCAAGAATCAGATGGTGGCGCTGAACGAGACCGTGAAGGCGAACTGGTCGGAGGTCGATGTGAATTTGCAGCGCCGGTCCGACCTGATCCCAAACTTGGTGGAAACGGTGAAGGGTTATGCCGCCCACGAAGAGACCGTGTTCGGCGACATCGCAAGTGCGCGCGCGGCTTTGCTTGGCGCGAAGACGCCTCAGGACAAAATCACCGCAAACGGCCAGCTCGACGGTGCTCTCGGTCGCTTGTTGCTGATCGTCGAGAACTACCCGAAGCTGCAAGCGAACGAAGGTTTTCTGAAGTTGCAGGACGAGCTTGCCGGCACCGAGAATCGCATCGCCGTCTCGCGCAAGCGTTATAACGATTCGCTGCAGACCTACAACACCTACATCGGCCAATTCCCGAACAGCATCTTCGCAGGCTGGGCCGGCTTCAGGCGCAACGATGCCTACTTTGAGGCATCGGAAGCATCGCGCGCGGTCCCGAAAGTCACGTTCCCAGCCGCGAACCCGGCGCCGGTACCTAACCGCTGACGAGCACAAGCTCAGCCGTCTCCAAAAAAAGGCGTCTAGCTGACGGCTTTCTTGCGGAACTGTCGAAGACCGACCACAAGCAGCAACACGTCAAAGCCCACCAAGGCCACGAAAATCAGCGGAAGTGACAGATGCGGGAACTGGGGCACGAGTGTGGCTCGTAGCCCTTCGCTTGCATAGGCCAGTGGGTTAATCAGCACCACTTTCTGCAGGATGGGGAATTTGTTTAGAGCACTCCAGGGATAATACGTGCACCCGAAAAATATCAGGGGAGTCAGGACCATGCTGAACATCAAGCCGATGTGCTGCTGATCCACACTACAACCGAGCGCAAGCCCACCACAGGCTGAGAAGCCCGCAACCAACAGCGTGACGCAGACGAAGACGAGCGGGTTCGCTAGGTGCAATTCCAGCCCGGGCCGAAGGATGATCCATCCGAGGGGAATCACTACCAAGCCAGCCACGATCGCTTGAATCAGACCGGCCACCACCTTTTCCACCGCGACCCAGGAGATATCGATGGGGGCCAGCAACCGGTCTTCAATCTCGCGGGTGAACTGGAACTCGCCGATCAGCGGCATCGCCACGGCCCATATCCCGGTGAACACCATGCTAATGGCCATGATTCCGGGGAGCAGCAAGCTCTTGTAGACCGCGGGAAGATAACCACTGCCCACCATTACGCGGCCGAAAATGAAAACGAACAGCAGAGGCTGCAAGAATGTCTGGAAGAGCAGCGGAACCAGATTCCGCCGGGCCACATGAGCGTCGCGAGCCAAGAGTGCCAGGAAGGCTTTTCCGTTCATTCGCGCAAGCTCCTTCCCGTGTGATGGAGAAAGAGGTTTTCCAGGCTCGGTTCAGAAATGTGCACGTCCGACAACTCAACACCAAAAGTCGCCGCGGTGTTTACGATCTCCGCAATCAGGGAACCGCCCCGGCCGGCATAGAGGTCGGCTCCACTGTCGGCGGAGGCGCGCACTTCTGTCACGCCAGACAGAGTGGCGAGGCGTTCAAGCATCGGTGCGGAGTGACGTGCAAAGCGCAGGCGTAGCAGAAATCCGCCGGGGACCGAAGCTTTCAACTCGTGCGGCGTGCCCGACGCAATGATACGCCCATGATCGATGATCGCGAGTTGTCGGCATAAGGTATCAGCCTCTTCCATGTTGTGAGTCGTGAGCAAGATGGTGCGGCCCTTCTCGTTGTACTCGCGGATGATCTCCCAAAGCAGCAGTCGGGTCTGTGGGTCCAGGCCAGCGCTTGGCTCGTCGAGGAACAGCACCTGCGGGTCATGCATCATGGCGCGCGCGATTGAAATGCGCTGCATCATTCCGCCGGAAAACCCGCGGACGAGTTGGTCGGCACGATCCGTCAGCTTGAAGCGGTCGAGCAAGCCATTGGCGCGCTCTGCGCGCTCGTGGGAACTCAGGCCGAAGTATGCTCCATGGAAGAGCAAGATCTCGCGGGCGGTAAGAGAGAAATCGAGGTTGGGGCGCTGTGCCACAACTCCGATCTGACGCTTGGCAGCCGTCTGATCGCGCCAGACATCGTGTCCGCCCACCCAAGCGGTGCCGCTGGTTGGGCGAACGCGTGTGGTGAGAATGCCTACCGTGGTGGACTTTCCGGCCCCATTGGGACCGAGAAGGCCAAAAATCTGCCCGGGTGCGACCTCGAGGTTGATCCCATCGAGCGCCACGATCTGCGGCTTTGGTTCCTTGCTCCGCTTGCCGCCCGCAGGCGCAGCGCCACCCCGTCCGGCCGCAGCAGGTGGGGCCGAACTATAAATCTTGCGCAGATCGGTCGTGCGGATTGCCGAATCCATAGCAGAGGTCCCGTAGTAGAGAACGACTTCGCGCGCCAAACGTTACGAAGCCGCAAATTCCTAGCCGAGGAGTATACATATCACACCTGCGAAGCCGTAAGCCTTCCGTCGCAACCGTTGGCAATCGGTTCTGGCTCTCATCCCTCACCCCTCACCCTCGCCCCCCTGCCTTTATTACAGTTCCGTGAATCCTCGCGTGCTCCGCTTGACCCGCTTCGCCTCGCGCGCTACGCTGATTACAGGGGCTTTTCTTGCGGGCCGCAGGTTCCGTCCGCCACACTGAATGAAACAGACGATTCACATCGCTGGGGGAGTGAGCGAGTTTTTTGGCACCCTCGACGAAAACCTGAAGCTCTTCGAATCGGCCCTGCACGTCACCACGCATCTGCGGGACCGCGACGATCTAGAAATTGAGGGCGAGCCGGCGCAAGTGGAACGCGCCGCGAAAATCGTCGGCGAATACAACCAGCGCATCCGCGAAGGCCGCGTGCCCGACAGCCAGGAAGTGAAAGCACTGCTTCGCATCGCCACCGAAGAACATCCCTCGAAACTGCGCGGCGCATTTTCGCCTACGCGCGCGCGTCCGCTGGGCAAGAAGAGTGTGGTCCCCAAGAGCGCGAACCAGCATCGCTATGTCGAGGCGCTCGAAACGTACGACATGGTTTTCGCGATTGGGCCGGGTGGCACGGGAAAGACCTATCTCGCGGTCGCCATGGCCGTTTCGGCACTGCTTTCGAAACAGGTGAACCGCATCATTCTGGCGCGGCCAGCGGTTGAGGCCGGTGAGCGGCTGGGATTCCTCCCGGGCACGCTACAGGAAAAAGTGGATCCGTATATGCGGCCGCTTTACGACGCCCTACACGACTTGCTCGAGGCGGATAAACTCGAGAGTTTACTCGAGAAAGACATCATCGAAGTGGCTCCCTTGGCCTTCATGCGAGGCCGCACACTGAACGATTCCTTCGTGATCCTCGACGAAGCGCAAAACACCACCAGCGAGCAGATGAAGATGTTTCTCACGCGTCTCGGATTCAATTCGAAAGCCGTCATCACCGGCGACATCACCCAGATTGATCTGCCGAACGACCGGCGTTCGGGACTGGTGGAAGCGATCGACGTTGTGGGGAACATCGAAGGAATCGCGTTTATCTATTTCGACGAACGCGATGTCGTGCGCCACAGCCTGGTTCAGCGAATCATCAAGGCGTACGACGAGCGTCCCGGCCCGCATTCAGCTGGTTCGAATCGCGGCTCGAGCGGCAAAAAGTAAGCTAGCGTTTCCGCATGATCCTGAATCGCCAGCGCAGCGTCCGTGTCTCGCTTCTGCACCTCGAACGCTTTCTCGCGCGAGCCCGCCGCAAACTTGGGATATCCTCAGACGCGCTGACGATCTGTCTCGTGACCCCTTCGGAGATCGCGGGCTGGAACAGCGCCTATCGTGGCAAAACCGGCCCGACGGATGTATTGTCATTCCCAACAAATGCGCGCCAGCCAAAGAAGAAGCGCGTTCACGATCGCCGTGCGCCAGGCCCGAGGAAAGGTGTCTCCTCTACCTCCTTTGCTTCCTCTACCTCCTATCTCGGCGACATCGCCATCGCTCCCTCAATCGCACGTGCCAACGCCCGTCGCCTGGGGCGCACGTTCGATAATGAGATGCGGATTCTCATTCTCCACGGGATTCTCCACCTGATGGGCTACGACCACGAGACTGACAGCGGCCAAATGGATCGGCGTGAAAAGCGCCTCCGCGTCGAGTTGGGACTGGCCTAACCCATGAACCTGAAAATGGTTCTCTACTCGCTTGGTGTTCTCGTCCTGACAGCAGGCCTTCCTATTTTTGCTTACCTGGACCGTGTCTATCGCGAACTGAACGGGATCAGCACGGGCCGCATTCACTTGCATCTGCAAATGTTCGAAGCGCAGATCGAGCCGCGCTTCAAAATGGATCGCCGCCGCCTCGCTGAGTCGTTCAACCTGATTGCGCGGCTCTGGCTTGTTCTCGTCGCGGCGTTCACCGCTCGCGGTGTGATCTTCTTCGCGCCGAACACGTGGCAAGCCGCCGCCGAGATGGTGGTTTTTCTGGGCGCTGAAGTGATCGTCCTCATGCAGTTTGTTCCGGCGCTGCTGCTGGCCGGTGTGCGCGGAAGCTGGCTCTCACCGTTCGTGCCGGTCCTGCGTGCACTGCTGTGGCTTGTCTTCCCGATCGAATCCGTTCTCGACGCGCTTACTTCGGTTTTGCACCTGTCCGAGGAAGATCAGCCGGCGACGACGGAGGAGCAGTCGATCGAAGCGTTTGTGGATGCCGCCCAAGAAGAGGGGATCATCGAGCAGGATGAGGCGCGCTTGATCGAGCAAGTGGTGGAATTCGGCGAAAAGCACGTTCGCGACGTGATGACGCCGCGCCCGGAGGTCGTTGCGATTCAAGCCGACGCAACGCTCGAAGAATTCCGCGATCTCGTCGTCGAAACGAAATTCTCCCGGCTGCCGGTCTATGACAAGTCGCTCGACGATGTGCTTGGAATCGTGATCGTGCGCGACATGCTCGAGGTGTCCGAGCGCGAGGCCGCGCACCGGTCGGTTCGCGAGCTGATGAGGCCGGCGCTATTCGTTCCCGAAACGAAATTCGGTTCCGAGCTGCTCAAGGAAATGCAGCACAAGAGCCAGCAGATAGCCATTGTGATCGACGAGTACGGAACGATGGCGGGCATCGTCACGATCGAAGACCTGGTGGAGGAAATCGTCGGCGAAATCGGGGAAGAGGATCGGCGGCCGGCTCCGGACGTTTTGCGAGAGGCTGGAGGCTCGATGGTCATGCGCGGCAGCGTGCCGATCGACAAGGTGGGAGAACTCTTCGGTGCCACGATCGAGTCCGCTTCGCAGCACGCGAACGCCACTACGATCGCCGGGCTGCTGAACGGTGTGGCTGGACACGTGCCCCGCACAGGCGAAGTGCTTGAGTACGACGGCTTGCGCTTCGAGGTTCTTGAAGCAAATCAACGCAAAGTCCTCCGCGTCCGTGCCCGTCGAGTTGCCGCCAGCGCCGCGTCGTCTGTACCTTGAGAGTCGTTGTTAAGGTTCGCAGTGCGTCACTCGGGCGGCAGAATGTCTGTCAAGTGAGCCAGGCCCAGCTCGACCAACGTGTGGTAGCGGGTGATGATATCTTCCTCCGGTTTCCGTGGTTGACCAAAAAGATTCGCGGCCACGGCAGCCTTAAACTCCGGTGATTCTTCCATAGCATGCATTGCTTCGATGGCTTTCGGCAGCGCGGCCAGCTTGTCGTGCAAGCTGCTCAATTCGTCGAACGCGGTCTGCGGATGGTAGCGGATGCGGTCGGCGGTCTGCATGGCGTCGATCAGCTCGTCGGGACTCCAGCCCTCGGGCCATGTTGCGTTCAAGGTGTCGTAGGCCTCGCGCAGGCGCGTCATTTTCCCGGCGAAGCCTTCAAGCAAGGCGCGTTGGGGCGCGAGCGAAGGCTTGATGTTGACTGAGATTGTGACGGAACTCACGGTGCTGATGCTACGAGTGCGGACTATCGTCGTAAGCGTGCCGCCGTCATAGCTCCAGCCGGGCGCCGTCTCCGCGCTTGCGACGCGCTGGCCGTTCACGGTGACGGACGCCGGCGGCCACGTTCCGCGCAGGCGAACCTCATAGGCGCGCGACGCGCGCATCCCGGCGTAGTGTCCCTCGACAGGAGAAATCGTCAACGTCAAGGTCGTTCCCTTGGCAGACGAAACCGCGCGAATTGTTGTCCAGGCTGCCTCGCCGTGCTGGTAGGCGGGAGTGTTACCCGCATCTTCGTAGAGGCGATACGTCGCCGCACGTCCGTCGTCAGGCGGAAACACTGTGAGAATGAGCGGGTCCACTGGCTTCTCACCTGTATAACGCATCTGCGGTTGCATGGGGATGATGCTGCCAGTTTTCACGTAGACCGGAATTTGCCGAACCGAGAAAGTGCGTTCCGTCGATGCGGGGCCTTTCAGGTGCGCTCCCGTATCCCACTCGATCCAGTTTCCCTCTGGCAGCCAGACCGTGCGCTTCACGAGTTGCGAGTCTTTACCGGTTGGCAGAACGATAGGGGCGACGAGGACGTTGTCGCCGAACATGTATTCGTCCTTTGCGTCATACGCTTCGGGAGCCTCCGGCGAGTCGTAGTACAGCGGATGCAGGAACGCCACACCGGTGTCGTAGGTTCGCCTAGCTTCTGTGTAGATGTAAGGCTGCAACGCGTAGCGGAGCAAGAATGCGTTGCGCATCAGATCGGAGTAAGGCTCGGGGTAGGCCCAAAGGCGGCGCTCGGAATCTGGATTCTTGGTGGTGTGCGTGCGGAGGATGGGGCTGAAGATTCCGAACTGAATCCAGCGCAAATAGAGTTCGGGCTCGATGGAGCCAGGCATGTGGCCGCCAATGTCGTGGCTCCAGTACGCGTACCCGACGTTCGCGGCCGTTGCGGTGAAATACGGCTGAAACGCGAGAGAATCCCAAACCGATATCGTGTCACCCGAAAAACCGATCTGGTATCGATGATTCCCCAGGCCGCCCCAGCGGTGGAAGAGCAGAGGACGCTTGCCCTCGCGCTCCTGGTCGGTGAAGTGAACGTAGTTGAGCCACCACGTGGGATTCACGTTTTCGAGTTTTGTGTTTGGCTCCTGTTGCCAGTCGAGCCAGAAGAAATCGATGCCCTGGCGTTCCAGCGGGTGGTGCATGATGTTCATGTAATTCGTCGCGAATTTCTTGTTGGTAATGTCGAAAGGGACGTACTGCTTCGTGGCGGGATCGATGCCCATTGCTTGAGCCATCTCCGGGTAGCGAGTTTCCCAGGGTTGCACTCCGGATGCGGGATGCATGTTGACCGTGGCCTTGAGGCCTTGCTGATGAACGTAGTCGAGAAATGCCGGAGGATTGGGGAACAGGACCTTGTTCCACGAGTAGCCACTCCACCCGAGACTATGGCCCGACGCGTCGGTTTTCTTATCCCACCAGCGCGTGCCGAAGGTGGGGTGCCAGTCCATGTCGATCACGAGGACGTCGAGCGGAACCTCGTGGGATTGGAATTGCTGCACGAGCTGTTCGAACTCCTGATCGGTATAAGACCAGTAGCGCGACCACCACGCGCCGAATGCGAAGCGCGGCGGCAGCGGAATTTTGCCGGCGACGCGCGTGAAATCGTAGAGCGCTGCGCGATAGTCGTGTCCGTAGCCGAAGAAATACCAGTCCTGGCG
>Ga0073928_10004743_pt1 | contig 19742 bp, 15 predicted proteins | sample PaiPotPPA55metaG_FD_76969 | JGI IMG/M metagenome (GOLD analysis project Ga0073928, IMG submission 76969) | Iron sulfur acid spring bacterial and archeal communities from Banff, Canada, to study Microbial Dark Matter (Phase II) - Paint Pots PPA... ...
ATAACAGTTCCTGTCTTTCTTTCTTCGCCAGCTTCACTGGCGTTGCGTGACGGCCTCGGCTCATCTCATCATGATAAAAAGAGACCGCTAAATATTCAACTTATTTACGGGATGTTGTACTAGCCCGTCATGAATACGGCGAACTCCAAACGAGTAGATGGTGTGAACCAGCGCCACGGTGCAAGCCACCGTCAGGTACATCACGATGAACTGTGCCGCCAGCGGTTGGTCATGCGTGATGAACTGCGGCATGAACGCGGAAAGGAAGATCAACGTCTTGGGGTTGCTTCCCGAAACCAATAACGCTTCCCGAAAAATCTTCCGCTTGTCGAGGAGGTCCGTGGGCAGTGCGTTGACCGATGCGGCTGCCTTGGGCTTCCGGCTTCTCAACTGCTTTATGCCGAGAAACATGAGGTATACCGCTCCCAGGACCTTCATGGCGAGAAACAGCGGCGGCATGGCTGTAAGCACAGCACCCACACCCAGCGCCACGAGTACCACCACGACCAACTGAGCCAGCAGATTCCCTGCAATGGTCGCAGCCGTGCCGCGGCCACCGAATCGAACCGTGTTGCGGATGACGAGCAGGACGTTGGGGCCGGGCGAAATAGTGGCGATCAGATACGCTATGGCGAAAAGAAACCAGGTATGAAAGGACATTCGCGGGCTCGCTGAAGCGTATGGATAGAGGCAATCGTAGACGAATAATGCCATCGATAAAAAGGCGACGCCAATGGCAAGAGAATAGCAATTTTCCCCAAGCCGGAAAGCTCGTGGCCATCCTACGATGGGTGCTCAATCCTCAAGGAGAATTTCCATGATTGACCACATCTCGATTGGCGTCCGCAACATCGCCCGGGCCAAGCAATTCTATGATGCAGCGCTGAACGCGCTCGGCTACACCCGCTTGAGTGAAGCAGAGGATTCGCTGGGATATGGCCTGGACACCATCGCACTCTGGATCAATGCAGCAGACCGTCCTGTTCCGCCAGACGCCGGGTCAGGGCTGCATCTATGCTTCACTGCTCTGGCACGTGAGGACGTCAATGCTTTTCACGCAGCGGCGCTCGGCGCGGGCGGCTTCGACAACGGCAAGCCCGGATTGCGCGCCAGTTACGGCGCCAACTATTACGCGGCTTACGTCATTGACCCTGATGGCTACCGGATCGAAGCTTATTGCGGTCAAGCCGCTTGACGGTCCAGCGTCTCTTGCAAGCAGCGCAGCGGCGTGCCAACCCACGCAATCCGCTACCGCGCCGCCTGCATGAAACTGCGCACCTTGTTTTCATCGACGGGGTTCCACCACACGCCGCCGACCTTCAACGAACTGGCGACAATCACACCGTCGACCACCGACAGGATTTCCGCGATGTTGCGCTCCGTGCAGCCGCTGCCGACGAGCAGCGGCAGCGTGGTCGCATTCCTGATCTGCCGCAGATAATCCGTGCTGGCGGCGTCCCCGGTGCGTTGCCCCGTCGCGATGATCGCATCGGCGTCGAAGAACTCCACGTCGCGCACCAGCTCTTCAAGCGAACGGTCCGACACGATCGCATGCGCGCCGTGCTTGACGTGAGCGTCGGCGAAAACACGGATGCCATCGGCACGCAATCTTGCCCGGTAGCGCAACGCGAGCGCCGCCGCGCCTTCAATCAGGCCCTCGTTCGCGACATAGGCATTAGCCCACTGATTCACGCGCACGAACGCCGCGTTGCTTGCCGCCGCGATCGCCAGCGCGGGCAGGGCCGCGTTGGCAAGCACGTTGATACCGATCGGCAGGCCGGTTTCCCGCGCAATTCGATCGGCGGTAACGGACATGAACGCTGAGGTCTCCGGACCAATATCGTCCGGCTTGGAAAACGGCACGTCGCCGTGATTTTCAACAATCAGTCCATCGACACCACCTTTTGCATACGCCACGGCGTCGGCGAGCGCGGTGCTGTACATCGCCTCGCTGGACGCGCCCTGATAACGCGGCGAACCGGGGAACGCCGGGCAGTGGATCACGCCGATCACCACACCGCGCGGGCGTCGAAAAATCTGCTCGATGCAATCAGTGCGTCCGCGTCCAACTCCAGATGAGGTTTCCATATCGATTGAATTCAGGTTAGAGAGTTGAAGAGCGCGAACAACTCGGCGCGGCTCGGGAAGGCGGCTTGCGTCCCGCTTCTTGCGACAACGAACGCGGCAGCGGCTTGTGCCCGCTGCAAGGCCACCGTCATGGGGATATGCTGCGCAAGCCCCGCGAGGAGGGCACCGCAGAAAGCGTCACCGGCACCTACGGTGTCGATGGCGTTGGCCCGCGTCGCCGGTATTCGCGCCGTGCGCCCCGGGCGGCACCAGAGGACGCCCTCGGAACCCAGCGTAACAATGACACTGCCTGCGCCCAATTCCTGCAGCGAACGGGCCGCTTCCCCGGGATCGTCCAGCCGCGTCAGCGCGGCGGCCTCGACGCGATTGAGCACGAGAACATCGACGTAATGCAGTAACGGCCGACAATCGAAGCAGACAGGTCCGGGATTGAGCAAGGTGCGACGCGCGCCCGCATGCGCGTGATGCAGAAGGCCTGCTGTGACGGCTTCGCTCAGATTGCCCTGCATGGCGATCCAGTCCCCGCCGCGGGTTGCATCGAGTACCGCATCTTGCGATGGCACGTAGCGCGCCGCGGCATTGTTACGGGTCACAATCGTATTCTCGCCCTGGCTGTCCACCGTCACGATCGACATATCCGTTCTGCACGGCAACCGGGCGAGATGACGCACATCAATACCTTCTTCCACGAGCCGCGCCATGAAGCGGTCGGCATCGGTATCGTCGCCGAGTGCGGCAAACAATTGCACCTGGGCTCCGGCGCGTTGCGCCATCACGGCCTGATTTGCGCCCTTGCCGCCGAAGTCGTGCAACGTATCTACAGCAAGCAACGTTTCGCCGGCAAGCGGCAAGTGATCGACCCGGAAAACCACGTCGATAGCCGCATTGCCGACAACGCAAACACGCGCCTCAGCCCCGTTCATGAGGTGGCTCCGCGATCATTTTTCATCCGAGGTCAGCCAGTCGAAACAGTTCGTCCATAGCCGCGCGTTGCCTTCCCACGCGGAGAAATCGGGTGGCAGCCAGTGACTCGACATATCGCTGGTCCACGCCAGCGTGCGTCCACGGCCGTGTGTCCCGGCGACCAGCAACGGGTGCCCTGTTTCGGGAACCGTCGCGATCAGCGTTGCGCCCGCTTTCAACTGCACTTCGTTATAACCCAGCAAGTGCGGCCACTGCGTTCCAAGCCCCTCGACCACCGGATGCGAAGCAACCACCTTCGGGGTGAATCCTTCCGGCACTTCAACACGATCGTCGTAAGGCAGGCACGTGACCGGCAACACCTCTTCCACCGGCGTATTGCGAAACCGCGCGCTGCCGTTGATGCCCTGGAAGCTCAGGTATCCACCGATCATCATCAGGCCGCGCCCGGCCTCGACGTACTCTCGCAACAGCTTGAGACGGTTCGGCGTGCGCTGGCTCCTGACCCACGTATCCGGATGCAGCAGCAAGGTATTCGCGCCGATGTCGGAGAGAATGATCGCGTCATAAGCGAGCAATCCGTCAAGCGTGGAGGGGAAGGTTTCCTGCGCTTCGTGGCTTGGCATATGCGTGATCGCATAGTCGCTGCCCTTGAAGATATCGAGGAAGAGGGTCGCGCCGTTTTGATAGGTCACGGTCGGAAACTGGTCGAAGCCCTTGATGTGCGTCGACATGCTCGTCCAGCTCTCTCCGGCGAGCAAAACAGATTTGGTCATGCATGTGCTCCTTAAGCGCGCGGCGGGCCGTGTCGGCGGCACACCGCGCAAGGTGGAACCGGTTCACATCGTCTTGCGTGAATACCCGTTATCTGCCGGAAAAAACCCGGGCCGGGTTCGCAATCATCATTGTTTCAATCTGCTCGTTCGTCACGCCATGACGCAGCAGGCGAGGTACGAAATACTTGAGGATGTAGCCGTAACCGTGGCCGCCAAAACGCGTCAGCATGATCTTCATGAACACGTCCTGCGACATGAGGATCCGGTCAATGAAACCCGCATCGATCAGCGCCTTGATCGCGCGGGCGTTTTCTTCATCGGAGGGCGATTGCGCGTTTTCGTCGGCGTAGAAATACTCCATGCCGATCATGTCGTACTCGAGCCAGGCGCCGCGTCTGGCGAGCGAGTTCTGGTACTCCACATCCATATGGCTCGGGTTCATATGACACAGCACGGTGTGGTTCAGGTCGGCGCCTTCTTCTTCCACAATGTCGAGAACACGATGCCCGTGCCGCACCCAGCCGGGCAGGTGCACCGAGAGGGGCACGCGGGTTGCCGCGCTTGCTCGCGAGGCCGCGCGCAGCGACTTCTCCTCGTTGGCCGTGAACGCCGCCGAAACGCCTATCTCGCCAATCATTCCGGCAAGCACGTCGGGTTTTTCATCGGCGCCGCCAACGTCCGCAATCAACTGCGCGGCCAGTTCGTCGATCGACTTGTGTTTCACATAGTCCGGATGCGAGGGTTCGAGATAAAACCCCGTCGACATCACAATGTTCAGGCCGGTACGCCGTGAGATCCGTTGCAGCGCGGCGGGGTCTCGTCCAATGCCGAGATTGGTCGGATCGACCACCGTATTGCCACCCAGTTCGCGGAAGCGCATCAGTTCTTCAACGGCTACGTCGGCGTCGAACAACTGGCAGTTGTCGCGGTTCATCAGCGGATTCATCCGCAGCGCACCAAGAATGCCGATATGCACCTTCTGCTCGCCGATAAACCGGTCGCTGCAGCAACTGGGCGGCACCCATTTTCCGGAAGCATCCAGCAGGATGTGTTCGTGCATGAGTGTTACCCCCATCTCCGCGACGGGGAGGGGGCCGAGGACCGTCATCACATGGCCGCTACGGACGCCTGTTGGCAGCGGTGCGTCGCGGCGAAAGATCGAACTCATCGCTTAGCCTTTCTTGCGCCGTTGTGCCGAGAAAATGCGCGTATTGAGCCATATCGCAAGCAGCATGATCGCGCCCTGGATGATCTGCGTATAGAACGGCGAGACGTTGATCAGGATCAGCCCGTTGCCGAGCACGGCAATGGTCAGCGCACCCAGCAAGGTGCCAAGAATGGTTCCCCTGCCGCCAAAGAGATCAGTACTGCCGAGAACAACTGCAGCGATTACCGCGAGCTCAAAACCCACGCCTTGATTCGACGATCCGCTGCCGAGCCGCGCCGTTGTGATAAGCCCGGCGAGACCCGCCGCCGCACCGCTGAGGACATAGACCTTCAGGGTGACGTTGCGCACATTGACACCCGCGCGCCGCACGCCTTCAGAATTGGTGCCTATGCCGGTCACATAGCGCCCGAACCGCGTATGGCGGAGCGTTACCCATCCGGCGAGCAGCGTGATGATGGCAATGACCGCAGGCGTGGGCACGCCGAGCAAACGGCCGCGTCCCAGTTCGACGAACCACCCGTCGTTTTCGATCGGTACTGAGAAACCTTGCGTGATCAGCAATGCAATGCCGCGCACCACAGAGAGCGTGCCCAGCGTCACAATGAACGCCGGCATTCCCGCGAATGCGATGAAGTAGCCGTTGATCGCACCAATCAGCGCGCCAAGCGAGAGGCCCCCCAGCAGCACGACAATACCCGGCGCGCCGGCACGCAGTGCAATCGCCGAGAGCGCGCCCACGAGCGCGAGCGTGGAGCCTATCGACAGGTCGATGCCGCCCGTGGTGATGACAAGCGTCATTGTCGTGGCGACGATCAGCAGCGGGGCACTTTGACGAAGGACGTTGAGCAGGTTGCCGGCGGTGAGGAACGTGTGCGTTGTGAGCGTGAAGGCGAGGGCGCAGACAATGAAGAATGCTGCGATGCTCGCTACGCCCGCATTGCGCCCGAGCATATTTCTGAGTGGCAGGCGCGGCGCTTTGGACTTGTCATGCATGGCGAGTTCCATGTCAATTCTCCGCAAGCGCACGCGCCGAGCGCGCGCTGAACTTGTGGCCCACGATCAGGTCGACGATCTCCTCCAGATTCGTCTCGCCGATCTTCCTGTCCGCGACGTTCTGCCCCTCGTACATCACGCTGATCCGGTCGCACACCAGGAACAGGTCCTGCAGGCGGTGGCTGATCAGGATCACGCTGACGCCGCGTGAGCTGATCGTGCGCACGAGTTCGAGCACTGCTTCGACTTCGGCCACGGCCAGCGCGGCCGTGGGTTCGTCCATGATCAGCACTTTCGGATCGAACGATACCGCTCGCGAAATCGCAATGGCCTGACGCTGCCCGCCCGACAGGTTTTCCACGTCCAGTTTCGTGCTGGGGATGCGGATGCCGAGGTTGTTCAGCATGTCGCGAGCGTCGTGATGCATCTTGCGATGATCGAGTACCGGCACGCCGCAGACGCGACGCATGGGCTCGCGGCCGAGAAACAGGTTGCCGGCCACATCGACCGTATTGCACAGCGACAAATCCTGATAAACCATTTCAATGTGATGCGCGCGGGCGTCGCCCGGGTCCGAGAAACTGACCCGTTTGCCGTCGATTTCGATGCTGCCGCTGTCCGGTATCACCGCGCCGGACAACACCTTCGAGACGGTCGACTTGCCCGCGCCGTTGTCGCCAACGAGCCCGAGCACTTCGCCGGGCATCACGTGCAGGTCGACGCCACGCAGCGACTGCACGGCGCCATAGCTCTTGGTGATGTTCTCCATGCGCACGCGCGGAGTGTCAGCATCGGTTTGCATAGCGGTTCTCCGGGAAAGGTCGAAGCGGGCTTACTTGAAGATAGCTCTGTATTTACCGACGTTCGCCTTGGTCACGATCGTCACCGGCACCGAGATGTTTTTCTCCACGGGCTGCTTGTTGATGAGCTTCATGGCGGCATTCACCGCGGCGTGGCCTTCGCCTTCCGGGTCCTGCTGGACCACGGCAGTAACAAAGCCCGCATCAATGCCCTTGATTGCCTGTGCGCTCAAGTCCCAGCCAACAATCTTCACGCGGCCGGTGGCGTCTTGCGCTGACGTTGCAGCAACCAGACCGATCAGTGCAGGCTCGCCGGTTGCATACACGATCTGCAGATTAGGATTGGCGGAAATCAGGTTTTCGGCGGCGGTTTGCGCCTGGTCCTGCACGTTTTGTCCGTCGACGGTGGAGACAATCTTCGCACCCGGAACCGTCGCAATGCCGGCCTTGAACCCGTCCAGCCGCACATTCTGGATAAACGAATTCAGCGCACCCACTACGCCAATGTTCGCGTTTCCGCCCAGGTTCGTCTTGATGTAGTTCGCCGTGTATTTGCCGATGTCTTCGCCCACTTTCTTGTTGTCGACACCGACTTGCACCGCGTTGTCGCCGTCCACGATTGCGTCAATGGTCACCACCGGAATGCCGGCTTTCTTGGCTTCCGTGATCGCAGGCTTGATGCCGTTTACATCGATCGCGACCACGAGAATGGCATCGACCTTTTGCTGGATATACGTTTCGATTGCGTTGTTCTGCGCGCTCGGGTCGTTGTTCGAGTTGAAGATGGCGAGTTCGACGCCGGCGGCTTTTGCCGCCGCCTGGGCGCCCTGGTCCATCTGCGTGAAAAACAGCGCCTCCTGGTTGATCTGCACCATGGCGATCTTCTTGCCCGCCGCCACGGCATTGGCCGCAAGGGAAAGCAGGGAGGCGCTCAACAAGAGGGCGGTCATGCGGCGGAAATTCGTTGCTGCGCTCATCGGAATCCCTTTCCTGGTTGGTCCGGACGTGGTTCGCGCATTCCATGAGCGCTTCCGCGGCCAGTGATTAAAGAAGGACTTCATGGACGCAACCGACATTGCGCCGTTCGCTTGTAAACCGGTTTATAAAAAATTAATCCGCGAGTATTGGGCTGTCAACCGTTTCAAAAAAGATGCGGGTAAGTACGGAGGGGAGGCGTTAGGAACCGGAACGCGGCGGACCCACCGAGGCGCGTTCGATCAACTCGACCGGCAAGCGGCGAACGGTGGCCGGAATGGTGGGCGAGGCGGTGGATGAAGCGGTGGATGAAGCGGTGGATGAAGCGGTGGGCGAGGCGGTCGTTTGTCCGGTCAGCATTGCGACCAGCAGTGCGACACCGGTCCGGCCGAGTTCCGCCGCCGACTGCCGCACGGTCGTGATTGGCGGCATCAGGAGACTGGCGAATTCCATGTCGTCGAAACCGACAATCGACATGTAGCCCGGCACGTCCAGGGCGCGCTCGCGCAATGCATCGAGCACGCCGACGGCAATGTAGTCGCTGGTGGCGAACAGGGCGGTGGGCGGCCGGGCGAGCCCTATCAGCTCGGCACCTGCAGCGCGGCCGAAGCGGCGGTCGTAGGAGCCGTAGCGTACGAGGCTGGCATCGAAGGGAACCTCTGCTTCGGCCAGCGCCCGCCGGTAGCCCTCCAGCCGTTCCTGCACGGTGAACAGCGTTTCGGGGCCGGTCACGTGCGCGATTCGCCGATGCCCTGCATCGAGCAGATGGCGCGTTGCCAGATAGCTGCCCTTGACGTTGTCGACGAATACCTTGGGCACGTCGGTGCCCGGCACGTCTTCGTCGACCAGCACGATGTTGGCGCGCTCGCCTATGAGACTGCGCAGCGAGCCGTCATCCGGGCGATTGGTCGCGAAGATCAGGCCGTCGAGGTGGCGCGTATCGAGCCAGCGCAGATAAAGCGCCTCGCGTTCGAGCTTGTTGCGCGTGATGCAGAGCGCGAGGCCATAGCCACTTTTGGAGGCGGCTTCCTCGACCGCATCCGCGAGTTCCGCGAAGAACGGATTGGCGACTTCCGGCATGGCCAGGCCGATGGTCTCGCTGCTGCCCAGGCTCAGGCGCCGGGCGAGACTGTTCTGCCGGTAGTTGAGTGCAACGACCGCGTCGTCTACGCGCTTGGCCGTTTCCGGCGGCAGCGCGAGGCTGCCGTTCAGGTAACGCGAAACGGTCGCCTTCGATACATCCGCCAGTTCGGCGACATCGCGAATCGTGGGTACTTTTGCCACTTGAAGGGTCCCCGCTGGAGTGGAGCGTAGTGTAACGCGGGGATTTCATGGCAGCCGGGGCGGGCTTTCAGGAGGCTTCGGAGCGGTGGCCTTCGGTCGATGCATGAAGCTGCCGGACACGGATTGCAGGCGTGGACAGCACGAAGGCAGCAAGCAGGCGCGACTGTGGAATTCGCGCTCCCGGATCCGGGAGCGCGTCGGGTTTTACCCCGGGAGCCGCGCGAACCGTCCTTCCCCTTACTGCCTTACTGACTCACTGTATTCGACGCACTCGCCTGACTCGCCGCACTGGCTGCGCTTGCCGCACTCTCCGGATGCCGTGGATCGTGCAGCGCGCTGTCCGACCAGCCGCCGCCCAGGTCGCCGATCAGCGAAGCGGCATCGAGCAGCCGCGACTCCTGCACGTTCAACGCTGTTTGCTGATTGCTCAACTGGGTCGTCTGGGCCGTCGCCACGGTCGTGTAGTCCACGGTGCCGGCCTGGTACTCGTTGAAGGCAATCTCGGCGCCGCGGGTTGCATCGCGCACGGCGGCGTCCAGTGCGTCGGACTGCTCGGCCAGGATGCGCAAGCCGGACAGATCGTTCTCGACATCCTCGAACGCGGTGAGCACGGTGCCGCGATAATTCGCGACGGCTGCCTGGTAGGCCGCCTTGGCTGCCGCGACTTCGCCGCTGCGCAGGCCGCCATCGAAAATTGTTTCGGTGGCGCTGCCGCCCAGCGACCAGACGTAATTGGCCACGTGCAGCAGGCCGCCCAACGGCGACTGCGTGAAGCCGTCCAGCGCGGACAGCGATATGGTCGGGTAGTACGCCGCGACCGCCACGCCGATCGCGGCGTTCTCGGCCGCCATCTGGCGTTCGGCCGTCGCAATATCGGGCCGGCGCTGAAGCAGGGTCGACGGAACGCCTACCGGAATGGTCGGCAAGGTGGGCATGGCGGTGCTATGCGGGATGTCCAGGTCCTCCGGGTTCTTGCCGACCAGCACCGCAATCGCATGCGCGTCTTGCGCGCGTGCGATGCCGAGTGCGATCAGGCTCGCCTGCGCAGTTTCGAGCTGGGTGCGTGCGGTGACCACGTCGGAAGGCGGGATGGTGCCGAACTTGTCCTGGTCGGCCACCACGTTCAGAAAGTGCTGGAAAGCCTGCACCGTTTGCTTCAGCAGGTCGATATTGGCGTCGCTGGTCCGCAATTGGATCACGGCATTCGCGAGCGCAATCTGTTCGGAGAGCGTCGCATTCGCGAGTGTCGCTTCACTGGCCTGCGCGGTCGCGGAATTCTGTTCGATCGTGCGGCGCACCGAGCCCCACAGGTCAGGCTCCCAGCTCACATTGCCCTCAAGCGAGCCGGAGTTGTTCACCCGCTGGATGTTGCCGAAGCTGCTGCTTGAGCTCGTGCCGGTTGCGCTGCGCTGCCGGGTGGCCGAACCGGTCACGCCAATGGTCGGGAACAGGCTGGCCCGTGCGATCTTCACCTCGGCAAGCGCCTGCTGGTAGTTCGCATAGTCCTGGGCCACGGTCTGGTTGGAGACCACCACCTGCGGTTCGAGCTCGTCGAGCAATGGATCGTTGAAGCCGGTCCACCACGCGCCCTTGGGGCCGGCGGCTGCCGGCTCGGCCTGGGTCCAGCCGGGTAGCTCGTGGAAGGTCGCGGGCACGCTGACCTGCGGCCGGTGGTAGTCCGGGCCGACCATGCAGCCGCCGAGCAGCAGGGCTGCGGCGGCGGCCAGGGGTTTCGAGGAAATCTTCATCTTCATGCCTTCGTATCCGTTTGCCCCGATTGCGCCGGCGGCCCCATTTGTTCGTCTTGCCGGTTCAATGGCAATCCGGAAGACCACTTGACGAGCTTGAAGCGCAACCGGTCCAGGTACAGGTAGATCACCGGTGTGGTGTACAGCGTAAAGACCTGGCTCAGGATCAGGCCGCCCATCACGGTGATACCCAGCGGCTGGCGCAGTGAAGCGCCCTGGCCGATACCGATCGCGAGCGGCACGGCGCCAAGCACGGCGGCGAAGGTGGTCATCATGATCGGGCGCAGACGCACGACGGCGGCGGCATGAATCGCGTCCTTGGCCGCCATGCCTTCGTTGCGCTGCAACTGGATCGCCACATCCACCATCATGATCCCGTTCTTCTTGACAATACCAATCAGCAAGATGATCCCGATCAGCGCGATCACCGAGAACGGCGTGCCGAAGATCAGCAGCGCGAGCGTGGCGCCAATACCGGCCGAGGGCAGCGTCGACAAGATGGTGAGCGGGTGAATCGAACTCTCATAGAGCACCCCGAGCACGATGTAGACCACACCCAGCGCGGCCACGATCAGCAGCGGGATGGTGCCCATCGACTGCGCGTAGGCTTGCGCCGCGCCCGCGAACGCACCGTGGATGCTGGCCGGCATGCCGATGTCGCGCTGCGCCTTTTCGAGTGCCACCTGGGCCTTGCTGAGCGACCCGCCGGCGGGGAGGTTGAAGGAGATCGTCGCGGCCACCAGCCCGCTCTGGTGGTTGACCTGCGTCGACGTATGGTTGCTGACGTAGCTGGCAAGCGCCGGCAGCGGCACCATGGTTTCGGCCGAGGTGCTGTCCGCGCTGCCGCTCGACGTGCCGCCCTTGCTGTTGGAGATGCTGTTGTTGGTCGCATTGGCTTGCGCGTTCGAGTTCAGCGAGTTGGTGCTCGTCGACGCACTCGTTGCCGTGCTGACTGCGCTCGCCGCGGTCACGCCCGTGACCGTGCCGCCCGGCATTTGCGTCTGCTGGGTGCCGGACGGATTGCCCGCCGCCGTGCTCAGGAAAATCTGGTTGAGCGTCTGCGGATATTGCCAGTACTCCGGCGCCACCTCCATCACCACGAAGTACTGGTTGAGCGCGTTGTAGATGGTCGATACGGTGCGTTGACCAAACGCGTCATAGAGCACGTTGTCGATCTGGTTCGGTGCAAAACCGTAGCGAGCCGCCGTGGCGCGGTTGAAATTGAGGTAGGTCTGCAGGCCGTTTTGCTGCAGGTCCGAGTTGACGTCGAGCACATCGCCATGGTCCTTGTTGAGCGCGGCCACGAGCTTGGGCGTCCAGGCGAACAGCGCGGCGGAGTCATCGCTTGTCAGCGTGTACTGGTATTCAGCGGCCGACTGCCGTCCGCCGATCCGCAGATCCTGCTGCGCCTGCATGAAAAGCCGCGCGCCGGAGACCTGGTTCAGCTTGGGCCGCAGGCGGTTGACCACTTCGGTCGCGGTCGCATGGCGCTGGGCCAGCGGCTTGAGTTCAATGAACACGTTCGCGGTGTTCAACGCACGGCCGCCGGTGAAGCCTGCCACCGACTGGACCGCAGGATCTTTCTGCACGATCTCCTGCAACTGGGCGAGCTTCTTTTCCATCGCCGTGAAGGAGATGCTCTGGTCGGCAATGATCTGCCCGATCAGGATGCCCGTGTCCTGCTCCGGGAAGAAGGTCGCGGGCAGCAGCTTGAACAGGAAGACGTTGCCCACCAGCAGCGCGATCAGCAGCAGGATCACCAGCAGCGAATGGTCCAGCACGGCGGTGAGCGAACGCGCGTAGGCGTTCTTGAAACGATCGAATTGCGCTTCGACCCAGATCGCCCAGCGAGCCCGCGAATGGCCTGCGTGCTCGCGGCTCAGCACGTACGCGCACATGGCGGGTGTCACCGTCAGCGAGATCACGAGCGAGATCAGGATGGCAATCGACAGCGTCACCGCGAACTCGTGGAACAGCAGGCCGACAATGCCCGGCATGAGCAAAATGGGCAGGAACACCGCGATCAGCGAGAGGCTCATCGAGATCACCGTGAAGCCGACTTCGCCGCTGCCTTTCAGCGCAGCTTCTTTCGGACTCAGGCCCATTTCGAGGTGACGCGTGATGTTCTCCAGCACCACCACCGCATCGTCCACCACGAAGCCGGTGCCAATGGTGAGCGCCATCAGCGAGAGGTTGTCGATACTGTAGCCAAGCAGGTACATCGGCCCGAAAGTGCCGACGATCGACAGCGGCAACGCCACCGCCGGCACCAGCGTGGCACGCGGCGACTGCAGGAAAACGAAGACCACGCCGACCACCAGCAGCACGGCGATAAAGAGCGTGCGCTCGGTATCGGCCACCGACGAGCGGACCGACTCTGACCGGTCGATTGCGACGTTGACACGGACGCTGTGCGGCAGGGTCGCCTCGATCGCCGGCAGGACGTTCCTGATCTGCGCAACCGTACTCACCACATTACTGCCGGGCATGGGATAGACGATCACCAGCACCGCGGACTTGCCGTTGTAGAGCCCGGCGTTGCGGATATTTTCGTTGGAGTCTCTGACCTGGGCGATATCGCGCAGCAGCACCGGCGCACCGTTGCGGTAGGCGACCACCAGGTCGCGGTAGGGCGCCGCCTTGTTGATCTGGTCGTTGGACAAGATCACGTAGCGCTGGTCGCCCTGGTCGAGGTGGCCCTTCGCGCTGTTGGCGTTGGCCGCGGCGATCGCCGCGCGCACGTCCTCGAGGCCGAGGCCGTAACTGTTCACCTTGCCCGGCTGCAACTCGACGCGTACCGAGGGCAACGCGCCACCACCCAGCGTGATCTGGCCCACGCCGTTCACCTGGGAGAGTTGCTGCTGGATCACCGAGTCCGCGGAGTCGTAGAGCTGTGCCTTGGTGAGCGTGTCCGAGGTCAGCGAGAGCACCATGATCGGCGAATCCGCCGGGTTGTACTGGCGATAGGTCGGATTGCTGCGCAAGGTGGTCGGCAAGTCCGCGCGCGCTGCCTGGATGGCCGCCTCGACGTCGCGGGCGGCGCCGTTGATATCGCGGTTCAATCCGAACTCGACCACGATCATCGACGAGCCGACGTAGCTGATCGAGGTCAGCTCTTCCACGTTGGCAATCGTGCCGAGCCGCCGCTCGAGCGGTTCGGCCACGGTGGACGCCATGATGTCCGGGCTCGCGCCCGCCATGTTGGCCTGCACCACGATCACCGGAAAGGCGATATTCGGCAGCGGCGCGACAGGGAGCTGGAAATAAGCCAGTGCGCCCGAGATGAGGATCGCGATTGCCAGAAGGGTAGTCGCGACCGGGCGCCGGATGAATAACGCCGAAATGTTCACGGCGTACCCTCCTCCGGAACTGCTGGCGTGCCTTCAGACGGACCCTCAGGCTTGTTACGGTTGCGCCAGCGTCTCGTGCGCTCTGCCATCCGGTCGAAGAACAGATAGATGACCGGGGTGGTGAAGAGCGTGAGGATCTGGCTCAGGGCCAGGCCGCCGATAATCGCGAGACCCAGCGGGCGGCGCAGTTCCGAACCCGTGCCGCTGCCGAGCAGCATGGGCAGCGCGCCGAGCATGGCCGCGAGGGTCGTCATCAGGATCGGCCGGAAGCGCAGGAGCGACGCCTGGAAGATCGCCTCGCGCGGCGGCTTGCCGTGGTTACGCTCGGCATCGAGTGCGAAGTCCACCATCATGATGGCGTTCTTCTTGACAATACCGATCAACAGCACGATCCCGATGATGCCGATCACGTCCAGGTCGCTGCCCGCGATCATCAGCGCGAGCAGGGCGCCGATCCCCGCCGAGGGCAGCGTGGAGAGAATCGTCACCGGATGGATGAAACTCTCATACAGCACGCCCAGCACGATATACACCGCCACCAGCGCGGCGATCAGCAGGTACACCTCGCTCGAGAGCGAGTCCTGGAACGCCTGGGCCGCGCCCTGCAGCGAGGAGGTGATCGACGGCGGCAGATTGACCGCCTGCTCGGCTTTCTGGACGTCCTTGACCGCGGTGCTCAACGACGCGCCCTTCGCGAGGTTGAACGAGATGGTGACGGCCGGGAACTGCGCCAGATGGCTGATCACAAGTGGCGACTTGACGATCTGGATCTTGGCAATGCCCGACAGCGGCACCTGGCCCGTGCTGCTCGTCTGGCTCGGCAAATAGATATTGCCGATCGACTCCACGTTGGGCAGCGACTCGGGCTTGGCGACGAGGATCACCCGGTACTGGTCCGACTGCTCGAAGATGGTCGAGACAATCCGCTGGCCCAGCGAGTCATAGAGCGCGTTGTCGATGGTGGCCGGGGTGATGCCGAAACGCGCGGCCAGTTGCCGGTTGACCTGGACGTTCACGCTCAGGCCGTCGGTATTCATATCGCTTTGCACATCGGCGAGCGACGGAATCGCCTTCAGGCGCTCCACCAGTTCCGGCACATACTTCTGGAAGGCCTGCTGGCTGGGCCCGCGCAACACGAAGCTGTACTGGTTCGGCGAGACCGTGGTGTCGAGCGTGAGATCCTGCTCCGGCTGCATAAAGAGCTTGATCCCGGACACATTGGCCACTTCGCCCTGCAGGCGCCGGGCGATTTCCTGCGCCGTGTCCGAACGTTTGTCGTGCTCGCGCAGGTTGATCAGGAAGCGGCCGTTGTTCAGCGTGGAGTTGGTACCGTCGATCCCCACGTAGGAGGTCAGCGAGACGACATCGGGATCTTTCAGGATCGCGTCGGCGAGCGCGCGCTGGCGCGCCACCATCGCCTTGTAGGACACCGAGTTGTCGGCCACGCTGATGCCCTGGATCACACCCACGTCCTGCACCGGGAACAGCCCCTTCGGAATCACGACATACAGAACACCCGTCAGCACCACGGTGCCTACAGCCACCATCAGGGTCAGCACCTGATGATCCAGCACCCAGACCAGGCCCCGTTCGTAGCCGGCGAGTGTCTTGTCGAAGATGCCCTCGCTGATGCGCTCGAAGCGGCTCGGATGACGGTCGGCGCGGGCGCGCAGCAGGCGTGCGCAAAGCATGGGCACCACGGTCAGCGAGACCACCGCGGACAGCACGATGGTGACCGCGAGCGTCACCGCGAATTCGCTGAAGAGGCGCCCGATCACGCCGCCCATGAAGAGCAGCGGGATCAGCACCGCGATCAGCGAGATGGTCAGCGAAAGAATCGTAAAGCCGATCTGCCCGGCGCCTTCGAGCGCGGCCTCGAGCGGCGTCTTGCCCTCCTCGAGATAACGCACGATGTTCTCGATCATCACGATCGAGTCGTCGACCACGAAGCCGGTGGCAATGATCAGCGCCATCAGCGAGAGGTTGTCGATCGAGTAGTTCAACTGATACATCACGGCCAGCGTGCCGATCAACGATACCGGCACCGAGATGCTCGGAATGATCGTGGCCGGCACGTTGCGCAGGAATACGAAGATCACCGCCACCACCAGCACGATGGCCAGCACGAGCTCGAGCGCCGCGTCGGAGACCGACGAGCGGATCACGCCCGTGCTGTCCGAGACCACGGTGACCTTCATGCCGGCCGGGAGCGTCGATTCGAGCACCGGCAACTGCTTCATGATCTGGTTCACGGTGGCGATCACGTTCGCGCCCGGCTGGCGCTGGACGTTCAGCACGATTGCCGGGGTGCCGTTGTACCAGGCGCCGCGCTCGACGTCCTGGGGCGCCTGGCTCACGTCGGCCACGTCGCGCATGAACACCGGTGCGCCGTTCTGGTAGGCGATCACCGTGTTCAGGTAGTCCTTCGGATCGGTGATCTGGTCGTTGCCGTTGATGGTGTAGTCAAGGTCCGGGCCGTCGAAGTTGCCCTTCGGCTGGCTGACGTTGACGTAGCTGAGCAGCGTGCGCAGGTCGTCGATATTCAGGCCGTAGGCAGCCAGCTTATGCGGGTCCGCTTCAACCCGGATGGCGGGCACATTGCCGCCGCTGGTAGTGACGACACCTACGCCCGAGACTTCGGAAATCTTGGTCCCGAGCCGGTTGTTGGCGACGTCTTCCAGCTGCGTGAGCGACATGGACGTGGAGGTGACCGCCAGCGTCAGGATCGGCTGGTCGGCCGGATTCACCTTCGCATAGGTCGGCGGCGCGGGCAGGCCGGTCGGCAGGAAACTGTTGGCCGCGTTGATGGCCTGCTGGACATTCTGCTCGGCGATGTCGAGGTTCAGTGACAGGTCGAACTGCAATGTGATGACCGAGGCGCCGTCCGAACTGTACGAGGTCATCTGCTGCAAGCCGGGAATTTCGCCCAGTTGCACTTCGAGCGGCGCAGTCACCGTGGTGGCCATCACGTCCGGGCTCGCGCCCGGATAGAAGGTCTGCACCTGGATGGTCGGATAGTCGACGTTGGGCAGCGAGGAAACCGGCAGGACGCGCACCGCGACGAGGCCCACTAATACCAGGGCGATCATCAGCAGCAGCGTGGCTACCGGTCTGAGAATAAACAGGCGGGAGATATTCATCGGCGCGTGGGCTCGGCTTCTACGAGGCTGCGTCGACTGCGGCGGACGCGCCGCCGTGGGCGTGCTTATGCTGACCCTGAGCGCCGCTTGCCGGCGCTTCGGCGCTGGCGCCCGATGCGGGCCGTGCCGGAGCCGCCTGGATCTTCGCGCCGTCGCTCAACCGGTCGGTACCGTCGGTCACCACGATGTTGCCGGCCGCAAGCCCGGACGCAATGACCGTATTCTTGCCGTCGCTCGGGCCGAGGGTGACCTTGTGCACGGACACGGTGTTGTTGGTGTTCACGAGGTAGACATAGTCGCCCGGTGCGCCGGTTTGCACCGCCGGGGTCGGCACCAGCACGGCATTTTGCAGCGTATCGACGAGCAGTTTGACGTTGACGAACTCGCTGGGGAACAGCGCCTCGTCGTCGTTGGGGAATGTCGCCCGAAGCGTTACCGTGCCCGTGCTGGTTGCCATCTGGTTACTGACCGCGTACAGCGTGCCGGTGGCGATCTCCCGCGAGTTGTCGCTGCTGTAGGCGGTGACCGACAGGCTCGCGCCCGTGCTCATGCGCTGCAGCACGCCTGCAAGCGAGTCTTGCGGCACCGTGAATTGCACGGTGGTGGGTTTCATCGAGGTGATGACCACGATACCGGGCGATGACGACGCGGTAACGTAGTTGCCGGGATCGACAAGGCGCAGGCCGACGCGTCCGGAAACCGGTGCTGTGATGCGGCAATAAGCCAGGTCGAGGTCGAACTGCGCAATGTTGGCCAGGTCGACCTTCACCGCGGCCTCGTCCTGCTGCACGAGGAATTGCTGGTCGGCAAAAGTCTGCTCGGCAATGGACTTGCGCTCGTTCAGTTGCGTAAAGCGGACGAGGTCGGCGCGCGCCTGTGCGAGTGCAGCCCGGTCCTTGGCGAGTGTCGCCTCGGCCTGCTGCTTGGAGATCTCATACTGGCGCGGATCGATCTGGGCAAGGAACTGCCCCTTCTGCACGTCCTGGCCTTCCTTATAGCCAACCGCCGTGAGGTATCCGCTCAGTTGCGGCAAGACGGTCACGGTGGCGGTGGGGGTCACGGTGCCCAGTTCACTCAGGATTTCAGGCATCGACCCGAGGGTTGCGGTGGCGACCGTCACGACTTGCGGTGCGACCGGACGCTCCGGTTTCTTGGCCCGCAGCAAATGCACGACCACGGCCGCAATCAGCACCAGCACCACCAACAAGAGCAAGGCACGCCCGCGCCTGGAGCGCTTTACCTGCGTGGAACCGGTGTCGCTCATACCGCTCATACCTACGCCCTCCGAAAACAAACACTGCCCTGGATAACCGAGGGGTCCGATCAGGAACCCAGCCCGGCAAATGCCACATGTCTCTCATCACCGGCTTAGCCGGCGAATGACGGAAGCTCCGTCATGATCTGCAAACAAGCTCGCTGAATCAGCCAGGCATTGCTCCCGTTTTATTCATTAGCGAAGACGCCTCTGGGCAAGACCCTGCATGCCATCGAAAGTACTTAGCCCCTAAGTGATCCAAGAAGGGTATGCAAGTTCATCGGGCTGGATGCAATGGCTCCTGCAACGAACGAATAAGACGGTATCGCAGTGTATCGAACTGGAGGGCGATTTTTGACCGATCGTGTTGGGCGATGCATTCCGAACCATTACGATATGAGCGTGCGTAACGTCTTGTAATACGACGGTGGATTTTCCTAAGAAAATATCGCAAATATCATCGATATGGGGTGCTATCGATTATTGTCAGGTTATAGAAAGTAAAAAGAAAGCTAAGGATGAGGCGAGCAATAGAAAGCTGTGCGCGGATGTCTGGTGTGGAGAAGCGTAGATTACAAATTGCTTGTGGATTACTAACTAAATAGTCACGCGATGCGCCGTCAAGATTGGTCGTTATCGCTCATTCGCGCTTAGGTTGATGGTGCTCGCCGCGGCCCGGTGGATGCACGCACGACGAGTGTAGGCGGTGGTGCGAGCACCATGGTTGGCTGCATTGCTGGTGCTTCAATGAGCTGGATCAGTCGATTGACGGACAACTCGGCAATGGCCGCGGTCTGGATCGCGACAGTCGTCAAAGCGGGGTGCACCTGATGCGCGAGCTGGATGTCCGTGATGCCGATCACGGACACATCGTCCGGCACCTTGCGCCCCAGCGTGATCAACGCTTGCGCCGCGCCGATTGCCAGCAGGTCATTGGTCGCGAAAATCGCGGTGAGGTGAGGGCGGTTCGCCATCAACTGCATGCAGGCGGCGTAACCGGCGTCGATCGAGTCGCGGATCTGCAGCACCGCCGCGGCGTCTGCTTCAATCCCGGCCTCGCGCATGGCGGCGCGAAACCCGTTGGAACGGGCATCCTGCAAACCACCGCAACCGTCTCCTATCAGCAGGCCGATCTCACGGTGACCGAGTTCAAGCAGATGCCCGGCGGCCAGCGCCCCCGCGTGCGCAAAATCCACGGCAATGCAGGGCAGCGCGGGCGGCGTTTCCGGATGCTCCCACATGGC
>Ga0073928_10004744_pt1 | contig 19739 bp, 14 predicted proteins | sample PaiPotPPA55metaG_FD_76969 | JGI IMG/M metagenome (GOLD analysis project Ga0073928, IMG submission 76969) | Iron sulfur acid spring bacterial and archeal communities from Banff, Canada, to study Microbial Dark Matter (Phase II) - Paint Pots PPA... ...
CCTCCAGGCTTCCGCGGATTTTGCCCCAGCGCGCGGCCGCGACGTGCTCGGCGGCGATTTCGACGACGAGAGAGGGATGAGGCAGAGCCGTGAGCCAGCGCTCGATTCGGCGCACCGGTCCCAATTGATAGAACTGGCTGGAAAGGCTGGCGGAGCTACTCAACGAAAGTCACCTTATTCACCTCGCGCAAGGTGGTGACGCCGGCGCGTATTTTGCCCAAGCCGGAATCTCGCAAGAAGGTCATTCCCTCTTCGCGTGCCGCACGCTTGATTTCCGAAGTTGGGCGGCGGTTGATGATCATCTCGCGAATGTGATCGGAAAGATCGAGGAGTTCCGAAATGGCCGTGCGGCCGCGATAGCCGCTGCCGGAGCATTCGAGGCACCCGGTTCCTTCGTAGAACGGGATGTCCGTCCACTCTTCGGGCTTGAGGCCGGCGTCCCTGAGCGCTTCCGCGGAGTAAGAAACGCGCTTCTTGCAATGCTCGCAGATGATGCGAACGAGGCGCTGGGCCATGATGCAGTTGAGCGCTGAGACGAAATTGTACGGCTCGACACCCATGTTAATGAAGCGGCCAATCACGTCGGTGACGTTGTTGGCGTGGACGGTAGTGAAAACCAGGTGTCCCGTGAGAGCGGAGTTAATCGCGATTTGAGCCGTTTCCTGGTCGCGAATTTCGCCGACCATGATTTTGTCGGGATCATGGCGGAGGATGGAGCGAAGGCCGCGGGCAAACGTAAGGCCTTTTTTCTCGTTCACGGGAATCTGGGTGATTCCCCGGACCTGGTATTCGACCGGATCTTCGATGGTGATGATTTTGTCTTCGTCGTTCTTGATTTCGTTGATGGCAGCATACAGCGTGGTCGTTTTTCCGGAACCAGTCGGACCGGTGACGAGGACCATGCCGTAGGGCTCGTGAATGTACCGGCGAAATTTCGTCATCTCCTCGAGATCGAAGCCGACTACATCGAGAGTGAGATTACGGAATTTTTCGCTGAGCGTTTCCTTGTCGAGGACGCGGAGAACGGCGTCTTCACCGTGGATCGAAGGCATGATGGAAACGCGAAAGTCGACGAAGCGGCCTTTATAGCGAACGCGGAAACGCCCGTCCTGAGGAACGCGGCGTTCGGCGATGTCCAGCTCGCTCATGACCTTGATGCGCGACAGGATGGTGGCGTGCCAATCTTTTGCCAGGGGCTGCATGGCGTATTGCAAGACGCCGTCAATGCGGTATTTGACGACCACTTCGGCGTTGCGCGTTTCGATGTGGATGTCACTGGCGCGGCGTTCGAGGGCGGTGAAGATGACGGTGTCGACCAGTCTAACGACGGGACTCACGCCGCTATCGCGCGTGAGCTTCTCCATCGAAATGTTTTCTTCGCTGTCTTCTTCCTCGCTGACGACTTGAAGTGTGAATCCTTCGGTGGCCTGGTCGAGGACGCGTTGGGACTGTTCGGTACGCTTGAGGAGGTCGCCGATCTGGGAAGCGGTTGCGACTTTAATCTGAAGGCGCTTCCCCAACAGGAGCGCAAGCTCGTCGGTGAGCTGCAACTGGCTGGGATCGGCCATGGCGACGACGAGGGTGCTGTCGTGCGATTCCAAGGGCACAAAATTGTAGCGAAACATCAGTTCGGCTGGGATGCTACGGAAAAGTTCGGAATCGATGCGCTGTTCGCGAAGATCGACGAAAGGACAGCGATAGCGCTCGGCCAGACGGCGCGCGTCGTCGCGTTCGGCGGCATCGCCCGGCAATATCGGATTGTTACCAGTTGTAGTGGCCATAGAGTTCTATCCCCCCGAACCGCCGACTTGCAGTGAGAACAGGGGCAAATAGAGGGAGACTAGGATGAAGAATACCACGACCGCCATGACCCCCAAAATTGCGGGCTGAACCCAAACCAAAGTGCGCTGTAACCGGGTATTGACGTCTTCCTCATAAAATTCCGCGACGCTGGTAAGCATTGCTGCAAGCGCTCCGGAGGCCTCACCCACCTCGATCATTTCCAGAGCAAGTTCAGGGATGAGGCGGGTCTCGGCAAGGCTTACGTGAAGCGATTCGCCCTCGCGGACGCGCTCGGCAGCCTGCTGAACCGAGTTGGCGACCAAGCGGCTACCAATGGCCGCGGACGCGGTCTGGAGGGCTGCGACGAGCGGCGTGCCACCTGAAAGGAGCGTAGCAAGCGTACGTACGAACTGAGCGATCTGGGCTTTCAACCAGATGTCCCCCAAGACTGGGATGCGGGGTTTCAGCCGATCGATAGCCAGGGATCCGCGAGCCGTCCGGGTCCAAACGACTAGTATCAGGGAGATAAGCACGGCGGCGCCGATGAAGAATATGAAGTAGTTGCGCAGCGGGACGGCAATCGCGAGCATGAAACGCGTCATGGCGGGAAGCTGTACGTCGAGTTCCTGGTAGAGTTTAGCGAATTGAGGCATGGCGAAGGTAACCAGGTAGGTCATCACCAGAACTACCGAAACAATCAAAATTGCGGGATAGATTAAGGTGGTGAGCAGGCGGCTGCGAAAACCCGAACTGACCCGCAGATACGCGATGTACTGGTCGAGGACGCCGGACAGATTGCCGCTGCGCTCCCCGGCGGTGATAGCGGTGACGTAAACGGGCGGAAAGGCTCCCTGCGCTATGAGAGCCTCCGATAGAAGCGCGCCTTCACGGACTCGCTGCCGGACCTCGGCTAGAATCGGGCGCAACCTGGGGGCTGCAGCGCGCACGGCGAGCAGGTCGAGAGCCTTCATGATCGGGAGCCCGGCCTTCAGCAGGGTATTGAACTGCTGGTTAAAGATGAGGAAATCACCTGGGCGGACGACGCGGTCGCCTCGCGATCGCGTCAGCTGGGAGAGGAAATCGAGGTGGGTGCGTATCGCGAAGACATAAAAACCCTTGTCGGCGAGCTTCTGGCGCACCTCAGCCTCGGACTGCGCGGTCTCCACTTGCTGGAAGATCCGGCCCGATGTATCGCCGACTTTGCAGACAAATTCAGCCAAGTTTGGGTTCTAGGCGTCCCGGCGTTCGGGGCGCTACCTCACCACTTTAGCATACGCCTTCCGGCCGAAAGCGGGTTCCAGGAAAACGTGCGATGAATTTGAAATGACAACCGGGCTGCAATAATTCCGTAACAGAGATTTCCACAGAACTTCACTTGCCAAATTCACGGAGTTGGATTAAAAATCCTTCGTTCATCGAGTCCCGGGTGTGGCTCGATGGCCAACGAGCAACCCGACATCGCAGATACGTGCTTTTTCACGTTCATTTCACAGCGCAGAATGCGGCGCGGAGTTGCACGGAAAAGGTTGCTGTAATTCATGCCAGAACTTACCGGGGGTCACGATGAATCGAGTTAAGCAGGTGTTCTTTGCCACAGTCCTTTTGACGCTTGTTTTGTTCGTGCCGCAAATCGCGTTCGCACAAGAGGCTCTCGGCTCAATTAACGGGACTGTGACGGACAGCAGCGGGGGCGTGTTGCAAGGCGTCTCGGTGAAGATTCGCAATACGGATACGAACCTGGTCATCGGCGCGGAAACCAAGAGCGATGGATCGTTTCAGGTATTCGATTTGCAGATTGGAAATTATGAGGTGACTTTCTCGCTCGCGCGCTTCAAGACAGAAGTGCATTCGGCGATTGAAATTCTTGGCGGACGCGCCACCACCGTGAACGGCAAGCTGCAACCCGGAGAAGTTACGACGCAAGTGACGGTGACGGCGACTCCGCTGCTAAACGAAACGGACGCGTCAAACGGCTACACGATCGGGTCGGAACTGGCGCAGGAGATTCCCCTCGGCACGGGCAGCTTTACGCAGCTGGCCATACTCGCACCTGGCGTGAGCGCCGATTTTCTTTCTGGATCAGGCAGTAATGAAGGACTGGGGAACCAAGGCATCTGGGCGAATGGGCAGCGCGACACGAGCAACAGCTTCACGTTCAATTCAATCAGCGCAAACAATCTTTTCAACGGAAACTCTACTAGCAACATCGCGGATAGCCGGTTCACGCTGAACACGGGTGAAATTTTCGGGGCGGGCGGACAGGTGCAGACGAACACGTCGGTGTTTGACGCCATCGGCGAGGGATTGCCGACGCCTCCGGTGGAAACGATTCAAGAACTGCATGTGACGACATCCATGTATGACGCCTCGCAAGGATCGACGAGCGGCGCACACATCGAGCTGACCACGAAATCCGGCACGAACCAGTACCACGGGCAAGCTTACGAATACTTCCAGAACAATAAATTCGATGCGGCGCCAACTTTCCTACAAAAGAACCCATTTTTCAGCGGCGCGCCGCCGCTTCACCGGAATGTGTTCGGCGGAACATTCGGCGGCCCAATTAAGAGGGACAAGCTTTTCTTTTTCGCTTCCTACCAAGGACAAAGGATCAGCGACGCGCTCAGCGGAGCATTCAGCGGAATTCCGACGCTTCCGGGACTCACGGATACAAACCGCGACGCGCAGGACTTGGTGAACCTGGTGAACGCTGCCAATAGCACGCCTGGCCCCCCCGTGCAACCGTGTGGGACAAACGGCAATCCTGACTGCATCACCGTCGGGCAAGTCGACCCGACAGCGCTGGCCCTCCTTAACGCGAAGGCGAAAAACGGGCAGTTTATTATCCCCTCAGAGACTGGCGCTGTGGGAGGCGAGAGCGGAATTCAGCCGTTTAACTCACGAATCGTAGGCCCGCCGAGCACGTTTGACGCGACACAGGTGAACGGCAACATCGACTACAACTTCAGCGGGAAGGATCGCCTGGCGGTGAAGTACTATTTTCAGCACGATCCAACGACGAGTCCTTTCGCCGTTAGCTCCGTTGCCGGGTTTCCTCAGAGGCTGAACGCCGGCAGCCAAGTCTGGTCAATCGACAACACAAGGATCCTGACACCGAACAGCACTTGGGAGCAGAGGATCGGCTTCGTCCGTCAGATCGCAAACGCCACAACATCTCAGCAGATAACGCCGAGCTCGATCGGACTCATCCTGCCGAGCGGCGACTTGTTCCCCGGAATTAATATCAACAATGCCGACGTAGGAGCCCAGGTATCGCCGCTAGCGGGAGGCGGATTCGTAACGCCCTTTAACGGCAACACAATGAGGGTCGGCCCATCGTCGAACTTCGCGAACGCGGGAGTGTTTCAGAACCAGTTCGAAGGAGCATCCAAGTACACTTGGGTTGTGGGCCGGCACACGCTGGCATTCGGCGGAAATTTCGACTACAGCCAGCTCAATGTCGAGAACCGGGAAAACAATGTCGCGATTCTCCAGTTCAACGATTTTGCCGATTTCCTGACTGGCACGCTGGGTTCCGATCGAAGCAGTGGAACACTTCTTGACGGTGAGACGAATCGCCATTTCCGTTCGAAGCAAGCTGGTCTTTATGCGCAGGACAATATCAAGGTGAAATCCAACCTCACCGTCAATGTGGGGCTGCGCTTTGATTGGGACGGTCCGTTGTACGAAACGAACGGCCTGATGACCAGCTTCAATCCCAAGGATTACGCGTACGACTTGGCGACGGATTCGTTCAACCCGGTCAACGGCACTCCCGGGGTCGGATTGGTGATTGCAGGAAACAACAAAACGCTCGGGACGAAGGGCGTAAGCGACTCAACGCTTACTGGACGCCAGTGGATGTTCGCTCCGCGGTTCGGCATCGCTTGGAGCCCGTCGTTCCTGAAAAACTTCGTGGTTCGAGCAGGCGCTGGACTCTATGCAGACCGCGGTGAATACTTCACGGAGCTGTCGGCCAGCGCGGGCTTGGGAATCAGCGGACCATTCAGCGTTACGACCCAGGAACCGTTTACGATACCAGTCACGGCTGGCACCACTCCGGGTAGCTGTCCCGCTGCTCTGAACTGCCTATCAAATGCTCCGTTTGGTACAACGCTTCCGGCACCGCCTACGAATCTCAACGGCCTACTTGGTCTTGTCCCGGATTTGCGAGACATGGCGGGTTGCTTCGGCCAGCCGGTCCCTGGCCTCGAACAACCCAATCAGCCATATTGCAATCCGAACAGTTTCTCGCCTCCGCGTCCTTTTCTTTTCGGTGGCTACAATCCAAAAAATGTGCTCCCGTATTCTGAGAACTGGAGCTTGGATTTACAGTGGCAGCCAAAAAATGACCTTGTGATGACGCTCGCTTACACAGGAAACCACGGGGTGCACCTGCCTCTGCCGATTCCGTTCAATCAGCCCGGAATCGCCACGCCGACAAACCCGATCAACAATCAAATCTATTCCTACGGGTTCCTCGCTGCGACGCCCACGGTGACGGGTGGCTGCGACAGATTCAACGATAGTTCGCCGACGTGCGTTCAACTTCCGCCGGAAGTGGTGCAAACGACCGTGGGAGACTTCGCGGCATCGGACGGGAATACAGCGCTTCGCACACCTTTCGTTGGATTCACTCCGAACGCGGACTTTTGGACGGCCAACGGTATTTCTCACTATAACGCCCTGCAATTCAGCGTTACCAAGAGAATGAGTCACGGGCTACAGGTCAACGCCTCGTACACGTACTCGCACTCGCTTGATGAGGGAAGTGGGCTAGGAGCGGGGCTGTTCTTTAACGGAAATGATCCCCTAAATCCGCGGACCTCGTATTCGAATTCGGACTTCGACCGTCCGCACGTCTTCACGATCAGCTATCTGTATCAGCTTCCGACCATCAAGAACGCATCGCGCTGGCTGGACGCCGCCGTCAACGGCTGGGGTATCAGCGGAATTACGGTACTGGAAAGCGGAGAGCCTTTTAGCGTCATTGACTTCTCGGGAGCAGCAGCCAGCATCTTCTACAGTGCGGATAACTTCATCACCAACCCGATACTTCCGCTCGCACCGGGAATCACGCCGGGTCAGGCTTCGTCTAAGGCTGGCGGTGGAGGAAATCTAGTCAACGGTCTGCCGTTTGTGAATCCGAATAGTTTCTCAATTCCGTTCCTCGCGCCCGGTCAGGATGGTGTGCCGCCATGCCAGACGATTAACGGCACGCAGGTTTGCGACACGCAAGAGACTGCCTTCGGGAACAATGGTCGCAACATTTTCCGCCAACCGTTTCAGGCGCGGTTCGATTTTTCGCTCTTTAAGAACTTCAAGTTGAGCGAGCGGTTCCGTCTGAAGTTCGAAGCAGATGCGTTCAATCTATTCAATCATCCAAGTCTGGATACACCCAATACCAATTTTGCCCTGAACTCGTGCTTCAGTCCGGTGCCGTGCTTCACCACAACCCCGAGCCCTTCGCACGGCTTCGGGGTGATCAATCAAACCGTCGGGAGCAACCGCTTCATGCAGTTACAGGCGCATCTCAACTTTTAACTCGCTGCGTAGAATTTCAGAAAAGAAAGGGCTGCTCGTCCAGGTGGGCGGGCAGCCCTTTTTCTTTGGCTGCGGACACTGCTGAAACTGCGCGGAAGGTTAGTGAAGCGCGCCGGCTAGGGTGGCTTCGTCTACTATGGCGACGCCGGGGGGCGCGGCGAAATGAAATTTCGCTTCGGCGATGGGGATGTTCAACTGCCAGGAGCCGAAGCGAAATTCGGTTTCGGCGTTTCCTGGCTGACGAATCAAGACGCGCACGAGATCCGAACTAGAATCGACCTCGAATAGAATCTCTCGAATCGCGTCCGCGGACTTGTCCGAGCTGCCTCGCGGAACGCAGCGTAATACGGAGTTTCCCGCAGCGGAGGGCGCGTCTTCCGATTTGCCCACTGGCGCGCCCATGGCGGAGCCAACAATTTCGATGTGGCTGCAGATTTGCGCCAGGTTGGCCTTCCCTGCCAGCAATGCCACGGGCGTCCGCCAATCGGAACTCTCCCTGAGTTTTGCGCGACTGGCGGTGCGATCGGCCGGGACGTAAAACCACACGTTCGCGCCGTCGACAAGAAACAATTTCGATTCGGGGGATTCATACTCCCAGCGCATGCGTCCCGGGCGCGAGAAGTAGACGGTTCCCGATTCGGCGGCGACGCCGCCGTTGCCGTCCGAATAGCGCTGGAAAAAGACGGCGCGGAGCGTGGAGGCATGCCGGTACCGCTGCTCGAGGGCGCGCACAGCAGTGCGCGTATCTGGCGCGGCAGTGGATTGGGCAAGGAGGATTAGCAAGAACGCGCTGAACATTCTCATCGGGCCCAGTTTAGCTCAAGCTTTCCGGAATGTCAGAACGCGCTAGAAATCACACTTCAAGGCTGGTGGGACGGCTTCTATTGAATGGTGGGCAGCGCGGTGCAGGTGGAGACGTCGGGTGCCATAACCCCGTTGGTATCGTAATGGATGATCCCCGGCTCGGAACTGCAGTAGCTGATGCTGCCGGTGACGTGATTCGACATTGGGGCCGCACTCGCCAGGTAGCCATTGAAACCCGGCTTGCCGCAGGAAGGCGGTGAAACGGGGACGTTCCCTTGGTCACCTTGGTAAGCGTATTGGTATCCGCTCCTCTGGTAGGGCGGAGCTGCGATTATTTCGTCGATCAGTATGGCTGCATCACATGTCGCGCTTGCTCCCGAGCCACCCAAGCTGTCGAGCGAAGGCGGGTAACCGTTGGAGTAAGTAACCCAGTAGGAGACTGAGGCGGTTGTTATCGTTCGAAGGTTTGCGACAGCCGATGCTTGATTTGCCGCCATCCGGGAGCGAAGCAAATTCGGGACGGCGATTGCGGCAATGATCAAGATAATTGCGACAACAATCAGAAGCTCGATGAGGGAGAAGCCGCGATGGCTGCGTGCCTCGATTTGTTTGATTCTTGAAGGCACCGTGGCTCGCATGGTCTGGTATCTCCGGCTGAGTCTGTCTACTTGGAGCAAGGGGGAGGAAGCTACAGCTTCCTCCCGGCTTGCGATCCAAGTTGATATCTGACCCTGTTACTGTCCGAGTACACCCACATCCGTGCAGAGCGGCGCGGCAACACCCGGTGCAGCACCTGTCGGGTTAGTCCGAATGACGCCCGAGGCGTCCGAGCAGAATGACCGCTGCCCCGTGGTGCCGATCGTCACCGGGACCGCCGTAGCCGTGTAGCCGTCGGATGATCCGGCTGTGCAACCAGTCGGAACGACAGACACGTCCACGGTCCCAGCGCCAACACTGAAGTTGTAGCCGCTCTTCTGGTTCACGCCACTCAGCCCGCCCAGCACGCTATCAATCAAAAGCGCGTCGGCGCAGCTGGCCTTGGCTCCGGCTGCTCCGCCGAGCCACAGTAGGTCCTTCGCGAACCCGTCAGAGTACGTCGTGTTGAAGGTAATTTCCGCAGTGTTGATGGTGCGGATCGAGCCGACTGCCGACGCTTCGTTGGCGGCCATGCGGGAACGAATCAGGTTCGGAATGGCGATAGCCGCGATGATCAAAATGATCGCCACGACGATCAGCAATTCGATGAGTGAAAAGCCCTTCTCTCTCTTAATCATTGTTTCTCCTTAAAGCGAATCTCTCTGTTTTCCGTACGGACTGGAGCCGTACGCAGTTCCATAGTGCAACATGGGTGCCAGGACGGAACGGCGGGATTAACTTCTAGGGAACAATGGCGTATGGTTAGTGCTGTCAATAAGTTACGACGCTACGCTCGAAGGATATCTCGACTGTTCATTTCGAGATCATGCGTCCGAGCGGCTAAAGCGACGTATTTTGTCGTAACTGCCCGACAAAAACCGAACTCGAAAACGCTCCACTCCAAGACGCGAACTGGGCGAACAATAGGGTCGGCGGCATTTGCTGTGTTAGCGCTCGAAGGGGCGATTTGATGATGGCGCGCGCCGAGTAGCACGCTTCCGGCACGAGAATCGCTGTATGGAGATTATTGCGAGGGGAACCAGGAAAAATGAAGGTAACGACTCTAGGTCACCGATGAAACGGGCCGTGAAGACATTCTAAGAGGTAACGAACTGGGAGCGTATCAAATGCGCTCCCAGTTCGAGGACTTTGCCCATACTACTGCAGTGGCGTGTCTGTCGTCAGGCAGCTCGGCGGCGCTGGAGCAACCACGCCCGTCGGGTTGAAGTAAATCACGCCTGAAGCGTCGGAGCAGAACGCGCGTTGTCCAGTCGTGCCCACCGTTTGCGGCGTTGCGGTCACAACATAGCCGTCGCTAAATCCTCCGGTGCAACCGGCAGGAACCGATGCCGCGAGCACCGCCACGATGCCGGGCTGGAGTGCGAAGTTGTAACCGCTCTTTGCGCCGGCTGACAGCACGGAGTCCAGCAGTTCAGCGTTCTTACAGGTAACTGCGCCCGCGCCGCCAAGGACTGCCAGCGTTGGCGGAAAGCCGTCACCGTAGGTGGAATTGAAGGCGATGGCCGCCGTATTCATCGAACGGATTGAGCCTACCGCAGACGCCTCGTTGGCCGCCATGCGGGAACGGAGCAAGTTCGGAATTGCGATAGCCGCAATAATTAAAATAATCGCCACTACGATCAGCAATTCGATAAGTGAAAAACCTGACTGTGTCGTCTTACTCATGTCACTCTCCTCGAAGATGAGACCTACCTTCTTGTGGACTCGCCCCGGACCTCATTGGATTGTGGGCAACAGATTGCAAGTCGCGGAGCTAGGAGCAACAGCACCGGTCGTGTCGAAGTGGATCACGCCCGGCTCGTTGGTGCAGTAACTTATGTCGCCTGTCAGACCCGAAACGATGGGTGATGCCGTCGCCAGATATCCCATGAACCCAGGGGTGCATCCCGGCGGAACGCTAGTGATGTTGCCTTGATCTCCTGAATACGCGAACTGATAACCGCTCTTTTGACTTGGCGCAGCGGCTATGACTTCGTCGATCAGAATCGCCTGGTTGCAAGTTGCCGGAGAGCCCTGTGATCCACCTAGAGTTCCCAGAGTTGCCGGATAGCCGTTGCTGTAGGTAACCCAATAGGAGACAGAAGCGGTGCTGATGGTGCGAAGATTCGCGACAGCCGAGGCCTGGTCGGCGGCCAACTTCGAACGCAAGAGGTTCGGGATTGCAATCGCAGCGATGATTAGAATGATGGCGACGACGATTAGAAGCTCAATGAGGGAGAATCCCCGACTGGACTGCGATCTTATCTGGTTGAGTTGTCGTCTGGCCAAGGCTTGCATCGCGTCGATCTCCCGAATCCTGTTAAGGGTAAAAACGAACGGGAAGAAACTGAGTTTCTTCCCGTTCGCCTAAGCGTCAAACTCTTACTGAAGCGGATTGTCGGTCGTCAGGCAATTCGGCGAAACCGGTGCAACCACGCCCGTCGGGTTGAAGCGAATCACGCCCGACGCGTCTGAACAAAACGCGCGCTGTCCGGTCGTCCCTACTGTCTGCGGCGTTGCTGTCACAACGTAGCCGTCGGTAAACCCACCGGTGCAACCAGTAGGAACCGAGGCCGCGAGAACTGCCACGATACCTGGCACAAGTGCGAAGTTATAACCGCTCTTCGCGCCCGATGAAAGTACGGTGTCAAGTAGCTCCGCATTCTTGCACGTGGTCGCGCCCGTGCCGCCCAGCGTTGCCAGGGTTGGCGGGAAGCCGTCACCGTAAATCGAACTGAAGGTGATGGCTGCCGTGTTCATGGTGCGAAGCGAACCAACCGCAGACGCTTCGTTGGCCGCCATGCGGGAACGAAGCAAGTTCGGAATCGCGATCGCCGCGATGATCAGAATAATCGCAACGACGATCAGCAATTCGATAAGTGAAAAGCCCTTCTCTCTCTTAATCATTGTTTCTCCTTGAAACGAATCTCTCTGTCTTCTGTAATTCCTGGCGGGGTACATGAGGTGTAGTGCATCCAGTAGCCCAACCGTGGGACTTCACTTTCTCTATCGGCCGACTCGAGCCTAAGGTTACCGTTTGTGGTTATATAGGAATGTTAACTGTTAGGACTGTTCTGGAATGAAACGCAACAGGGTTGAGCGGAAATCGAGGAAAGCGACTGCGTGTGTCGAGGCAAAGAGACACTAACGGCGGCTCGATAATTTCGATTGCGAAACTGTGCGGGAATGAAACTGATCGGAGATTGTGTACAGCAGCGAGCGGGACTCAGACTCCGTGCTTTTTCGCGTAGTGTCGGAAGGAACGGTAAGACATTTTGAGCATTTCGGCGGCGCGGACGCGGACTCCCCCGGAACATTCCAAAGCAGCGAGAAGGTACGTACGCTCGGTTCCGGCAATGTAATCTTCGAGATTCAAGCCGCCGTCAGGTATGAGCGAAGCCCTTGGCTCCGGGTGATGCCCATTCGAGTGAGAATCCTGATAGAAGCTCGTCACCCGTTCCGGCAATCCTTCGATCCCTATTTTCCTGGACATTTCCAGTGCAACAGCCCGCTCGATAGTGTTCTCGAGCTCGCGGACATTCCCCGGCCAGTCGTACACTTCGAGCCGGCGCATGGCTTCCGAATCGATGCCATCGATCTTCTTATTCATGGACTTGGTGTAGCGATCGAGAAAAGCTCGCGCCAGAAGCGCGATGTCTTCGCGGCGATCGCGCAGCGGAGGAAGATGGATAGGTATCACGCTCAGGCGGTAGTAAAGATCTTCGCGGAACCGGCCTTCGGTGATTTCCTTTTCGAGGTCTTTGTTCGTCGCAGCGATGACGCGCACGTCGACGTCGGATTCCTCGGTGCTGCCGAGCGGCCGGACTTTGCCTTCTTGCAAAACGCGATAGAGTTTCACCTGCATGGTGAGGCTCATATTCCCGATTTCGTCCATGAAAAGCGTTCCGCCGTCGGCCGCCTGAAAAAGACCACGGCGATTTTCGTTCGCACCCGTGAACGCGCCTTTCATATATCCGAAAAGTTCCGACTCGAGCAGAGTCTCCGGAAATGCTCCGCAATTGATTGTGATGAAGGGTGTTTTCGAGCGCGCACTGTTTTCGTGAATCGCCCGTGCTACCAGCTCTTTACCTGTGCCGCTTTCGCCGGTAATTAAAACGCGGCTCGATTGCGGAGCGATCGTTTCGATCATCTCAAACAGACTGCGCATTTTGGGGCTGGCCCCGATGATATGGTCGAAACCCGTGAACCGGCGCAATTGCCGACGCAGTTCTCCCGCTTCTTTTTTCAGACGGTGATTCTCCGCGAACTGGTTGACGGCGGGCCGCAGTTCGTCGAGCAGGCGGTCGCCCTTGATAACGTAACGGTCGGCGCCGAAATTGACGGCGTGAATGGCGGTGTCGATCGTAGGGACGCCCGTGATCAAGATAAAGGACGTGGTGGGTGACATTTCCTTGCAGTACCGCAGCAAGTCGACTCCGTCCATGTCGGGCATACAAATATCGGAGACAACGATGTCGAAAACTTGTGAAGCGAGACGCCGCTTGGCCATTTCGCCGCTCGAAGCCACTTCAACCTTATGCCCTTCCTTGCGAAAGCTAATTTCGAGCAGCTCGCAAATGGAGCGTTCGTCGTCGACGATGAGCAAATGAGCCATGGCGTTATTCCTTACCGACCGGCCGAAGGAACTCTTCGGTTTCACGAGTGCGAGTTTGAGCCGCAGCGCGAGCACGCTCGGCGCGGGGCAACTCGACGACAAATTCAGCGCCCTGCCCTTTTTCCGATTCGACGCGAATCCGCCCGTTATGGGCCTGTAGAATCTGGTAGACGATCGCGAGGCCGAGGCCAGTTCCACCCGTGAAGCCGGACTGAAAAGGCTCAAACAGTCGGCTCGCTTGGTTCGGATCAATACCGGGTCCCGTGTCGCGCACTGAAATGCGCACCCAGTTTGCATCCGCCTCGAAACCTGCGAAGAGCACGCCTCCGTTCGGCATGGCTCGCAGAGCGTTGTTGCAAAGATTCCAGAACACCTGCTTCAAAGCGTCTCGATCTCCGCGCGCGCGCGCGTTCCGGACGCTAAAATTGCGGTCAACACGATATTTCCCGCGGGTGCTCGAATCGCGCTCGATAAGTAGGAGCGTTTCCTCCATCAAGGCCGCGGCGTCCACTTCCTGAAAGCTGTACTTTTTCTCTCGGGAATAATTCAAGAAATCGGTAATGATTTGATTGAGGCGCTGGGATTCGCGGCTAACAATATGCACGAGTTTCTTGTCATCATCCTCGAGGGGTGCGAGCCGGGCCAGTTCCTTGAGAGCGCCGGTCATGGCTGTGAGCGGCTGGCGAATTTCGTGGGCGATCGCGGCGGACAGGCGGCCGAGAGCGGCCATCCGTTCCTTCGTTACGATTTCACGCTCCAGGCGCTTGAGCTCCGTCAAGTCCTGGAAGTTATAAACGAATCCGGAGTTGTGCTTCTGGCCAGTACGGAGAGGTGAGATCGAAAGGCCGAGAAATCGGGTGGTCCCTGACAATGTCCGGAATTCAATCTCCTTGCGTGCCGCGAGAGGATTGCCTTGCTCGTCAGTCTCGACGGGCCAGAAACCCGGGAATCGTTCTTGAACGTTGTCGCCGCGCAGCAGTCCTAGGCCGTGACCCGTAATTTCGGCGCCGGCGCGATTTAATAGCAGGATGCGTCCCTCATTGTCTGTGGTGAGCAGGCCGCCGCGCATGGATTCAATAATGTCCTGGTTAAAAGCCTGGAGGTCCTTAAGCTCTTCACTTTTTTCTTCGAGCTCGAAGCCTTTGCGGCGAAGTGTCTGCGCCAGAAGGCTTCCGAGGTATGCCACCGCGAAGAGGGCGAAGAAATTGGTTGCGAGCCAGAATTCGAGCGCTTTTCCGTTGGGCATGGAGTTTGCCGTTCGCGGCATCATGCCGTAGTAGGTCAGTTCGATTACGCTTCCGAGAAGTATGAAGCTGGCGCCAGCCACAAGAAATACTCCGCGGCGCGAGAAAAGAACGCTGGCCATCAATACCGCAAGGACGTAAAGCGACGCGAAGTAGCTCTCGTGCCCGCCGGTGGCATAAACCACGCCGGTAATCAACGCGAGATCGCAGACCATTTGCGTCGACGCATGCCAGCGCGCCAGCGGCGCCCACCGTTGCAATACAATGTAAAGGACCGCCAGGACGTACCAGAGCGTGATAAGCGGAACAAAGGCGCTAATAGGAAGTGGAATGGGAGTGAATTGCCGCACGGCAAAAACGATGGCAACGAGAAAAGTGATGACGAGAAAACGTACTCGACCCAGCCATGGCAGCCATTCGTTCGCAATAGGTGTGGAATTCATGTCGATTCCGTTGCCAAGTTCCGATTTCCTTCCGATCCGCGTCCCGAAAAACGAGAAGCAGAAGGCCAACCCGGGGGGGGCAGCGGGCGCGCCCCCAGGAGGTCGTTCGCGCCCGCGTCCAGCCCGCAGAGTGCCGGGCTTATTTTCCCGCCAGCTTGGCGATCAGCGAGAACAGTGGCAAATACATCGAAATGACGATTCCGCCGACAACCACGCCGAGAAAGACGATCATGATAGGCTCAAGAGCCGTTAGAAGGTCCTTCACTGCCGCGTCGACTTCGTCCTCATAGAAGTCGGCGATTTTCTGAAGCATGGCGTCCATCGCACCTGTTTGTTCACCGACGCCAATCATCTGCGTGACCATTCCCGGGAAAACTTCCGTTTCCTTGAGGGGATCGACAAGTGAACGGCCTGCTTCGACCGCTTTGCGTGTCTGGATGATGGCCCTCTCAATTACCGCGTTACCCGAGGTGCGTGCGGTGATATCCAGGCCCTCTAGAATCGGTACGCCGCTGGAGATTAGTGTTCCGAGCGTTCGCGTGAATCGGGCCACTGCGATCTTTCGAAGCAGTGGTCCGACCATCGGCACCTTCAAAACGATGGTGTCGAGCACGAAACGCCCTTGAGGTGTGCCATACCAGAACTTAAGAGCGATCACTCCGGCGACAAAGAACACAACGATCATTCCGCCGTAGATGCTGCCCACGAACCGGCTGAGCGCGATGACGGTGCGGGTTGGAAGAGGGAGGTCCACACCGAGGCCATTGAACAACTCAACGAAGATGGGTACGACCTTCCACAGCAGGAGCGTAATAACCGCCGCGGCGATGCTCATAACCGACACGGGGTAAATCATGGCGGATTTCACCGCGCGCTTCAGCTTGACGTTCTTTTCGATGTAGGAAGAAAGGCGCTGGAGAATGGTATCCAGAATACCGCCTGTCTCGCCGGCCTCCACCATGTTGTAGTAGAGGGCATCGAAAACTTTGTCGTACTGCTTCATCGACGCAGAGAGCGTTGCGCCGCCTTCCACGGAAGCTCGTACGCCAGTCAAAATCTTTTGAAACATCTTGTTCTCTTGCTGGCCGGCAAGAATTTCGAGGCACTGCACGAGCGGCAAGCCGGCGTCGATCATCACGGAGAACTGGCGCGTGAAAATAGCCAGCTCCTTCGAGTCGACTCCTGTCCCGAAGGTGGGGATTTGAAATTCTTTCCCTTTTTCTGAAAGCTTGCTGACGTTGATTTGCTCGCGCCGCAGCAGCGCAGCCAATTCGGCCTTGTTGGTCGCCACGCGCTCGCCTGCGACGGTGGTACCCGCCCGGTTCACTCCACGATATGTATAGACCGGCATATAGTGTTACCTCCTCCTCGTCGTCTGTTACCGCCGGACAGGAACTCTGCCACCGGCTGGTGGCGAGGTCACTCCACGGTTGATTAAGTCCTGCAATTCATCGGGAACCGAAGATCGCGCAATCGCTGTCTCTAGCGTAATCGTCTTCTGAAAGTAGGCGTTTGCGAGACTCTGATTGAACGTCTGCATACCGGAGGCTCCGGTGCCAGTCTGCATCGCAGAATAAATCTGGTGAATCTTATCTTCACGGATCAGGTTGCGAATCGCCGCAGTTGGAATGAGTATTTCCATTACCATCACGCGGCCGCGGCCGTCGATTTTCGGCAGAAGCGATTGGCAAAGGATGCCTTCGAGCACCATGGAGAGCTGAGCACGCACCTGAGGCTGCTGGTGAGCTGGGAAGACGTCCACGATGCGGTTGATCGTCGAAACCGCCGAGTTGGTGTGCAAAGTAGCGAACGTCAAGTGGCCGGTCTCGGCAATACGAAGAGCGGATTCGATCGTCTCAAGGTCGCGCATTTCGCCGATTAGCACGACGTCGGGGTCTTCGCGAAGCGCGGCGCGAAGCGAGTTCGCAAATGAGTGTGTATCCGAGTGAACTTCGCGCTGGTTCACGAGGCACTTTTTGTGGTTGTGAAGGAATTCGATCGGGTCCTCGATCGTGATCATGTGTTCTTCACGCTCGTTGTTGATCTTATCGAGCATAGCCGCGAGCGTTGTAGACTTACCCGAACCGGTCGGCCCTGTAACCAGCACGAGTCCGCGCGGCTTTTCGCAAAGCCCGCGTACCACCGGAGGAAGCCCCAAGGCGTCAAACGTTTTGATCTCCCACGGAATCGTGCGGAAAACGGCCGCCACGGCGCCGCGCTGATGAAAAATGTTACCGCGGAAGCGCGCCAGACTCTTTAATCCGAACGAGAAGTCGAGCTCCAGGTTCTCTTCAAGCCGGTGCTTCTGGACGTCGGTGAGCACGCTGTAGGCGAGCGCCTTGGTATCGGCCGCCGTCAGTGGAGGCATGTCCAGCGGTCGCAGCTTGCCGTGAACGCGGACGCGCGGCGGACTGTTCGTCGAGAGGTGCAAGTCACTGCCGGCCATCTCGATCATTTTTTTCAAGAGTTCGCTTAATGTAATGCCAGCCATAATCTCCTCCGGTTACAGAACCGTCTCGCGCAATACCTCTTCCATCGTCGTTTGCCCAGTAGCAACCTTGGTCAGGCCGCTCTTTCGCAGAGTAATCATTCCCTGCTCCAACGCCTTCTTCTTGAGTTCGAGTGCGGAAGCGCCAACCAAAATCAGCTCACGCAACTCGTCGTTGATCTCCATCACTTCATACAGACCGACCCGGCCTTTGTAACCCGTGTTGTTGCAGGTGCCGCAACCCCGTCCGTGCTGGATCTGAACCTTATTCGCATCATCCGCCGAGTACCCGGCGTCGATTAGCGCCTGCGTGGTAATTTGCAACGGCTCCTTGCATTGCGAACAGATGCGGCGCACGAGCCGTTGCGCGCAGATGAGATTCACCGACGTAGCTACAAGAAACGGCTCAATTCCCATGTTCATGAGCCGGCTAATCGTCGAAGGGGCATCGTTCGTGTGCAAAGTCGAAAGTACCAAGTGGCCCGTGAGCGCTGCCTTGACTGCGATTTCCGCCGTTTCGAAGTCTCGAATTTCGCCGACGAGGATGATGTTCGGGTCTTGCCGCAAGAAAGCGCGCAGTGCGGACGCAAAGTTCAGTCCGATCTGCTCCTTCATTTGCACCTGATTGATTCCAGCGAGCTGGAACTCGACGGGGTCTTCGGCAGTCATAATGTTCGTTTCAAGCGTGTTCAGGCGCGCCACTGAGGAGTACAGCGTGTTCGTCTTGCCCGAACCGGTGGGCCCAGTGACGAGGACCATTCCGTAAGGTTTCAAAATCTGACGCTCGAACTTCGATAAAGACTCCTGCTCGAATCCAAGTTTCGTCATGTCAAGTCGGAGGTTCTCTTTATCGAGCAACCGGAGAACGATCTTTTCGCCGAAGAGCGTGGGGACGGTTGAAACACGAAAGTCGAGTTCCTTTTTCTTGCCGTCCTTCAAATACTTGATCATGATGCGGCCGTCTTGCGGCAGCCGCTTTTCGCTAATGTCCAGTTTGGACATGATTTTGATACGGCTGGTAATGGCGTCTTTTAACTTCATCGGCGGCGCCATGACATTCATCAGGATTCCGTCGATCCGGAAGCGTACGCGATACTCCTTTTCGTACGGCTCTACGTGGATATCGCTCGCGCCGCGCTTCACGGCATCGGTCAAAATCAAGTTAACAAGCTTAATGATGGGAGCTTCTTCGGCCGCCTGCGCGAGCGAAGCAAGGTCCATTTCCTGCTCTTCGGCGGATAGTTCCAGCGAAGCGTCGTCGCCGGCAAGGTCCTTCATTACCTTGTCGAGTTCTTCGACGCTCTCCGCCGCTCCGTAGAACTTGTTGATCGCTTCTACGATCGCGGTTTCCGACGCGACCACGGGCTCTACGTTGAAGCCGGTCATGAACTTAATGTCGTCCATCGCGAAGACGTTCGTCGGATCGGTCATCGCTATCGTTAGCGTCGAGCCTACCCGCGAGAGTGGAACGATCTGATAGCGGACTGCAGTTTCCTGAGGAACCAGTTTTATGACCGCCGGATCCACCTCGTAGAATTTCAGGTTGATCGACGGAACGCCGTACTGACGGGAAAGAACCGCAGTGATGTCTTCATCGCTCACAATGCCCATCTTTACAAGGCAAGTGCCGAGCCGGCCGCCGTTCTTCTTCTGGAAGTCGAGCGCCTGCTTCAACTGATCCGAGGAGATCAGGCTGTCTTTAACGAGAATTTCGCCGAGTCGAGAAGACATGAGTGTGCGCCCGCGGCACAAAAACCGCTGGAAGTTGCAGCGTAGCATGCGAGCAACTCGGAGGTGCCGGGAGGTACGTCGTTCGTGGTGAATCTGCTAACAGCCATTAGGCCTCTTTGAAACCTGTACCTTCGTACAGGACAAATTTGGCACCCTGTACGAAGGTACAGGTACGCCAAAAAGTGCGCGCAGCGGGTCCGCGATTTCCATTCTTTTCATGGAAAATTTCCGCCAATCGTTGTGCCGCTCAGGGATCGCCAATTCATGCTCGTGGAGACTCAAATCTGCGCTACAAATCGCGCAAAATTCGCTCAATTTATTGACGCACGCTGCCGCTTCCGTTACGATGCTTGTGGTTGAGGGCGGTTAGCTCAGCGGTTAGAGCATCCCGCTTACACCGGGAAGGTCCGCGGTTCAAATCCGTGACCGCCCACCATCCGTCTGCATCACAG
>Ga0073928_10004746_pt1 | contig 19718 bp, 20 predicted proteins | sample PaiPotPPA55metaG_FD_76969 | JGI IMG/M metagenome (GOLD analysis project Ga0073928, IMG submission 76969) | Iron sulfur acid spring bacterial and archeal communities from Banff, Canada, to study Microbial Dark Matter (Phase II) - Paint Pots PPA... ...
CGAGGTGAAGTAGGAGACGCCGAGGTTCCCGGTCAGCGCGTGCCCGAGCCAGTCGAAGTACTGCACGAGGAACGGCTTGTCGAGCCCGAACTGGTGGTTGAGCTGCGCGATCTGCCCGGCAGTGGCGTCCTGGCCGAGCACCGTGGCGGCCGGGTTCGCGCCGCCGAGGGCGCCGAGCGCATAGGTCGAGAAGGTGGCGATGAGGAAGACCGCGACCGGCACGGAGACCAGCCGCAGTACCGCTCTGAGTGAGCCGACCGCACTCAACTGGTCGTCACCCCCTCGAAGCGCTGTACGACCAGGTACTCGGGCAGCGCGCTCACGCTCGAGGCGCGGGCCAGGATGCGCGGCTCGGTGTAGAGAAATACGTTCGGGGCCTGCTTCACCGCTGTCGCGGTCGCCGCCTGCAGCAAGCCGGGGTACTTGGAGCTGTCCAGCGGCGTCTCGTTGACCTGCGTCAGTTCCGCCTGGAGGGCTGAGTACGCGTGCCGACCTGGATTAAGCAGGCCTTGCTGGCCGAAGAGCACCTGGAAGGCCTGCACGGCCGAGTCGCGACCGGCAAAGGCGTCGACCGTGAGCTGCTCGGAGTGCTGGATGTAGACCAACTCAGTGAACTGAGCTAGCGGAATCACCTTGATGGAGGCGTTGAATCCGACCGCCTGGAGCTGGGATTGCAACTGCTCGGGCACTCCGGCCGCCGCTGTCGTGGTGATGGTGACGGTCGGGTTCGCGCCGTACTTCGAGGCGGCCAGCAGCGACTTCGCCTTGGTCACGTTGAGGGCGTACGGCGAGCCGATCGAGTCGTTGTAGCCGACGTAGCCGTTGGGGAAGGGCTGGTAGGCGACGTCGCCGTAGCCGAACTGCGCGGTCTGCAGCAGGGCATTGCGATCGACGGCGTACTTGAGCGCGAGCACCACGTTGTCGTCGTCGAAGGGGGCGATCGCGTCGTTGACGTCGAGCACTGCGACCACCAGCGAATCGATGACCTGGACCTGGAGGCCCGCCTCCTTGGCCGCGGCCACTTCGCTGCCCGGAATCGACGCGACGTTGTACTGCCCTGATTCGAGCCCCGCGACGACGGTCGAGGCGTCCGGCAGGGGGTAGAGCTCAAAGGTTCCGATGTGGATCTTCGAGGCGTTCCAGAAGCCGGGGAAGCGGACCAGCGTGGCCGAGGCGTTCTCGGTGTACGCGGTCAGCTGGAAGGGACCGGCGCCGACGGGCTTGAGCGACAGACCCGTCGCGTTCGCCTCGAAGGCCGTCGGGCTCACCAGCATTCCGGTCTTGCCCGCGAGCAGTGTCGGGATCTGGAAGTTCGGCTGGTTGAGCTTTGCCACGACGGTGTCCGTGCCGACGGCGGTAAAGCTCGCGACCGTGATCAGCTGCGAGGAGACCAGCGAGCGGGTCGGTGCGAGCCCGCTCAAGGCTCTTGGCGGCAGCCGTGGCGTCGAGCGTCGAGCCGTCGCTGAACTTGAGGCCGGAGCGCAGGGTGAAGGTGACCTCGGTGCCGTCGGCGTTGTACGTCCAGCCGGTGGCCAGCGCCGGAATCGCGTTGCCCGCCGCGTCCTCCTGGGTCAGGCCCGCGTAGACGAGGGAGAGCGCGTGCACGTCCCAGCCGGCCGAGGATTTGATCGGATCCCAGGAGGTGGGCAGGTCCCAGCCCCATTTCAAGGTGCCGCCGACGCCGTTCGCGCCCCCGGCCGCCGCATCCACGTCCGAGGAGGACGCGCCGCAACCGGCGAGAGTCAATGCGCTACCGGCTCCGATGCCCGCGGCGACGGCGAGCATGCCGCGTCTGCTGATCGTGGTTTCCATGATTTTTACGAAACCTTATCTGTATGCAAGAAGCTTTATTTATTGAGGCGCGCATGGCGATATCGCGGCATGGCGCCGGGCCGAGGCCGCATGCGACGGCGGCGCGGATCCTCGCCGGCACGCGAGGGACCGCCCCGGGCCATGCGGGGCCTGCGGGAACGAAGAGGAGGTTTTATCGGCGAGAAGGGGCCGGTGTCTCGCGCCGCACGGTGCGGCCGTGGATCACGCGGAGCTCATTGCGGTGAGCGCGGAGGGCCGGGCGGTGCGGCGGGCCCCCGGGGCCGAAGCTAGAAAGCTTGGGACTTGATTAGCGGCAACACAGGGCGCTGGAGGTGCGCCGGAGGTCGACGTAGCGGCAAACCACGCCCGGGTGCGTCCAAGTCATGCGGCCATCGTGGCGGGTCAGCGGCCCGCTGTCAATTGATACATCGTGGTGTCTTATTCAACGAGACGCGGCGGCGACCCGGTCGCACAGTCCGGCGAGGCTCGGCGCGGCCCGCCGGACGGCGTCCAGATACTCGTCGGACCGGCGCCAGCCGGCGGTCACCGCGCGTCCGCCGGGACCATCGAAGACCAGCGTGGGCAGGGCATATCGGTAGCCGTCATCAGGGTCCTCACCGAGCGGCTTGGCCCGGCCCGGATGCCGAGCAGGCTCGTCGATGGCGAAGACTTCGGGGCACGGATCGCGGGTTTCCGCGTGGTCCTGGCGGACGGCTTCCAGGATTCCCGCGGACGCGGCTTCATGTGCCAACTGCTCTAAATCAAGTGCTGGTACTTCATGGAGCGCCTCAAGTACCCGCTCCGCCGTATCCGCCGGACGCCCGTCGAGGAACGTCGTCTCCCGCAGCCTGTGCAGCACCGCCTCGGCCACCTGCGTCCCCTGCCGCTGCGCCGCCTTCGCCGCGAGCGACGCGGGCCAGCTCGTGGCCGTCACCCACTCCAGCTTCTCGGGGCACGGCGCTCCCGTGTGCCCCGAGATCTCCCGGAGCTCCTCGAGGTACCAGGCGGCCTCAGCGGCCGGATCGGGCGCGGGCAAGTCCCCCTCGTCGAACAGGATCCCGAAGACGACCCGCCAGGTCACAGCGTCGTCCGCCGCCGCGAGCACGTCCCGCAGCCAGCGGAACTTCGACTCCGAACCCCAGGCCCAGGGGCAGGCCGGATCGGTGTACTCGGTGACCCGCAGCAGCTCCGTCACGCGCACTCGCCGCCGGTATCGGTGATTCCCTGCTCCACCGGCGCCCACAGGCTCGGCAGGTTGACCACGACGCCCTCCTGGCTGCTGCGCGCGATCACCACGACGGCCTCATCCGTCCCCGGGTTCTCCTCGCGGTGCGGCGCGTACGGCGGCACGAAGATGTAGTCGCCGGGCTCGGTCTCGATCCGGACCTCGTTCTCGCCCTCGGCGAAGACGAAGACCGGGTTGCCGGAGACGACGTAGATCGCGGTCTCAGTCTCGCCGTGGTGGTGGTCGCCGGAGTTCGTGGAGGGCGCGACGTGCGTCTGGCCCATCCACACCTTCGTCGAGCCGACCGTCTTGCCCGCGATCGCCTCGAAGCGGGTCATCCCGTTGGTCTGGTTGGTGTTTCCGCTCAGCTCCGTGCCGCGCACGTGCCGCAGCTCGCCGTGCCAGTGGTCTGTCATGATGGGATCCTTTTCTCGTTCAGGCGGGCAGCGCGACGGTGGCGGCCTCGGCGAAGAGAGCGGCGGCCGGATTGCCGGGTTCCTCGCTGATCAGGTCGGCAATCGTGACCCCGGCGAAGACCGAGGCGAGCCGGGCCCGCAGCCCGCGCCAGAGCACCTCGAGCCGGTCGGCCGGTTCCGGATAGCCGGCCGCGGCCGGGACCTCGCCGTTGACCGTCAGCAGCTCGCCGTCGACGGCGGCCACCACGTCGGCCAGCGAGATACTCCCCGCCTCGCGGCCGAGCCAATAGCCGCCCTCGCAGCCGCGCTGGCTCCGGACCAGCCCGGCCACGCGCAGATCGCGCACGACGGATTTGAGGAACCGGTACGGGATCTGCTGCTGGGCCGCGATGCTCTCGCAGGTCAGCGGACGCGAGGCGTCGGCCGCCAACGACACGAGCACGCGGACCGCGTAGTCGGTTCTGGCTGAGATGCGCATCGGGTCGAGTCTTCTCCTCACCGGGGCATGGCGGGCGGTGGACCGCCGAACGGCTTGCGCGGGGCACCTTACCAAAATAGACTCATCATGGTGTCAATTGCTCGGCGTCCGCGGCACCGGACGCCGGAAGCCCGCCGCGACCACGTCGTCGGCCGGCCGCCCCCTCGTCTATTTCCCGCCGAGCATCGAAGGTTTCACACCACCATGGCCACCGTTCTCACCATTTCCGCGAGCCCCTCCGCGACCTCGAAGTCCGCCGCCACCCGCCGCCTCGTCGACGAGCAGCTCACCGCCTCCGGCATTCACAGCGTGCTCGCACTCGACGCCCGGGACCTACCGCCCGCCGCACTGCTCGGCGCCGACACCTCCCATCCCGCGATCGCCGAGGCTTTGCAGATGTTCGAACAGGCGCAGGGGGTGGTCGTGGTGACGCCGGTCTATAAGGCCTCGTACTCGGGCCTGCTCAAGACGCTGCTCGACCTGCTCCCCCAGTCCGGCCTGTCCGGCAAGGTGGTCCTGCCGCTGGCCACCGGCGGCTCGACGGCGCACGTCCTGGCGATCGACTACGCGCTGCGGCCCGTGCTCACCTCGCTGGGTCCGGCGCACGTGGTGCAGGGCTACTTCCTGCTCGACAGCGACATCACGCGGACTCAGGACGGCCGCAGCGTGTTCGCAGACGAGACCCGCTCGTCGCTGGCCCGCGCCGTCAGCCGCTTCGCCGACGCGCTCACGCTCCATCACGGGGACAGGGACGGGGGTGGGAACGGCGAACAGGCCCCGCCGGAGTACGTGCTGTCCGCCGCCTGAAACGCATGCGGGTGGGACGGCATCCCGCCCCACCCGCACTCGACTACGTCTGCTGCTCAGCCGTTATCCGACGCTGCCGAGTGTCCACTGCTGGTTGCTGCCACCGTTGCTCGCCCACTGGTCGATGGCCGTGCCCTCGGTGGTGGAGTTGTTCTCGTCCTCAGCGCTGTAGCCGCTCTCCAGGCTGGTCAGCTGGTAGACGGCGTCGCCCGAGGTGCCGTACGAGCCGACCGGGTCGAGCGCCCATTCCTGGTTCGTGCCGCCGTTGCACGTCCACTGATCGAGCTGCACGCCCTCGGTCGCAGAACTGTTCGGCACGTCCAGGCACAGGCCGCTGTGCACGCTCTTCAACGTGTACACGTCGCTGGTCCCGGAGACCTGACTCAGCGTCCACTCCTGATTGGTGCCGCCGTTCGACGGCCATTGGATGATGTCGGCACCGGTGGACGTGGATGATCCGCTCACGTCGAGCAGATCAGAGCTCTTACCGTTTGTCAGCGTGTAGGTCCCCGCTGCCGGATTCGACGACTCGGAGGTCAGCTCGCCTGTCGTCACGTCGAGGGACCACGAGTTCTGCCAGCCGACGTTCACGGTCGTGCCGGAGAGCGTGAGCGGGAGCCAGATCAGTGGGGAATCGCCGAGGTCTGACGTCTCCCACCGATCGCCCGCGTAGATGTAGGTCGTGCCCGAACTCCCCGAGACCGGGATGATGTTCGCGGCCTGCGTGTCGTACGTATCAGTGCCCGCAGGCGCGAAGTTCTGGAACGACGTCCATCCGCTGGAGAGCGACGTCGAGCTCGCATACACGTCGTCGTTCGCGGCCCAGCCGCTCAGATGCGAGGCGAGCAGGTAGTAGCGGCCGTTCGCCTTGACCATCGTGGGCGCCTCGTAGTCCGCGAACAGCGCCACACTGCCGCCGTTCGCAGAACCCGCACTCACGACGCTGAGGTAGTTCGAGGCGAGCTCGTCGATCCGCAGGCCGTTGGCGCGGTCCTCGCTGAGGAGGTACGCGGTGCCGTTCGTGTCCTGAAACAGGCCCATGTCACGGCTCTGGAAGCCGAGCGGCTGCGAGGCGCCGAGGTAGGTGTACGGGCCGCAGGGCGTGGTGCTCTCGGCGACGCCCGCCTCAGCCTCTGAGTAGCTCTCGTTGTCGATGTGCATCCACATGACGTATTCGCCCGTGGACGAGTTGTAGATGACCTTCGGCCGCTCCACGATGCGGTCCGGGCCGAGGTCGCCGCTGGACTGCACGGTCAGCGCGTCGCCCTGGAAGGTCCAGTGCTGCAGGTCGGTCGAGCTGTAGCAGGGGATCGCCTGGAAGGCCGTGTTCGCCGAGGTCTCCCCGGCCTTGTCCTCGCCGTAGGCGTACCAGGTGCCGCCGACCTTGAGGATGCCGAGGCCGTGCGTCTGCAGCGCGTTGCCGGACGAGTCGTCCCAGGCGGCGCCCGGGGTGAAGGTCGAGACCGTGTCGGCGTGCGCGGGCAGGGCAGGGATGAGGAGCGCGGCCAGCAGGGCGGTGAGGGTGAGCAGAATGCGTGGAAAGAGGGGACGTGGGATGCGGTGGTCCACCGGTTTCAACTCCATCGTCGAATGCGGAGGGCAGCTATCGTATTCGAACACAAAGGAACATAACTGGACAGCCACGTGAGTGTGCCTCCGGATGCGGGGCTCGTCAAGCGTCCGGAGCCCGACCCATCCGGCTTCTGTCGGTGGCTCGACGTACGGTGGATGGTGACCGAGGAATCCCCCCTCAGATCGGAGTACCGCCATGACGACGCTGACCGATCGGCCCAACACCGCCCTGCTCGTGATCGATATGCAAAACGGCGTTGTCACGGGCTCCATCCGCCGCGACGAGGTCGTCGCGAACATCAACAGCCTGGTGGCCCGGGCCCGCGCCGAGGGCGTGCCGGTCGTGTGGGTCCAGCACTCCGATGAGGACGAGCTGATCGAGGGCAGCGAGGCCTGGGAGTACGTGCCGGAGCTCGTGCGCGACGACAAGGAACCGCTGGTGCACAAGCGCTACGGCGACTCCTTCGAGGCGACCGAACTCGAATCGGTGCTCGCCGAGCGCGGCGTCGGCAGGCTCGTGGTAGCCGGGGCGCAGACCGACGCGTGCATCCGCTCGACGCTGCACGGCGCGATAACCCGCGGCTACGACGCGGTGCTCGTCGCGGACGCGCACACGACCGAGGACCTCAGCTCGTACGGCGCGCCGCCGCCGGAGCTGGTGATCGCGCACACCAACCTGTACTGGAAGTACCAGACCGCGCCGGGCCGCCGCGGCAACACGGTCGAGACCGCCGAGGTCCGCTTCGAAATCCCCGCCGAGCCTTAGGATCTATTACAGATACCCGTGGCCATAAGCCCCGACTTCCTGGAGATTCCGACATGGTGGAGATCCCCGAGCGTGCCCGAGAACTGCTCGGCCGGCCGATCCTGGTGAATCTCGCGACCACCAGGCCCGACGGCGCGCCGCAGGTGAACCCGATGTGGTTCATCTGGGACGGCGAGCTGATCTGGTTCACACACACGAACTACCGGCAGAAGTACAAGAACATCGCGCACGAGCCGCGCGTGTCGATCTCGATCCTCGACCCGGACAACGTCTACGGCTACGCCGAGATCCGCGGCGTTGTCGACCACATCGACGCGGACCCGGAGGCCAAGCTCTACCAGCGCCTGTCCGAGTGGTACACCGGCACCCCGGTCACCCCGGACGACGCGCCGCAGCGGGTGGCCGTCGCCATCCGCCCGACGAAGGTCTACGCGCAGTAAGTCGGCGAACCCGGGTGGACACGGGTTCAGATCCCGTGTCCACCTCATCCCCTACAATCGCCGCGTGACGATGCGTGTGGATAACGAGGCCGAACAGCGCCGGATGCAGGACCCTGCCATGTCCGCCGCCTACGCGCGGTGCAAGGCGATCCACCGCAAGTACGATCCGTCGTTCTACGCGGGCTGCCTGATGCTGCCGCCGGCCAAGCGTCCGTACATCGACTCGCTCTACGCGCACGCTCGGATGCTGGACGAGATCGTGGACGACCCGAGCGTGCCGGACGTCGCGGCCAAGGAGGCCCGCCTCGACGCGCGCATCGCGGCGTACGAACTCGCGCTCAAGGAGGGCGACTCGGACGACCCGGTCCTCAAGGCCGCCGCGCACACGGCGCTGACCTGGGACATCCCGATCGAGCACTTCCATGCCTTCAGCGACACGATGCGCAGCGATCTGACGGTCACCGACTACGCGACGTACGACGAACTGCTCAAGTACATGTACGGCGCGGCGGCGCTGCTCGGCCTGCAGCTGATCCCGATCCTCGAACCGCTGGACCCCTCGGCCATCGACGGATCCATTACGGTGGGCTACGCACTACAGCTCACGAACTTCCTGCGCGACATCGACGAGGACCTCGGCCGCGGCCGCCTCTACCTGCCGCAGGAGGATCTGGACAAGTTCGGCGTCACCCGCGCCGACTTCGAGGCCCGCACGATGACCGACGGTATTCGTGCCCTGCTGAAGTTCGAAGCCGAGCGGGCCCGCGCGTACTACGCCGAGGCGTACGCCGCGATCAACCTGCTGCACCCGTCGAGCCGCGAGTGCGTCGGCACGGCCCTGACCCTCTACGCCGGCATCCTCGACTCGCTCGAACAGGCCGACTACCAGGTCTTCGGCGTGCGCCACGGCTTCAGCAAGGCCAAGGCCCTGCGCATCGCCGCCCCCGCGTATTTCCGGGCCCGCCGCGCCTGGCGTAGCTGAACCGGCGTGCCCGCTGATCGCACCCGCCCCGATCGTCAGAATCCGGGACAGGTGCGATCAGGTGGCCTCTGTCAGGAGCTTTCGGCCGCTCCGTCGGTACCGGGCCAGCCGACAGCGAGCTCGAAATCCCGGTGCGCCTTGGCGTCCAGGGCCAGCGGCGAGCGGATACGTCCGTCGGCTGCCATGCGCCGCACCTCGGCGCGGCTGAGGCCGAGTCCGAGCATGAGCAGCCGTTCGACGCGTACCGGAGCGGGCAGCTCGAAGCTGATCAGCACCCTGAGCGGTGCCGGGTCGTCCGGCGTGTAGAAGGGCGTGTCCGTCTCGAGTTGCCAGGTGCCTGTCCAGTCGAGGCGGTATCCGTTCTTCGCGGCGAGCGAAGCGCTCATGGTCCGCTCGCGCACCATGGCCGGATCGTTGGCCTCGTAGGCCATCCGGTCCGCGCGGTCCAGCGACTGCACGTGGATGCGTTCGTGGACGGGCACCTTCGAGGTCCGGCCGCATCCTGAGCAGCACAGCAGCAGCCAGACGTCGAGGAGCTTGCCGTTCGCGTTGACACGGAACTTGCCCGAGGGACGATGGCACGTGCCGGAACAGTCCACGCAGGATTTCACGATGGCGGGCAGGCCGGACTCACGCACGGCCCACAGGGCCTTGCGGTCAGTATTCATGGATTCAGTTGATTTCCGGGCTCGGTGGGAGCTCTCGCGGGCGAGGCCGCGGCTCCACGGATCTGAAGGGTGCGCACGAAGGCGCGATCACCGCCCCGGAGCCGATTTCGTCAGGCTCCGGGGCGCGCGAACAGCGCGACAGGCCAACTACGGGGACGTGGCAGGGCTTACAGATCCATGCGGGCCATGGTGGTCGAGGCCGCGACCGGAAGACAACTGGTTTTCAGCCGAGTGCGCCCTCAGCCCTCAGCGGAATGCAGGGTGACGACGTATCCGTCGGGGTCGGCGAACGAGAAGGTCCGCCCGAACGGGCCGTCGAACGGCGGGGTCACGATCTGCACGCCGTGCTCGACCAGGTCGTCGTGCACCTTCTCGACACCCTCGGCCCTCAGCCACAGCACGACTCCCCAGCCGAGCCGGTCGACGGCGTCCAGGTCGACCATGGGGTCGCGCAGCGCGAACGGCACCGGCTCTGTGTCGAAAACCACTGCGTGCGGCGGGGACACGGCGGCGCGGGTCAGCCCCAGCCGCTCCTCATAGAAGCGGGCGGAGGCCTCGAGGTCGCGCACCTGGAGCGCGAGGAACGACGGTCCGAGAACAGCCATGATCGACCCTTCTTTCAGTATCAGGAAACCTGATATCAGCGTAGGCCCGCGCCACCGATAATGCAAGGTAACCTGATACCCGCCGAGGTCGAGGGCAGCCGCCCGTGGCGAGCATCGGAGTCGAAAGGGAGCGAGTCGTGAGCGGTCAAGACCGGCCGGAGAACACCGTTGACCGGCCCGGATATCTGATCAAGCGGGCTCAGGCCGCGCTGCACGCCGCGATGGCCGGGGCGCTGCACGAACGCGGCGTCACCCTCTCCCAGTTCGCCGCGCTGACCGCCCTGGCCGAGGAACCGGGCCTGTCCAACGCCGAGCTCGCGCGGCGCGCGTTCATCACCCCGCAGAGCATGAACGAGAACCTGCGCGAGCTCGAGCAACGCGGTTGGGTCGCCCGCCACCGCCACGCTACTCACGGCCGGATCCTGCAGACCGAACTCACCGATAGGGGCCGCGAAACCCTCCGGTCCTGCGACGACGCCGTGACGGTCATCGAGCAGCGGATGCTCGCGGAACTCGGCCGGGACCAACGCAGGGAACTAACATCCTTGCTGCGCGCCTGCATCGCCGCGCTGACCCCGTGAGCACGTCTGAGCCGTCTAAGCCCCCCCCAGCCCGGCCACCCCGATCTCGTGAACCCCTCAGCTGCCTTCCGCGGCGGCGCGCAGCGCGTCGGTGTAGACCGCGGCGGCGGAGAGGCCGGTGGTGTAGTCGGTCGGGACGAAGTACGCGAAGCCGAAGCTGTCCGAATCCTCCCAGAGGCAGGTCGGGATCGCTTTGCCGACCTCGGTGAGCGTGCCGCAGGTGAGCGCGGCGGCGGAATCGGTGCTGGTCTCGACCTGGGCGTCCGACATGTGCACGTCGCTGACGAGTTCCTGGACGAATGCGCTGGGGGCGTAGTTCGCGAGCTGGCTCTGGAGGCTGGCCGACAGATTGCTCAGCGCCTGATCCACGAGGACCAGCCGGTAGCCGCCGTCGGCTTCGGGGCCGTACGCGCCGTACTCGGCTCCGGTGTAGATCGCGCCGCCCTTTTCGACACCGGAACGTACGTTGGCGGCTTCTTGCTTCGCGTTGGCAGAGGTCAGCAGCACCAGGCCGCCGGCGCTGGACGGTAGCGTCACGGCGGACGCGGCCGAGGCCGCGGTGGTTCCGCCGGCGGCAGGTGCCGCCGCTCCCACCGCCGCACTTGTGCTCGCCGCCGCGCTGGTGCTTGCCGACGCCGCTACCGGCTGGCTCTTCGAACCGCCGAAGACGGCGTAGGCCCCGATGCCGACGATGACCACGACCGCCCCGATCGCGAGGCCGAGGGAGAGACCCGTTTTCTTCTTCGCGGGCGGGGCGGGCGGGTACGCGCCGTACTGCGGAGGCACGTCATTCCCGGCGGCCCACTGGGCCGGCGGGGGACCGGCATTCGGGCCCTGCCATGCTTGCGGCGGCGCCGGGTTGGGCGGCTGCGGCTGCGCGAACCCGGGCTGCCCGAATTCAGCGGTCGGCGGCGCGAACGGCGCGTCCGCGACGTCGGGCAAGTCGGGTGCCCCCGTAGGCGATTCTGCAGGCTGCTGTGATTCATCCCGTGACATGGGCGCACACTATCGACGCGCGTTACCGGTCCGGATCAAGACGGATAACGATCCTGTACCAGCCGGATCCTTGATGACCCTTTGCACGACGGCCGTCGCAGCGCCGATGACCGGGCCTTCGCGCCCGAGGCCTGATACGACCAGTCCGGACGGCTCCCAGGGGCGGATCTTGACGCGGGCACCCAGCTCGGTCTGCATGCCGGGCGTCAACCATTCGGCCAGGTCCGCATACGCGCCGCCGAGGACTACCGTTTCCGGATCGATGAGGTTCACGGCTCCGGCCAAGGCGATACCGAGGGCACATCCGGCGTCGTTCAACGCCTGCCGCACGGCCCTCCGGCCGCCGCGCGCCTGCTCGACCAGGATCGCGACTCGGTCACCGGCCTCGTCGCCGAGCCCGCAGTTGCGAAGCACGGCCTCCTCGCCCGCGTACTGTTCCAGGCAGCCGTGCGAACCGCAGGGGCACGGGAGGCCATCGGGGTAGACCGGCATATGGCCGAGTTCGCCGGCGAAACCGCGTCGGCCGCGCAGCAGCATGCCGTCGACGACGAGGGCCGCGCCGATGCCCGCCTCCGCCGAGACGTGCACGAAGTCCCGGCCGACTTCGCCGCGCCAGAGTTCGGCGAGGGCGCCGAGGTTCGCCTCGTTCTCCACCTCGACCGGCAGTTCGCGCAGCGGCTCCGGAAGCAGGGTTCTGAGCTGCTGGGCCAGGTTCACGTCGTGCCAGCCGAGGTTCGGGGCGTGCGCCACGGCGTGGCCTTCGGCGCTGACCAGGCCGGGGACGGCCACCGCGACGCCTACCGGGGCCAGGTCCAGCTCCCCGGCGTCGGCCAGGGCCCGGGTCGCGACCTGCGCCAACTGCCGCACGACCGCGCGCGGATCGCGGCCGCGGTTGGTCGCGGGCACGCGAATGCGGGTCCTGACATCGGCGCTGAGGTCGATGACGCAGGCGCCGAGGTGCTCGACGCCGATCTCAAGGCCGAGGCCGGCCGGGCCCCGGTCGTTCATCGACACGACCGTGCTCGGCCGTCCGACGCGTCCCTCGAGCGACACGCCGTGCTCGCGGACGAGCCCGGCCTCGATCAGCTCGCTGACCAGGCTGCCCGCCGCCGCCCTGGTCAGGCCGGTCGCCTCGGCGAGCTGAGCGCGCGAGGTATCGCCGAGCCGAGCCACCGCGCCGAGCACGAGGGCCAGGTTCGCCCGGCGCATGCCCTGCTGCGAGAGCGGCCCCTCGGTGCTTCGATACCCGTTGGCGGTGGCCGACGACGGCGATGCGCTCAAGTATTCGGGTCCTTCCGGGGAATGACGGCGGTGGGTGGAAAGGGCGGTCAGTCCTCGGACGCCAGCAATGCCTCGGCCCGGCGCTGCACGCTCGCTATCCGGGCGAGCACCGACCGGTCCGCCGTCAGAGGATCATAAAGCGTGCCCTCGAGCGTCTTCCATCGACGTGCCACCTCGTCCGCGCTCTCCCCCGTCACCAGCGCCGCCGCCTGGGCCGCCGCGCCGACGGCGACGATCTCCTCGAGCTTCGGGACCAGCACCGGCCGGCCGGAGAGCCTGCGGACCGTGGTGCGCCAGGCCTCGCCCTTCGCGCCGCCGCCGATCAGGATCAGCGGCTCCTCGGGACGCGCGGTCTCGCCGCCGGCCCGCAGCACCTCGTCGACCGCGGTCAGCAGGCTCGCCGCCGCGCCCTCGTAGGCTGCGCGCAGGATCTGGCCCGGCGTCGTGTCGTGCCGCAGGCCGTAGAAGAGGCCTGATGCGTAGGGCAGGTTGGGCGTGCGCTCGCCGTCCAGAAAGGGCAGCACGACCGCTTCGCCGCCCGGTTCGACCGCCTCGCGGTCCAGGCCGAGCCATTGGGCCACGCGGTCCACGGCGAGCGTGCAGTTCAGGGTGCAGGCCAGCGGGAGCCAGTTGCCGAGGGCGTCGGCGAAGCCTGCGACGGTTCCGGTGGGGTCCGTCGGTCGGCCGCGGGTAACTGCGTATGCGGTACCTGATGTGCCGAGGCTGATTACCGGGGCGCCAGGCTCGAGCCCCAGGCCAAGCGCGGCGGCCATGTTGTCGCCGGTGCCGGTGCCGACCGGGATGCCCGCGCGGATCGGGAGGCCGTCCAGCACCTGACCGGCAGCGGAACCCGGCTCGGCGACGCGCGGCAGGTAGGACTCGTCCAGTCCTACGAGTGCGAGGAGTTCCTTGTCGTAGCCCTCCGGTCCCCACCAGCCGGTGCCCGAGACGTCGCCGCGATCCGTGACGCGCTCGCCGGTGAGTCGCCAGGTCAGGTAGTCGTGCGGCAGCATCACGCCGCGGACCCGCTCAGCCGCCGCCGGCTCGTGCTGCCGCAGCCAGTCCCACTTCGCGACCGTGAACGAGGCGCCGGGGACGCTGCCCACGCGCTCGGCCCACGCGTCCGCGCCGAGCCGCTCGGTGAGGGCTTCGGCGTTCGGGGCGCTGCGTACGTCGTTCCAGAGCAGCGCCGGGTGCACGCTGCGGCCGTCGCCGTCCAGCGCGACCAGGCCGTGCTGCTGGCCGCCGATCGCGACGGCCGCGGCCGAATCCGCGTAGCCGGTCTGCTGGAGAGCCTCGCTGAGCGCCTCCCACCACTGCTCGGGGCTGCTCTCCCGCGCCGCCCCGGTGCTCACCGTGTGCGATGCCCGCCCCTGGCCGAGTACCTTCCCGGTCTCGACGTCCACGGCCAGCGCCTTGGTCGCCTGGGTCGAACTGTCCACGCCGATGACAACCCCGTCACCCGCACCCACGGCCATCGCCGCCTCCCTTACCACCTGGTCGTTTATCGAGCGGGACCTTGGGGTCTTCCCAAGGGCCGCACCCGCATACTAATTTGTTTTCTGCGTTTATCAATAGGTCGCGGCCGCCGAGGAGGCCGACCGCGCACCGTAACCCTGGGAGCTGTGATGAGCACCGCACTCACCCCGACCGCGGCGGACAAGTTCACCTTCGGCCTGTGGACCGTCGGCTGGCAGGGCCGCGACCCCTTCGGCGATGCGACCCGGCCGGCGCTGGACCCGGTCGAGTCGGTGCACCGGCTCGCCGAGCTAGGCGCCTACGGCCTGACCTTCCACGACGACGACCTGATCCCCTTCGGCTCCTCGGACGCCGACCGCGCGCACCACATCGCGCGGTTCCGGGCGGCGCTGGAGGAGACCGGTCTGCGGGTCCCGATGGCGACCACGAACCTGTTCACCCACCCGGTGTTCAAGGACGGCGCCTTCACCGCGAACGACCGGGACGTACGCCGCTACGCGCTGCGCAAGACGATCCGCAACATCGACCTCGCCGCGGAGCTCGGCGCCGAGATCTACGTGGCCTGGGGCGGTCGCGAGGGCGCGGAGTCGGGCGCGGCCAAGGACGTGCGGCTCGCGCTTGACCGCTTCAAGGAGGCCTTCGACCTGCTCGGCGAGTACGTGACCGAGCAGGGCTACAACATCAAGTTCGCGATCGAGCCGAAGCCGAACGAGCCGCGCGGCGACATCCTGCTGCCGACGCTCGGCCACGCGCTGGCGTTCATCAACAGCCTGGAGCGCCCCGAGCTCGTCGGCCTGAACCCGGAAGTCGGCCACGAGCAGATGGCCGGGCTCAACTTCCCGCACGGCATCGCGCAGGCGCTGTGGCACGGCAAGCTCTTCCACATCGACCTGAACGGCCAGAGCGGCATCAAGTTCGACCAGGACCTGCGCTTCGGCGCCGGCGACCTGCGCGCGGCCTTCTGGCTGGTGGACCTGCTGGAGTCGGCGGGCTACGCCGGACCGCGGCACTTCGACTTCAAGCCGCCGCGCACCGAGGACATCGCCGGAGTCTGGGCCTCGGCCGCGGGCTGCATGCGCAACTACCTGGCGCTGAAGGAGAAGGCCGCGGCGTTCCGCGCCGACCCGGCCGTGCAGGAGGCGCTCAAGGCCTCGCGCCTCGACCAGCTGGCCCGGCCCACGCTCGGCGAGGGCGAGAAGCTGGCCGACCTGCTGGCCGACCGCAGCGCGTTCGAGGACTACGACATCGAGGCGGCGGCGAAGCGCGGCATGGCCTTCGAGCACCTGGACCAGCTGGCGATGGACCACCTGCTGGGGATCAACTAGTTCATGGGGTCGGAGCCCGCCTCAGCGTCAGCGTGCTGAGGCGGGCTCCACCTTTTCCACGAGTTCCGGAACGCTGCGAGATAGCAGTTCCCTGGCAAGCCTCTCGGCGGCCGACGCGTCCTGGCGCGCGATGCGTTCGGCGAGGGCGCGATGGGCCTCGACATCGAGGAGTTCGGCCGAGCGCAGGTCCAGCGGCGGTTCCTCCATCGCGATCGCGCCGTAGACGAGGCTGTTGAAGGACAGCAGGTACGCGAGGTTTCCGCAGCCTTCGATGATCAGGCGCCACCACGCGACGTCGGCAATACTCAGTTCCATGAGATCCGGGCCGAGCTCGGCGTACGCGTTCGCCTCAGCCACGATGGCAGCACGCTGATCCGCCGACCCACGCAGCGCGCAGAGCCGGGCCGCGTCGGCACCGATGCACACGCGCATCTCGAGCGCGTCGTGTACAACCCCCGGCACACTGATCGCGTCGAGCGGCCCGCGCACGTCCACGACCAGGTCGAGGCCCGCCGTGCGCCGCCAGTCGAGGGCGCGCGTACGCCCACCCTGGAAGACCTCGATGAGCCGGCACTGCTGAAGCCGCTTGACCGCCTCGCGCACGGCGTGCCGGTTGACGCCGTAGTCCGTCGCGAGGTCGCGTTCGGAGGGCAGCGGGTCGCCGGGGGCGATCCGGCCGGTCAGGATCTGATCGCGGAGGCGGGCGAAGAGCTGGTCGGAGACCGGTTCCCGGCGCAGCCGCGCGGGGGGATCCGGCCGAGGGGTGCTGTCCACACGCAGAGCATGCCCGCCCCGGAGGAGCCCGGTCAACTCACTGGTCAACTGTTTGGACCAGCTATTGCCAAGGGGTGGGCTCCGGTCCTAGCCTCCCTCGGGTGGAGCTGACTACCTACGCGATCCCCGCGTACATCCTGCTGATCGTCATCGAGCTCGTCTCCTACCGCTTCCTGCCGGACGAGGGCGAGCAGGGCTACACGGTGCGCGACACGGCCACCAGCCTGTCGATGGGGCTGGGCTACGTCGCGCTCAATCTCGGCTGGTCAGTGCTCTACCTCGCCGCGTACGAGGGGGTGTCGCGGCTGACGCCGCTGCACATCGGCACCTCGTGGCCGGCGGCGATCGGCGTGTTCGTGGGTTGGGACTTCTTTTACTACTGGGAACACCGCGCCGATCACCGCGTCCGCGTCCTGTGGGCCTCGCATATCAACCACCATTCGAGCCGCAAGTTCAACTTCTCGACCGCGCTGCGTCAGCCGTGGACCGGGATCGGGAACCTGCCGTTCGGCCTGCCGTTGGTGCTGCTCGGCTTCTCCCCCGCCGCGATCTTCACCGCGCAGAGCGTGAACCTGCTCTACCAGTTCTGGATCCACACCGAGCGGATCGACAAGCTGTGGCGGCCGATCGAGCTGGTGATGAACACGCCGAGCCACCACCGCGTGCACCACGGCTCGAATCAGCGCTATCTGGACCGCAACTACGCAGGGGTCTTCATCGTGTGGGACCGGCTGTTCAGGACGTTCGAGCCGGAGACCGAGCGCGTCGTCTACGGGCTGACGATCAACATCGACACCTACAACCCGCTGCGTGTCGCATTCCACGAATATGCGGCGATCGGCCAGGACCTGCGGTCGGTGTCCTCGCTCAAGGACCGGTACACGGTGCTGTTCGGCACGCCGGCCAAGGCTTACCAGGCGGTTCGGCTGGCGCGGACGAGTGAGGCTTTGCCGATCCTTTAGGCAACCTCCGCGCACTCCCGGAAGACAGAACTCGCGAGCAACAAGTCATGAGTCCTGTTTTGCTGCCTGAAGGATTGCGCGATGGCTGGTACGCACAAGAATGGGCGGTCGGGGCGACGACGCCGGGTGCTGTGGGGAGCCGGGGCGTTGGCCGTCTGCGGTGCTCTGGTCGGCGGAACGGTGGCGCTGGCCTCGCCACAGCCACACACCCACAACACGGCCGCGATCGTCCAGTCGCACCCGATCCTGAACCTGAAGGCCCACAAGTCCCCCACGCCGGTACGCACGTCCGCGAGCGCGAAGGCCTCAGCATCGGCCTCGGCGAAGGCTTCGAAGTCGGCTACGGCGTCGACATCGGCATCGAGTTCGTCAACTGGCACGAGCACGGGTACGTCCGGCGGTTCGCTCTCCGCGAATCTGTCGAGCACGACGATCTCGCTCGCCGAGTCAACCGCGTACCTGCAGTCCGGCTACAACGAACTGCCGGAGTGGACGCGGATGGACACGGAGGCCGCACCGAACGGCGACGTGTACGTGGCGTGGCAGGCCGCTGATGGAATCCACGTGACCCCGCTGAACGAGTCGGGCCAGCGGATCGGCTCCGACATCGTGGTCAGGGGCGCGCAGGAGGTCGGCGGGCTGGTCGCGCTGGACGACGGTTTCGCGCTGCTGACCAGGATGGCCGACACGCAGAGCAACATCTGGAACGAGACCGCCGCGTACCTCGTGCGCTACTCGGCGAGCGGCTCGCGGCTGTGGTCCACGAAGCTGACCGGCACGTCGACCGATGACACCGCGCCGGTGCTGGACGGGGCGCTGCGCTGGGACGGCACGCGCTTCGGCGCCTACTTCGTGATCCACGGCGCGGGCGGTCCGGCCAGCGGCCACTTCGGCGACAAGCTGGTCTACGTCGATGCCGGCGGCGGCGTCGAACCGTTCTCGGACGGCGGCTGGTCCTGGGGTTGCAGCCACAACGAGGGCATCGCGCTGTGGCCGATCGCCGGGCAGCCCTTCGCATCGGAGTGCGGCGACGACTGGAGGTCAGGGCTCTTCGTCTCCACCGGCATCGGCGCCCCGGACAACGCGCCGGTCATCCAGCGCGCACAGTGCTGGGCAGGGTACTGCGGCGCCATTCTCGGCGGTCTCGTGCAGTCGCCGAGCGGCCAGTTCGCCACGCTGTTCTCCTCGCGCGGCGAGGCCTCGGAGGAGCTCAACTCGGCCGACACCTCCGGCCGCGGCTGGACGGTGACCTCGGCGTGGAACACGCATCAGGTGGCTGTGGACTTCCTCAACAGCACCGCGACCGAGCCGACCGGCTCGCCGATCTACCTGACCGACGACGCGTCGACGGATCACCTCAACCCGCGCATCGTGCCGTACGGCAGCTCGGACTACCTGGTGTCCTGGGAAAGCGTGTCCGACGCCGGCTGCAACGCCGGCACGTGCACCGGCACCTTCAGCGGGTCGCATATCCGAGTCCTGAGTTCGAGCGGCAGCTTCGTGAGTTCGGACCTGGTGGTCCCGGAGCACATCGCGGGCGACATCGCGGTACTGCCGAACGGCTCGCTGATGTGGACGGGTCCCTCGGCCACACCGTCGTACTCCGGCGCACTGAGCGGCAGCGGCCCGACGACGAACCAGCTGACGGTCGCCATTCTGAAGGACTAGGACTCGCGCTCTAGAAAACTGCTGATACGTAGAACACGCCGTCGCAGATGGGTCCGATCGGATAGCTGACGACGTGCATGTCGCCGTACGTCGTGTCGCCGGGCGCGTTGAAGCCGAAGCCGTTGCTCGGCTCGCAGATCGGCGGCGATGAGGCGGCGAACCAGGCAAGGTAGAAGGACGCTGTCTTACCCGGCAGCAGCGGGACCGTCACGCCGTTCGACGGCTGGACGTCGAGGTCGTCAGGCCACTGCTGTTGGGAGACGGCCAGATCCACCGACATGTTGGGGACCTGTGCGGACAGCGGACCCTTCGGGGTGAGGTTCATCGGACCGGTGAGCGTGCAGCCGGTCGGGTCCGAGGTGGTGAGCGTGAACTCCTCGATCTGGACGCCGATCGTCACGTGCCGAGCAGCCGGGGCGACGGAGAGGCCTGAGGTGGCGCACGGCGTCGTCGGCGGGGCGATGATCTTGGGCGCCGCCGGTGCCACCGGTTTCGCCAGCGCAGCCGACGCGGTCTTCTTGGCAGCCACCGTCATCGTGCTTCTCGCCGACGCCGCCGTCGTGCTCTGCGCCTGACAGCCGCTGAGGGCGACCACCACCACCGTCGCCACCGCCATTGCGCCGCCGACCAGGGCAAATCGTCCCGCGTACATCTCTCCTGCCTCCATGGGGCCAGCGTCCCACCGCAAATGCCAAAGATTCGGCATTTATCGCGTGATTCGTCGCGCCATCACGCGGACGAAGGACAGCCCGAGCCTGTCCCGCCATACTGGCGATATATCGCTGACAGTCTGGGTGGTGTACGCTTGCGCATATGTCGATCGCATCCTCCTCTCCGAATCCGGCAGCGAATCCGAACCGTGAGCGCGGCGGCTCCGTCCA
>Ga0073928_10004748_pt1 | contig 19711 bp, 22 predicted proteins | sample PaiPotPPA55metaG_FD_76969 | JGI IMG/M metagenome (GOLD analysis project Ga0073928, IMG submission 76969) | Iron sulfur acid spring bacterial and archeal communities from Banff, Canada, to study Microbial Dark Matter (Phase II) - Paint Pots PPA... ...
GGTGTGGCGGCTAAATCAGAGCAAAGCGGTCGAGATCATCGAGAAGCTGAGGGTACTGAGCAGCAGCCGTTATCATGTTGTGGTGCACCATGTTTTGTGATCGGCTAATGCGCCGATAATCTGACTAGTGCGTGATGTCCGCTGTCCCAGCGATTTTCAGATCGCCGCGACGACTTGTAGGTGAGTCGTCGATGATGCATCAGAAGAATCAGCTCGGCATGAAAATGGTTGTCTGGCTGGCGATTTACGTGTGTTCGAGGTAGGTCGACACTATGGGGTTTCCGGGGCCAGGATGAAGAATCCGGCGACCGTTGTGTCCGCGTCGAAGGCGACCCTCGCCTTCATGTCGCCGGCTTCGTAGCGCAGCGGGACGTCGACGACGGTGTGGTCGCCAATCCGGCGGACAAACGGCTCCCCCTCGCCGAAGCCTTCGAATGCGCCGACAAGGCCTGCGACCGTAGCTAGGGCGCTGCCTCGCTTCTCGTCCGTGAAGGCGGCCAGGACCTGGACGTTGAACGACTTCCGGGCGTCGTCCATGCGGCCGTCAAGGACGTCTGTGACGATTCTGACGGCGCGTTCTGCGGCGTCGGTCATGTGTACCGTCCTGTCCATGGGTTCTACTGTTCGGGGATCGATGGGCTTTCCGAATCGTTGGAACGCGGCTTGACGGGTGACTCCGAGCAGGTCCCCGACCTCTTGCCACGTGTGGCCGGCGTCCCGCGACTGCTGTACGCAGAGCTTGAGGACCTGCTCCGCCAGTTCAGCGGCGCTCTGGGCGTTTCGGACCAGGTCGAGATAAGAAGGAGACACCTGTGGGCCGCTGGCCCACTCGGCTAACAGCGCGGTCTGTTCGGCCAGCTGGGCGCTTAGCGTTGTGAGACTCAATGAATCAGCCACGATGTAAAGGCTACCTTTACATCGTGAACCTGTAAACCCTTCCTTTACACGCTGGGATCTCCCAGGTCATGCGATACGTCACAGTGACGGTTTTCTCGAGAGCGCGGAGGAACCCAATCATGCTGTGCCCCAGCATCTTCAGTGCCAGGTCATGGATGCTCGACACTATGCATCAAAAGCCTCAGTCAGTGACCTCACGGCTCGAGCATTACCGCGGTGTCTGAGGCGCCTTGGTGAGCACGCCCGGCATGGCGGCGGACGAGAATTGCGGCGGTCTGCGGGTCGGCGGGCAGAAACGCTTCCAGGCGCAGCTCCGACACCGTAAACCAGCCGTTGCCTAACTAGAGCAGCAGGATTACAGTGTGATCTCACTACGATCTGGGGTGATTTCTAAGCACATGGCATGGGACTTCGAGACCGATCCCGAGTTCGCCGAGCAACTGGCCTGGATGCGCGCATTCATCGACGACGAGCTGATCCCGCTCGAGCCGATCCTCGACGAGCTCCCCGCTGACGAGTGGCTCGTCGCCAAGCGACACCTGCAGAACCGGGTCAAGGCGCACGGCCTATGGGGAGCCTTCCTCGACCCGAAGCTCGGCGGCGCAGGTCTCGGTCAGCTGAAGCTCGCGCTGATGTCGGAGATCATCGGCCGCTGCATGATGTCGATGGCGATCTTCGGTGTGCAGGCACCTGACAGCGGGAACATGGAGCTGCTCGCACACGGCGCCACAGAAGCCCAGAAGGAGCGGTGGCTGTGGCCGAACCTGCGCGGTGAGATCTCCAGCGCGTTCGCGCTCACCGAGCCGTTCTTCGCCGGCGCCGACCCGACAGTCATCGGCACCACGGCGACCAAAGACGGCGACGAGTGGGTAATCGAGGGCCACAAGTGGTTCATCACCAACGCGTCGATCGCCGACATCGTGCTCGTCTTCGCCGAGACCAACCCCGAGGGCAGGCCGCATCGGCACGCCTCGGTGTTCGTCGTTCCGACGGGCACGCCGGGAATGGAGATCGTGCGCGACATCGGCACGATGGCCCATCCTGATCCCGAGTTCGGTCGTCTCGGCAATCACGCCGAGCTGATCTTCAAGGACTGCCGCGTGCCGGCCGACCACCTCATCGGCGATCCCGGCGGCGGGTTCACGTTGGCTCAACAACGCCTCGGCGGCGGACGCATCCACCATGCGATGCGCTGGCTCGGCCAGGCCCAGCGATCGCTCGACATCATGTGTGAGCGCGCCGTGTCGCGCATCTCGCACGGCAAGCCGCTCGCCCAACACCAGATGATGCAGGACTATGTTGCCCTGTCGCACATGGAGATCCAGGCGGCGCGGCTGCTCACCTTTCAGACGGCGTGGAAGATGGACAAGTACGGCGCCGCTGCAGTGCGCGCCGACTTGGGCATGATCAAGGCCCACGTTTCCAAGGTTGTGCTCGCAGTGCTCGATCGCACGATCCAGGTGTGCGGAGCGCTCGGCTACTCGAGCGATCTACCCGTCGAGTCGTGGTATCGCGGAACGAGGTTCGGGCCAATCGGTGACGGGCCCGACGAGGTACACAAGTCCGTGCTCGCACGCACGCTGCTGAAGGGTTACACGCCGGTCGAGGGCTGGCCGAGTGAGCACATCCCCAGCCGGCGACCAGCCGCTGAAGCGAAGTGGGCCGAACTGCGCGCCGAAGCAGGCCTCACATGATGTCCGAATCGTTGCAGCGCTTCCTCGACGGCTCCCTCGGAGGTCATGTCCCAATCACGGTGACACCCATGACCGGAGGTGGTTCGTGCGAGGTGTTCGCGATCGACCGCGGCGATGCCCGCTGGGTGCTGCGCCGCTCGCCGCGTCACGCGAGTTCGGCGACGGCCCACGACGTATTGCGCGAGTACCGCATCCTCGACGCGATCAAGGACGAACCCGTGCGGATCGCGCGGCCGATCGTGGCCCACGCCGATGCCGATGTGTTTGGCGCGCCGTTCTATGTGATGGAACGCATTGCTGGCACGGCCATCGTGCAGCACGTCCCCGCCGCGTGGGCGACGATGCCGCAGACGCACGGGCGCGCACTCGAAGAGCTCGTCGACGCGCTGGCCGCGATCCACGCCGTCGACTGGCGAGCGTGCGGCCTCGGCGACATGGCTCCACGCCCGGACTACCTCGGTCGTCAGCTGAAACGCTGGCTGTCGCAACTCGACTCGTACGGCGGACGCGATCTACCGGCCGCACATCACATCGGCGAGTGGCTCGCTGCACACCGGCCGGCCGACCGGCCCAGCGCGTTGTGTCACGGCGACTACAAGCTTGACAACGTGCTGTTCGCACCGCAGGCGCCACCGCAATTGCTCGCCGTCGTCGATTGGGAAATGGCGGCCATCGGCGACCCGCTCATCGATCTGGCCTGGGCACTGATCTTCCATCCGGGTCCGGAAGGCACGATGCGCCTTGGTATTTCGAAGCCGCCAAGCTTTGCCGTCGAACACGTTCCCGATCGGAAAAGCTTGGTGGAGCGGTACCGCGCCGCCTCGGGCCGCGATACGAGCTCGATCGGCTGGTACGACGTGTTCTCGCGCTGGAAGCTGGCGATCGTGCTCGAGGGCAGCTACGCCAAGTTCCAGCGCGGCCTGTCGGACAAACCGATGCACGAGCGCTTCGGGGCCCAAGCCGACCTGCTCCTGGACAGTGCCACGGCGCTCGTCGTCACCCGCGACGGAGCAACGTCGTAATGCGAGCCTGGCAGGTACAGGGCGCGGGTGAGCCGATCCACGTCCTTCACGCCGTCGACGTCGAAGTCCCCGAGCCGAGTCCCGGGCAGCTACGCATCCGCGTCACCGCTGCGGGCATTGGCCTGCCCGACGTGTTCATGTGCCGCGGCACCTATCCGCTCACTCCCCCGCTCCCGTTCACGGCCGGCCAGGAGGCCGCCGGCGTCGTCACCGCCGTCGGCGACGGGGTCGATGTAGCGGTCGGAAGCCGGATCATGTGCGTGACGATGTTCTACACCGGCCACGGCTCGTTCGCCGAGGAGTGCCTCGTCGGCGCAGAGTCCGTATTCGCTGTGCCCGACGGACTCACCGACGCGGAGGCGGCGGGTTTCTGGATCCCTCATCTGACCGGGTGGATCGGCCTCGTCGACCGCGGCCAGATCCAGCCCGGTGATCGGCTTGTGGTCCTCGGGGCCTCCGGCGGCAGCGGAATCGCCGCTGTGCAGCTTGGCAAGGCACTGGGCGCGTACGTCATCGCCGTGGTCGGCGACGAGGAACGAGCCACGTTCTGTAGAACACTCGGTGCCGATGCGACGATCGATCACCGCGCAGGCCCGGTCGCACCGGCGATCCGCACCGCAACCAACACGCACGGAGCAGATCTGATCTACGACCCTGTCGGTGGTTCACTCGCCGAGGATGCGGTGGGCGCTCTGGCTCGCTACGGGCGGTTGCTTGCGGTCGGGTTCGCCAGCGGCCGGTGGCCGAAGATCGCCACCGACGACCTGGTCATGACCAACACGTCGTTGTTTGGAGTGTTCGCCGGCGGCTATTCGCGCGCCGAGTTGGACTCGATCCACGCCACTCTCTCGGGCCTCGTCGCCGACGGACGGCTGCGCAGCTCTGTGACCGCCGAGGTGCCCTTCGACGCCCTCCCGTCAGCGCTCCAGCAGATGGCCGATCGCGGTGTCGTCGGCAAGCGGGTTGTGATCCCGTGAGCAAGACCACCAGGCCACCGAAGGCGAGCGAGTTCGCGCTGCATGCCGACGAGATCGTCGACGCCGCCGTCGAGATCTTCCAGGAAGGTGGGCTCGACGCGGTCAGCATGCGCAGCGTGTCGACTCGGCTGGGGGTCTCACCCGTGCCGCTGTACAGCAGGGTCGGCAACCGCGACGCGTTGGTCGACGCGATCGCCGACCGACTGCTGGAAGACCTCGCCCCGCCGAGCAACGACGACGAGACGTGGAACGACTACGCGTTGCGCTGGACCCGCGAGCTGCGGGCCCGGCTGCGCGAGGCACGCGACAGCCGGCTCATCGTGTGGCATGGGCGTGAGGCGTATGTCGAGGCATCGAGGCCGTTGATCGAGGCGATGCGACGCGATGGGTTCGCGTCCGACGCGGCTGTGCAAGCGTGCCGCCTCTTGACTTGGGCCACAGTAGGTTTCGGAGCCGTCGAGAGCGGCGTCGAGCCGCCGAGCCGGCGCCGGCCAAGAGCGCGTCCGGGCGGCGACCCGGGTGGTGTCGACCAGGCCGATACCGACGCCTTGTTCGATCTGCACATCCGCTACCTGATCGAAGGCATCGGCCGAGACATCGCGCCCGCATCACCGCCGACGCGGAAATCGAAGCGAGCATGACGATCCCGAGTCTGGAGGCGACCGGCAAGGTCGTCGTCATCACTGGTGGCAGCAAGGGCCTTGGTCGGGCGATGGCGCTCGGCTTCGGCGAAGCGGGCGCCGATGTCGTTGTGGCCAGCCGCAAGCTCGAGGCGTGCGAGGTGGTGGCGGACGAGATCCGCTCGATGGGTCGGCGCGCGCTTGCGGTGGCCGCTCATGTCGGCGACTGGGATCAGTGCGCGACCCTGATCGATGCGACGGTCGCCGAGTTCGGACGGATCGACGCGCTGGTCAACAACGCCGGCATTGCGCCCGTGCCGCCCTCGCTGCTCGATGTCACCCGAGACTTGTTCGACAAGACGATCGGCGTCAACGTCCGCGGTCCGCTGCGGCTCACCGCACTCGCCGCCGAGCACATGCCGAGGGGCGGCTCGGTGATCAACATCAGCTCGACGGCATCATTGCACCCGAGCGCGGTCACAGTCGTGTACGCCGCCGCCAAGGCCGGCCTCAACGCGCTCACCAAGGCCACCGCCAACGAGTTCGGACCGCGCGGCATCCGCGTCAACGCCATCGTCTGCGGAACGTTTCACACCGACAGCTTGCACGCGTCGCTGCCGTCGGAGGACCTGCGGGCGCAAATGGCGGCGCGGGTCAGTCTCGGTCGCATTGCCAGCGCAGACGAGATCGTCGGCACCGCGCTGTACCTCGCCAGCGATGCATCGTCGTACATGACCGGCGAGCTGATCGTGCTCGACGGCGGCTGAACTCAGCCGCGATCCGGCCGCGTCTTGGGCTGTCGGCCTTCGCCGGCTGGTCGTCGGATTATGCCAACGCGCGTAGGCCAACAACTGTTGACACGCGGTGTCGAATGCGCCCATACTTAATGCCAACAAGCGTTGACATGGCGGATAAACTTAGGAGGTCAATCATGAACGCCTCGACAGATCCAGGACTTCGTCGCGTGGCCGTGTGGCGAACTTTCCGGGCGATCCTGATTGCCCCAGTCACCGTAACGGTGGTGATCCCAGCGGTTATCGCCCTCGCTGGCGGGGCGGGTGCCCTGCCAGGACTGCCGACCTGGTTGACCATCGCGGCAATCCTCGTCGGCGCGGTGTTGATCGTCCTTGGGATCGCCCTGCTGGCTTGGACCGTGTGGCTGTTTCACACCACAGGCAAGGGCACCCTGGCCCCGTTCGACCCACCGAAGCACCTCGTTGTGCGCGGGCCGTACCGTCATGTCAGAAATCCGATGATCACCGGGGTAGTCAGCATCCTGTTCGGCGAAGCGTTCGCGCTCCAATCCGTCGGCCTGCTCATCTGGGCGGCGACATTCCTCTTGTTCAACATGATCTACTTCCCGCTCGTCGAAGAGCGCGGCCTAAGTAAGCGGTTCGGCCCCAGCTACGACGAATACCGCCGCAGCGTGCCGCGATGGCTGCCTCGGGCCCGAGCATGGAGCCAACCGGCAGCTCGGTAACCAGGAACGCGGATCTCACGGTTCTGCCGGGAAACGCCAAGACTTCGTTATCGGACGCTACGAGCCGTGGGATCACGCCTACGCGACCCGGACTCCATACCCCTGGCGTCCTCGACGAATACGACGGAATCGAATATGCGGCTTGACCGGTAGTACGTTGGTCATTCGCAGGTAATACGTCTGCTCGTGATACTGCCCCGCTCTGGGGCGACTTGCGTTATCTCACAGGCTGATTCGCTTGGACCAGTTTCGGTCCCCCCGCCGGGCTGCATCATCGCCTGGCGATAGGTCGAAGGCCGCGGAGGAATACGGCCGAAACGAATACACCGGATTACCAGTAATTAGTCTGGGTATTGTGCTTGCGCACAACAGATTTTAGTCCGTCAGCCTGGGGCGATCCCGCTGGCCGCAGTCAGCAGGTCGCAAGCATGCGGGCTGCGTTACCCCGATGACGCGCTGCTGCCGCCGCGGCGCGTCACGCTGATATAAGTCATGACGCGATCCATGATGACGTTGCAGATGTCGCCGTTGTCGGCGTGGCGGCTGAGGCCTCGACGGCGAAGGAAGCCGTCGAGGCGGCGTTCGATCGGCAAATTCGCATACTCGTCGCCGCGGTAACCAGAGTTCACGAACTCCCATGTGAGGGCATGAACGTCGGCGTCGGTCACCAACGGCGGATCGCCGCCGATAGGGCTCATTTCTGGATCCCCCGTGACGAATTCGACCAGCCGTCTGTCGTCACGGGTAGCGACGTCACGTTGACCGATAAGTGCTCACCGATGGCATGGGCCGCGGGCCAGTCGCCGGCGCGAACGGCTCGGGCAAGATCGTCGACCAGTGGACTATGGGTCCCCAACTCTGCCAACCATGCCGATACCGTGGGAGCTATCTCATCACCGGGTACACGTACCGTGCGTCCGTCGCCCAGGCGGTCGGTCACCTGATAAATCGTCACTGCCTGATTGCTCGTTCGTGTAATCCATTTGCGATGGCTTCTCAGCGAGGTCATGTCCTACTCCTCACCCGGGGGTGAGTACAGCCGAGGTGCCAATTCACTTTGGTAACAATGCGTCACAATAGTCACGTTTGCAACGAGATCAGGTCACGGTACGCACACTATGCGTGTCCTGCTCGGTTCCCGTGCGAACGATCGCGCTCAGGCGCAATCTTCGGCGGCGGTGATGCCGCCTTTGAGGAGTTCGTCGATGACCTTCTTGAACACCGGCAACATCAGCCGGTCAACACCGGGGATCTTCAGCGTCGACCGTAGATGCCAGGTCACCGTGGTTCCTGTGCCCGCTTCGCGCAGCTCGATCGTGCCGATGTGATCCCGGGTCGGCGCGCCGGAGAGCATCTTGTATGCGTACCGGGTGGGTCGCTGGTACTCGATAATCTCTTCGACGAATGGGGGTCCGATCGCCACCAAGCGTCTGATCGCGCCGACACCATTTGGTGCAGGAGTTCCTTCCCGATCCAAGATGCTGCGACGGCACAACCACACGTAGTCCGCGATCGCGCGATGGTCGGTCATGGCGTCAAACACTGTGTCGATAGGGGCCGTCGAGGTCCGCGTAACAGCGAAGTCGATCATCCGCCCTCCACGCTCCCGACGCGTGCTGCCGGGATCGAGTTGTCCGCCTTCACGGTCCGTCTCCCTCGCTGGCTAAGTGAATTCTGGTCTCCGTCAAGATCATACACACTTATTTGTCGATGTCGAATAAGTTAGGATTGTCGGTAGGATCGATCCGTGCCCTCAACCCGTCGCACCCAGCAGGAGCGCGTTGAGGAATCCACCGCACGCCTCATCCAGGCCGCCGCGGAGCTGATTGCCGACGGCGGTTATGAGGCCGCCTCCGCCGCCGAGATCAGTCGGCGGGCGGGCTACAGCCGATCCATGGTGCACGCCCGGTTCGGAACGAAGGAGGCGTTGCTCGAGGCGGTCGTATCGTCGGCCTACGAGGGACCTGTCCTGGTCGCCCTACCCGAGTCGGCGACGGGATTGGAACGGGTCTTGGCCCGACTGGATACAACCGCAGCGCTCATCGACGAATCGCCGGCTCTTCTGCGGGTGGTCTTTGCCGTTCAGTTTCAGGCGGCCGGCAGCGGATCCGCAATGAATCACCGCGTGGCAGGCTGGCTCACGCGGCTGCGCGCAGACATCCAAGCCGCCATTGTTGACGGACAGGCCGACGGCAGCATCCGTGCCTCACTGGACCCCGAACTCACTGCGCATGCCATCGTCGTCGAGGGAATCGGCACGGCCTTCGTCTGGATCGTCGACCCGGCAGAGGATTACCGCGCCCGCATCACACAGTGGCGCCAGCACACCCTGGATACGCTCACGGCCTAATCGCTGATTCACACTGTCGTCGCCGCTGCTCGTCGCATCGCCGATTGCGTTGTCGACAGCTGATCGGTTGTGGCACAACGGGGTCGCCGCCCGCAAGATGCGCGGTCCCGCACAGCCTGCCCACAACACCGGCCGCGGGGCTGCCCATCAGTGCTGCAGCAGTCGCACGCCGACGCGGTCTCCGGTCCGGGCCATCAATGCCAGCGGCGCGGTCATCGTGCTGATGAGGTGGCCGCGCAACTTGCTCTTGCGCCGACCGAGGCCGCCGCCAAATCGGCGCATCGCGGCGGTGGTCGCTGGCAATGGTCGGAAGAACACGGTCATCTCCTCGATCAGACCGTCCCCGCGCAGCTTCAGGTAATCGCAGAACTGGATCCGCAATCCGTCAACGCGCGCGTGTCCGACAAGGACCGCGGCCCGGTCGGCGTGCAGCTCATCGGTATAGGTGAGATCTTCCAGCACCTCGAGGATTACGGCCACCAGCTCGTCGATCTGGTGGCGGCCTTCGAACGCCAGGTTGTCCGTGAACGGAGAGCGCAACACCGCGTTCTCGGCGAACGACTCCGTCACGGCGCGGTGATCTCGAGCTTCCATTGCGACTCGAAGCGGGAGTTTGGTGCCCATCATGACTACATCCACCTCCGGTCTTGCCGGCCATTGATCGCCAGATCAGTCAGCATGACATGTTACCGTGACTCATATGGCGTCCGCAACACTGAATTCGTCGGACTACGTCGTCCTAGGGATGACCGGCCTCGGTGCCCGCTCTGGCTACGAGATCAAGCGACAGGTCGAGCTCTCGATTCGGTTCTTCTGGACGATCTCGCCGGCGCAGGTCTACCCGAGCCTGGCTAAGCTCGAGCGGGCTGGGCTGCTGACCGGCCGCGATGAGCCCCAGGGCAACCGATCGCGCCGGGTGTACGAGCGCACTCACGAGGGCGGACGAGCTTTGCGCGACTGGCTCACCCGCTCAGAGGCGATGCCGTTCGAGCTGCGAGACATCGCCATGGTGAAGCTGTTCTTCGCCGACGCGCTGGACCCGGCCGACGCGCGCCAACTGCTCGCCCAGGTCAGGTCGCGCAGCGAAGAACGCGCCGCGACCCTGCAGGCCATCCGTCCCGACGCCGAGGAGGCCGCTCGCGCAGGGAACATCCACCCGCTCCTCACGCTCGAGATGGGCATCGCCTACCACGAAGCAGTCGTCGACGTCTGCCGTCGGTTTGAACGAGAAAGCCGGAGGCAGCGATCAGCGACTTAAGCGTCACCCGCCCGCCGTACCGACCCGAAATCGGTTGGTGCGATGATCTGCACCGCACCTCGCCTTCGCACGGGGCGTATCGACGCGGCCTTCGTCGCCCACATTTCTTCCAAAGCCCCGGCCAGACTCGTCTCCCCCGCCGCCGCGCCCAAAGCGACCTAATACGACGTATCGGGATATGCGGCTTTACCGGTAAAACACCGCATATCCGTTATCATGTTGTGGTGCAACATATTTCGTGACCCGCTAACAAGCCGTCCTTGGTCAAGGTATCTGTCACTCGGTCATTCTTCTTGTCCCGCCGCCATCGAACACCTCTAGCGAAGTCAGTCGGTTTCTTTGGTGATGTGTTCCCACTTGGCGTATTCGGCGAGCCGGGCGGCCTGGGTATCGCGCACCCAGGTCAGCCCGTCGGTGTTGATGGCGAAATGCTGTGGCGGCTGGTCAATTCCGGTGATATCGGCGACGGCGCCCATGGACTTGGGGATGTTGCCGAAGTGTGCGTTGTCGAAGATGGTCTGCATCCTGGTGTAGGTATCGTCGTAGGCGTCGATGCGCTCAGCGGTCTTGACGTTGTCGAAGAATTTTGTCATGTAGCCGGCGGGCTCGACGAGCGTGATTTTGACGCCAAGTGGTTCGCATTCCATTTGGAGGCCTTCGACGAGACTGCGCACGGCCGCCTTGGATGACGCATAGACGGTCATGGTCGGAAAGCTCAGGTGCGCGCTCATGGAGCCGACGACCAGGATGTGACCGCCTCGGCGCGCGCGGAACTGCGGTAAGACCGCCTGCACAATGTTCAGCACGCCGACCACGTTCGTCTCGTACTCGGCGCGCGACTGTGCGGGGGTTACCTCTTCTATCGCGCCCACCTGTCCGTATCCGGCGACATTCAGCAGGGCGTCGAGCTGGCCGAACTTCTCGCCGCTCAGCGCCAGCGCGGCGTCGATCGACGCGCGGTCGGTCACGTCGATGCTCGTGACAACGGTGTTTTTCAGTTCTGCGAACCGCGGATTGGCCGCAGCCACGTTGCGCATGGCGGCCACAACGTTCCATCCGCGCTGCGCATACTCGAAGACGGCGGCCTCACCCAAACCGGAGCTGGTGCCTGAAATCAAGATGGTTTTGCTCACGGATTAACACCTTCCGATCGATGACGGTATATGTCTGCGTCTCATAGTGGCGATGACACCGGTCGACCGTCGATGTGCCGGCGCACACTATTGGTGTGTCGAGGGTGTCCCTGCAGACGTTGCTTTTGATCCATCGCTTGGCACCATGAGACTTCCCTTGCAAGGAAGTGGTGAAGCGTCCCGGGTTCGATGCACACCTCATTTAGTTTGACCGGTGTGCTTCCCGATCTGGTCCTGAGCGTAGTCCGTCATGGCAACGCTTAGATTCGGTTCATCTAGACATGTCGGGGCGCTCGGCACGGTCAGTGGACCGGCGACTATGGCAGCGAGGCGGTGTCCCGTAAGGGGATCGGTGAGAGCGTGAACTGGCGTGAAGGTGTCAAGCGGGCGATGCCCCAAACCATTTCCCGCGGCCTCTGAGGCCGTTTGGCTGACGACGACGTCAAAAACGCGAACGCGAAGTAGTTGACTGCGGAAATACCCGATTTCAGCTAACGCCAAACGGGTCAGTTGGGGCCGGTGGTGGGCACAGGCTGTGGCTCATCGGCGAATGATCCGCGGGCCATGCGGTGGGTTCGCCGATCGGATGGATTCGACGGCCGCGACCCGTGCGCGGTGAGCGCACACCAACGAAATTCCGCGTGAAGCGGTGGCGCGGCCAGGAAAGGAACTCCAATGGGATACGCCTGCTATATCGGTCGGGTCGGGTCGGGGCGTTGGCCGTGGCTTTGGGCATCGGGGCGGCGCTGGCCGCCACCCCATGGGTGGCCTCCGCCGAGCCAGCGACTTCCGGGTCGTCATCGAGTTCCTCGACGGCCCCGGGACAGAACCTGAGCGTGTCCACCAACGGCACCGTCCGGGTGCAGCACGGCACCACCACCTCTGCCACCTCATCTGGGCAGGCTTCGGTGGCCAGGGCCCAGGGCGCCGGTAGCACGGCCACGGCGACCGGCACCCAGGACAAGGCCACCGCCACCGACGGCGGCACCGCCGTGGCCGCTGGTGGCAGCGGCAACACCGCCACCGCGACCGGCACCAAAACCGATGCCTTCGCCGGCGCTACATCAGCCACCAGCACTGGCACAAACAACAACAACACCGCCACCGCCACCAACACCGGCACCAACACCGGCATCATCGTCGTTGTGGCGGGCATGAACGGGACCGACAACAGCGGCAACACCGCCACTGTCACCAACACCGGCACCAACGCCGGCATCATCAGGGCTCAGGCCGGAACGGGGGGGACCGACAACAGCGGCAACACCGCCACCGCCACCAACACCGGCACCAACACCCTCAACGGGACCCTCGCGGCTCAGGCCGCAACGGGGGGGACCGACAACACCGGCAACACCGCCACCGCCACCAACACCGGCACCAACCCCCACACCACCGAGGCTCAGGCGGGCGTGTTCGGGAGCGACAACACCGACAACACCGCCACCGCCACCAACAACGGCACCGGCCAGGCCCTCACAGAGGCCGGCGTCGGCAGCAACAACGCCGACAACACCGCCACCGCCACCAACAACGGCAGCGGCGTTGCCTTCGCAAACGCCGGCGGCGGCAGCAACAACACCGACAACACCGCCATCGCCACCAACAACGGCGCCGGCGATGTCCCCGCAATCGCCGGCGCCGGCAGTGGCAACATCGGCGATACCCAAACCGTGACCAACCCATGATGTTCAGCAACCCGTAGCCGCGAGCGGAACCAACCCCCGTCGCCGGGAGATGGTGACCGCCGCCCTCGCGGTGCCGGATGCGGGACTGAGAGGGTTACAAAGCGCCGGTAACGGGCAAACCGCACCCCAGCAAACACCATCCCCGGATGGTTTGGCCTGTATTTGGCCCGGCTCCCGATCAAGCTGCCGCGAACGCTCTTGGCCGCTGTCGGCGCAGTGGCGCAATCGGTTCGGTGGACTGAAGGCGTGGGGAAGCCAGGCCGCTAAGAGCGCCGGCGCGTGAGAACGTCACGCTCAAAGAGAGCGGTTGGCCGAATCAGCGTGGAAAGGCTGCACTGCAGGAAATAGCGGTGGACGCGTAGACCACCGGTCTTGTATACCGACCGGTGGTCGGTATACCGTCGGTGGCGACGACGGAGGTAGCACAATGAGCACACCAGAGCAGTCACAGATCCGCACACGCATGTTCGCCCGCACGCTTGGCCCGTTCTTCGCGATCGTGCCCACCACGGTTGCGATCCGCAGCTCATACATGCAGACCCTGTTCACCGAATTCAAGGCCAACCCCATGTGGCCGTGGCTGTACGGCGCCATCCTGCTGATGTTCGGCATGATCGTCATCGCGTCTCACCAGTACTGGCGCAGTCCCGCGGCGGTCATCGTGTCGGCCGTCGGCTGGATCATGGCGGCCCGCGGCGTGTTGTTGCTGACCCTGCCCGGGGCCTACAGCGCAGCCGGCAACGCGGTCTACAGCTCGGGTGCGACCGCCGGGATATGTTTGGTGGGCCTCGGCCTGGGTCTGGTCGGGTTGTATCTCACCTACGTCGGCTGGAAACCGCAGAAACACACGCCGGAAGCAGGCGTCAACCGACCCGGGGATCGCTCGCATGCCGCGGGTGATTAAGCATCCCGACATCCGCAGGGCCGAGATGCTCGACCGCGCGTTGGCGCTATTTCTCCAGCACGGATACGACAACGTCAGCCTGAACGATGTGATCGCCGACGCGGGGATCTCCAAAGGCGCCTTCTACCACTGGTTTCCCTCGAAAGACGCGCTGATCGCAGCGCTGGTCGAGCGCGGCGCCCGCCAAGCACTCGCCGCGGTCGAGGACGCCCTGGCCGAGTGTCCCGGTAGCGCGCTGGACCGGCTGAACACGGTGTTGCAGAGCGGTATCGACGCCAACATGAAATCGGGCGGCCCCGAGCAGCTGGCCGCGATGGTGTCGGTACTGGGCCCCGACAACGCGTACCTGTACGGACGGATCCTCTCCGTGGAGGAAGCGCTCTATCGGCCGTTGCTGACGCAGCTGATCGCGGAGGGCGTGGAAGAAGGCATTTTCGACACGTTCGATCCCGAGGGGGTCGCCGACATGATCTATGGTCTTGCCGCTCGCACCAATTCGAAGATCCTGGACGTGTTGAAGGCTGGCGACGAGTCCGCCCGCGATCACGCAGTCGACGTTCTTACGACCAGATTCACCCTCCACGGGCTTGCCGTCGACCGCATTCTTCGACTACCAGATGGCAGCATCACCACCCTCACCCGTGCCGACGTCGAGGCGATGGTAGCGGCACTGCCGCGAAACTACTGATGCCGCGGCGTCGGCGGCGCCACCCACACCGAGGCCCAATCAGTTTCCTTACCGCGGTGTTGTAACGGGCTCTCCTATCTAGCAGCGGGTCGGTGCCGATGGCCTGTGATGCCGGGGACTCACAGATCACTCGGTGCAGAGCTCACACGGTGCACAGCGCAGACGCCTCACCCCGCGCACGAACACAGGAGATCGGTCATGCCCAAAATCGCCACCACTGCCGCCATCGGCACGCGGTTCACGCTGCTGTCGCGGCTATTGCATTGGTCGATGGCAGCGATGGTGATCACCCAACTTCTTCTCGGCGTCACGATGGTGGCGTCGTTGAGTTACTACCCGCTGCTGCTGGCGATCCACCGGCCGTTGGGCCTGGCGATCCTCGCCTTTGCCGTGGTCCGTCTCGTCAATCGGCTCACCCACCGCCCACCACCGTTCCTGGCGACGATGAGCCTCGTTGAGCGCCGCTTTGCCACCTGGTCGGAATATCTGATGTACGCGTTGTTGTTGGCCCAACCATTGATCGGATGGGCGATGCTGTCGGCGGCTGGATCTCCGATCACCATCTACGGACCGATAGGTCTTCCGGGTATCGCGCCATTTAACATCGCGATGTACGAACTGTTGCGCTGGTGCCATATCGTCGTGGCGCTCTCGCTCTTTTTAGTCTTTACCGCCCACGTAGGCGTGGTGTTGTTCCACGCGTTGGTGTTACGCGACAGAATCATCGACCGAATGGCGCTGTGGCCGACCAAGGGTGCGGGGCGCCAACACGATCCAAAACCGAGCCAGATGGTCGAGCACGGCCAGTAGTGCCGGCAACGCCATCACGGCCGCGGTAACCAGCCGGTGAGCATCAGCGCCATGTCCACCACAGTCACTCGCAGCACTCGCGAACGAATACTAGGGAACCGAATATGCCACGAACCAATTCTGGCCATAGTGGGCCTCGGGCACGATGACCCGGACACCACGCAGGGGTCCGCGAACGCGGCCTGCCATCGGCAATGGATCACGATGAGTTTTTCAGGCAATCTCAGTCTTCTTAGATGCAACCGACGTAATCACAGCCGGATGGAGGCCATGTGTCCAGAACCAATCTTTCGATGTCGATCTCTGCCGACGGCTATGTTGCCGGGCCCGGCCAGTGCGAGGAGCACCCGCTCGGCGTCGGAGGCGGGGCGGTTCATGACTGGCACTTGGGCCCCGCCAAGGACCATCCTGTCAACCGGCAGGTGGTCTCCGACATGATGGACGGCATGGGAGCGACGATCATGGGCCGCAACATGTTCGGCCCAATTCGTGGCGAATGGGACGACTCGGACTGGAAGGGCTGGTGGGGCGACGCCCCGCCCTACCACTGCCCAGTGTTTGTCCTGACTCACTACCCGCACCACCCGATCGAGATGGAGGGCGGGACCACCTTTCACTTCGTCACCAACGGGATCGAGTCCGCCTACGCCCAGGCTGAGGCGGCTTCTGGTGGGCGCGCCATCTCGATCGCAGGAGGAGCCTCGTGCGCACGGCAGGCGATCGCAGCGGGACTAGTAGATGAGATCGATCTCCAGATCAGCCCGGTGCTACTCGGTTCGGGTGAGCGCCTGTTCGACGGGTTCGAGGCGGGTAAGCCCGCACTCGAGCTTGTCCGGGTGCTCGAAGCCCCGGGCGTCGCCCACCTGCGCTACCGTGTCGTCCGATGACCCGGTCGTCGCGTCAGTAGTGGAACCGGGTGCCTTGAAATCCCGCCGCTCCCCCGGAATCCACACCCGGTGCAGCACGATCGAAGGTGGAGCGCTATCCGCGATCCGCCCGGGGTTGCGCCGGCGTGTCGAGCACCGGCCAGTGCCGGAGATCGCTAGGCACGAGCGAGATCTCGGAGGAAGTCGAGGATGAGCGGGTTGGCCTGGTCCGGTGCTTCCAGCGGGACGAGGTGCGCGGCGCCAGAGGCTTCGATGTAACGGGCGTTCGGTAGCTTCTGGGCCATTCGCTGACCGTGGAACGACGGCAGGGTGTGGTCCTCCCTGCCCGACACGATGAGAGCGGGCAGCTTCACGTCAGACAGGGCGTCGAGAACCGAAGCTCGATCGACCAGCACCGAACGCACGGTCGCGATGAAGCGACGGCGATCCCAAGTGAGGAACTGATCGGCAAGATCGGCCCCGAGTTCTGGCTCTCGGCGCTGAGTTTCGGGTGCGAGGAGCCCCGACACGATCATGCGGCCGGTGACCTTGTCGAGCGCGCCGATCGCCAAGAGCTTCGTCAGGAGCGTCGCCCTGATCCGCTCGACGGGGGTACCCCGTTCGGCCGAAGTGTTGAACAACACCATTCCGCTTAGGCGCTTCGGCGTGAGCATCGCAATTCTTGGCGCAACGAACCCGCCCCACGAGGTGCCAAAGACGACGACCGGTGCGCGAACGTCGTTTGCGTCTAGGACCTGAATAGCCGCCTGTGCGCACTCGTCCATGGTGAAGCCACGCCCTGGACCAAGGCTCCGTCCGTGGCCGGGCGGGTCGAGCGCCAGAGTCTGCCAACCCGCTTCACGCAAGGGGACAATCTGATGGCGCCACATGCTGTGATCGGTAAACAGACTGGGCCAGAGCAACGCAGTGGGCTGGTCTGGTTCGCCCTGGCCATCGACGTACAACGGGCCGAGAATCGTGTTCACGGTGGCCATGGTTCAGGCTTTCTGGCCTTGGGTTCGGGGGGTGGATGCAACAGCAGCCTATAGGCCGGGCCTGCTGCACGAACCTGACAGCCGATGGTGATTGGGTGGTCTGACACATCGCCGCTGGGCCGGGGTTTTGTCGGTGTCTGGTGGGACGCTGATCGGTGATGGCTCGGCACACCACATTCCGGTTCTGTCTCGACCCGACGGTCGAGCAGTACGAGATGCTGGCCCGGCACGCCGGGCGTCTCGGTTTGCGTTCAACCAGTGTTTGCAGTTGGTGAAGACCGCGCGCACGCGCCGCCGAGCACGACGACATCTGTTGTGAGGGCAAGTGCTCCGTGGGTGCCTTTGGCGTCGTCGACGGGCAGCGTCAGGATGACCGCGGAGGCGACGGCCAGGTGCAGTGTCTGCGCGGCGATGACCGCCAGGGTCGACCGTACGTGCGCACCGCGTTGCCACAGATCGTCATTTGTTCTATAACTTATAGAACAAAGCGGAGGTGGATTTCATGATCCTCAACATCGACCTGGCCAGCGAGGTGCCGATCTACCAGCAGCTTCGGGACCGGATCGTGGAGGCGATCGCTGAGGGGGTGCTGACCGAGGGCAGCTCATTGCCGGCCACGAGGGCGCTCGCCGCGGACTTCGGGATCAACTTCCACACCGTGAACAAGGCCTACGACCTCCTGCGGCAGCAGGGCCTGATCCGGCTCAACCGCAAGACCGGCGCGGTGGTGACGGCGACGGTCGCGGACTCGCCGTTCCGCGCGGACTGGACCGCGAGGGCACGGACCGTGCTGGCCGAGGCCGTCGCCAAAGGATTACCGGCCGGCGAGGTTCTCAAGACCTGTCAGTCCGTGCTCGATTCATTCGCTACTACGCAGCCAGAGGACACGCCATGCCTGTTGCCATCGTCGTGAGCTCCGGGTTGTCAGCACTGCTGCTCGCAATTGCCCTGGTGCTGCCTTCGATCAACAGTCCGACCGTGCCCTTCGGGGTCCGGATACCGGCCCAGCGTGCCGACGACCCGACGGTGCTCAGGCAGACGCGCATCTACCGATGGCGGGTACTCGTCAGTGGAATCGTCGCCGCCGTGATCGGCGTTGTCATCTACAGCGTGACCGGCGAAGCATTGCTGCTGCCGTTGTCGGTGCTGGTGCTCGTCGGCCTCTGGTACGGCTGCTTCTTCCTGGCCAACCATGAGATCCGGGCCGCCAAGGCCGCCGGGGGCTGGTACGAAGGCCTGCACCAAGGCATCGCCGTGGACACCGAACTGCGGACCGATCCACCGCGATTTCCCTGGCTCTGGCTGGCACCGGCGCTGATCGTCACGGTCGCCACGGTGGTGATCGGCGTGATCAGCTACCCGTCGATGCCCGAGATACTTGCGGTGCACTACGGCGCGAAGGGCGTGCCCAACCGGTTGGCCGCCAAGTCGGTCGGCACCGCGTTCTCACTGGCGTTTGTGCAGATTGGTGTGACCGCGCTGCTCGTGGGTATCGCGGCGGCCATCTTCCGCAGCAGCCGGCCCGACATCGACCCGGCGCGCCCAGTCGGCTCAGCGCGCTGGCACCGCCAGTACATGTCACTGGGCGCCAAGGCGCTGCTCGGGCTGGTCGCGATGATCGACGTGGGGATGCTGGGATCATCGCTGCTGATGTGGACCGGGACGGTCACTTCGTGGGCGCCGCTGGTGGTCGTGCTCCCGATCCTGGCCGCCGTCGTGGTGGCAGTCGTGGTCCTGGCCAGGAACAACCGCGCGCGGGATGAGGGCGAGGAGGACACCGGACTGATCCACCGCGACGACGACAAGTACTGGCGGGGTGGCCTGTTCTACATCAACCGCGAAGACCGCGCGCTGCTGGTTCCGCGCCGGTTCGGTCTGGGATGGACGCTCAACTTCGGCAATCCCAGGACAGCGATGCTTCTGGCAGGGGTGGTCGCGCTGATCGGCCTGCTGATCACCGTCCGTTTTGGCGGCTGACCCGACGGTAAGGCGTCAGCGCCAGAACTCGGTGAGCTGCTCGGCAAGGGCTCCGCCTTGGTTGTAACCGGCTCGACCGGAGGGCGGACGCGTCGACGGATTCATCAGATTGGCGCCGAAGCCGAATACGTTGCGGGAGTTGCTATCCGGGAAGATTGTTTCGACTCTGCTGCCGCGTGCGCGTAGTTCGTCGGCCTGTGCTGCAAGATGGATGCCCCAGTCCAGCGGTGCCCGTGATCTGCCGCCGAGTGGTGACAGCACCAGCACCCGCCCGTATCCGGCTGCCAGATCGGCATTCTCGTTGGATCGGTAGCCGCCGTCGATGTATCGGTTGTCGCCGATACTGTGGGCA
>Ga0073928_10004749_pt1 | contig 19707 bp, 12 predicted proteins | sample PaiPotPPA55metaG_FD_76969 | JGI IMG/M metagenome (GOLD analysis project Ga0073928, IMG submission 76969) | Iron sulfur acid spring bacterial and archeal communities from Banff, Canada, to study Microbial Dark Matter (Phase II) - Paint Pots PPA... ...
ATTATGATTTGGGATACTTCGATCTGGAGACTCGGGTGCTCGAACCACTCGAAAATCCCTTCGGCCCCAAAGTGTTACCCATGTAGCCGGTACATTGTGTTACCTATGTCCCCGGGCTGGACCATAAGTTAGTTGGTGGAGCCGATGGGATTCGAACCCACGACCTCCTCGATGCCATCGAGGCGCGCTCCCAACTGCGCCACGGCCCCACCGATTGAAACCTACGATCTTCCCGGTTCACCGGGACGCATTTTAACTGCGCCGCAGCCCGCCGGGTCGCTACTACACCAATGCTAGCATTCGTATGCAGACTTCGTCTATAAGTTGGAGCGCTTTCGGTAGGACAAAACACTCTTGTTTGAGCCTAGGCCAACACGTGGCGAACAGCTTCCGATAAGACGGAGAACGCTTATGCCCTTTCCTTGTGGCGCCTTAAGGACCTTGGCTCTAGCCGCGTTTGCCTGCGCGATCGCTGGGTTCACCCCTCCGTTTGCCTCCGTGCAGACAAAGTTCGCGGCGGAAGTCCCGTTGCTCGATTGTGACGGCACACCCTGCGTGGACGCGCAAATCGGCGATGGCAAGACCGTTCGCTTGGGCATCGACACTGGCAACGTGGACTCCGTCCTGGATTCCAAGGTCGCAGAAGCTGCGGGGCTGAAGCCTTCGGAGCCGCCGAAGGCTGGCGCGCCTTCGGGAATGTTTCGTACCGTGATGACCACCGTGCACGTCGGCGCCCTGACGCTGGCGAATGTGTCCGGCATCGGCATGGACTTGTCCGATATGATTTCGCAGAAGCAGATGCCGCATGTCGCGGGGACCTTGGCATATACGGCGTTCAAGGACCGCATCCTCCAATTGGACTTTGTGGCTCACAAACTGCGCGTGTCTGAGGTGCTGACCGGTCCGCTGAAGTGCACCGGGGCGTGCGACACGATGGCGCTGATTACTTTCGGGAAGGATGGCCCTCCCATTTTGGTGGCGGATGGATTCGAGATCAACGGAGCGAGCGTGTCGGCGCAGGTGGACACCATGTACACGGGTTCACTGCTAATCTATACCGCATCGATCGAGAAGCTGAGTTTGTCGGGAGCGGCGCAGACCACCGACGTGCGATGGTTTCCGCTGACCGACGGAGGCGTAAATATGAAAGTCGCCGAAGCACAACACGAAGGGTTCAGAGGAATCATATTGGCTAAGGAAGGCGCGAAGGTTTACTTCCCCACCGAGACTGTGCATGAACCAGATGGATTGTTTGATGCGACCGTAGGCCTGGAGCTTTTTCGGGATGCGGTGCTCACGTTGGACTTCCATGACATGACCATCGGCGTGGTCAAGACATCGTAGAGACCACCGTCGCAAGGTCCGCGACGGACTCGCCGGAACACAGATGAAGCGACTTCGTGAGTGTATCGACAGGAGCTTTTCCACTTTTAGACTCCCCTGCGAAGGTGCGCGAGGAACGCGTGGTGCAGGCGCGTGAGTGAACGGCCGCGGAGTACAGTGGTGCCGACCGTGCGCGTAGCTTCGTCATCGGCAATGCGGACGTAGCGGCAACGCGGGTCCTTCTCGACGGCCATTTCCGGGACGATGGAGACGCCCATGCCGGTGCTCACCATGCTGAGAATGCTGCTGAACTGGCCGCTCTCGAAAATGATTTGAGGATTCAGGCGGGCGCGGTCGCAGGCGGCGATGGCCGTGTCGCGGAAGCAGTGGCCGTCGCGCAACAGCAGGAACGGCTCTTTGCGCAGGTCCTTGAGGTTCAGCGAGCGGCGTCCGGCGAGAGCGTGCTTTTTCGGAAGCGCGGCGAAGAGGCGTTCGGTGAGAAGCGCGAAGGTGTCGAATTCGTGGCCCCGGATGGGCAACGCAAGAATAGCGACATCAATAGTGCTGGCGCGGAGACGATCGAGCAACACCGGCGTAATTTCTTCGACTATAGTGACGCGCGCTTGCGCGAACTGGCGCGTGAACGACGTGAGCCGCTGAGGAAGAAAGTACGGGGCGATGGTAGGGATCACGCCTACAGTGAGAGTGCCGGCGACAGAGTCTTTGCTCTGGACGACATCGCCTCTGGCGGCTTCGAGTTCGCGCAAAACGGCCCGCGCACGAGGGAGGAATGCTTTGCCGACATCGGTGAGGCGAACGGAGCGACCCAAACGATCGAAGAGTCGCGCGCCGAGTTCGTCCTCCAGCTTGAGGATTTGCTGGGAGAGGGAAGGTTGCGCGACGTGAGAATGCTCGGCGGCGCGGCTGAATGAGCCGGTTTCGGCGACGGCGCAGAAGTAACGAAGCTGATGAAGTTCCATAGAGCAGTTACCGTCAGCAGTCAACACTTCAGAGTTTAGAAAATCCCTAACGATTGGGCCGCCACAAAGGCTCCGAATCAGCGAACTACAGCCGGCAGCCATAGGCTGTACCTATCTATCGTATCCGAACTATATATTGGAAGTATAGGCGTCGCCGGCCTACGCTTACCTTGCGACTTGTAGCTGCGCCCGGCTTCGACGACGGACGCGCATGCGGCCGCGAACTGAGGAGGATTTGATGGCGGACGAAAAGAAAATCATGACGACCGACGCGGGTCGTCCAGTGGGCGACAACCAGAATTCGCTCACGGTAGGACCTCGCGGACCGGTGGTGTTTGAAGACTTTTTGCTTTTTGAGAAGATGGCGCACTTCAACCGGGAGCGTATCCCGGAGCGTGTCGTTCACGCGAAAGGCTCTGGTGCTCACGGCCATTTCGTTTGTACCAGCAGCGAAATCACCAAGTACACGACCGCCAAGTTGTTCAATGCGGTCGGCAAGAAAACGCCGACATTTATTCGCTTCTCGACGGTGGGCGGCGAAAAGGGTTCGGCGGACACAGAGCGCGACCCGCGCGGATTTGCGCTGAAGTTTTACACCGAAGAAGGCAATTGGGACATGACCGGCAACAACACGCCGGTATTCTTCATTCGTGATCCTTTGAAGTTCGGGGATTTCATCCACACGCAAAAGCGCGATCCGGAAACCAATCTCAAATCGCCGACGATGATGTGGGATTTCTGGTCGCTGTCGCCGGAATCGCTGCACCAGGTAACGATTCTCTTCTCCGACCGGGGCACTCCCGACGGCTATCGCCACATGGATGGTTTCAGCAGCCACACGTTCAGCCTCATCAACGATAAGAACGAACTGTTCTACGCGAAATGGCACTTCAAGACCAAACAAGGGATCAAGAATTTCAACGCCGAGTCCGCGGAAGACATGCGCGGCAAAGATCCTGACTATGCACAACGCGACTTGTTCAATGCCATTAAGGAAGGCAACTTCCCGAAGTGGCGCGTTTCCGTGCAGATCATGCCGGAAAAGGAAGCGGAGACGTATCACATCAATCCGTTCGACCTAACCAAAGTATGGCCGCACAAAGACTATCCGCTGCACGAAGTCGGCGAACTGGAATTGAATCGCAATCCCGAGAATTATTTCGCGGAAGTGGAACAGGCAGCATTTGAGCCGCGCAACATCGTGCAAGGCATGGGATATTCGCCCGACAAAATGCTCCAGGCCCGGCTGATCTCCTATCCCGATGCGCACCGGTATCGGCTCGGAGTGAATTACGACGTGCTGCCGGTGAACAAGCCACAATGCCCGTTCCACACCTACAACCGCGATGGCGCGATGCGGTTCGACGGCAATCACGGCGCGGAACTAAACTACGAGCCAAACAGCTTCGGCGGGCCCAAGCAGGATCCGAGGTACGTGGAGCGCCCGAAGATGGTCAGCGGCACCGTTGCGCGGCACGATCACCGCAGCGACGCCGACTACTACACGCAGCCCGGAAATTTGTTCCGACTAATGGCTGCGGACGCGAAGCAGCGGTTGATCCACAACATCGTGGGCAGCCTGGGCCAAACTCCTAAGCGCATTCAGGAGTTGCAGGTCAAGCACTTCTACAAGGCCGATCCGGCGTACGGCTCCGGCGTAGCAAAAGGCCTTGGCCTGGACATCGATGCGCTCGTTCGGGACAAACAAGCCACGGCAGCGGATTGAGTAGGGCGGTGAGCAGCGAGTAGTGAATAGCGGGTAGAGTGCGGCTCGGCGTTGCCGCTACTCAGCATAGAACGGGGTGAGCTTTTGCTCGCCCCGTTCTGTTTTGATGACGTTCCGAAGGCGTCAGGAGCCACGACCCGCGCGTTTCTGTACAATGGCTGGCTTATGGCGAAGCTTACGTTTCTTGGCGCGGCGGGCACGGTTACCGGATCCAAATATCTCGTGGAAGCGAACGGCAAGCGATTGCTCGTAGATTGCGGCATTTTTCAAGGCTCGAACGAGCTGAGCGACCGCAACTACCAGCCGCTCTCGATCGATCCGAAAACGATCGACTATGTAGTCCTGACGCACGCTCATCTCGATCACACCGGTTGGCTGCCTTGCCTGGTAAAGGCGGGGTATCACGGTCCGATCTATGCGAACCCGGCGACGATTGAGCTCACCTCACTGTTGCTGAAAGATTCCGCGCACCTGCAGGAAGAAGACACGCGGAATGCGCTCAAGCACGGTTACAGCCAGCACAAAGATCCGCACCCACTGTACACGACCGAAGATGTTGCGCCCGTGCTGAAGGCAATGAAGCCGGTTCCGCGAACTGGCGCGTTCGAAATTACCCCGGAGTTCCACTTCGTGGCGTACGACGCGGGTCACATTCTGGGTTCCACAAGCTTGGAACTTACGATTACCGAGAACGGCAAGAAAATCGTGGTGGTTTTCTCCGGCGACATTGGGCAGTATGACCAGCCAATCCTCAAAAATCCGACGACGCCTTTATCGAACGCGGACGTACTGCTCTGCGAATCGACGTACGGCGATCGCGATCATGAAGCCGGCAATGCCGGTGAGTTGCTGGCCGCAGTGGTGAATCGCGTTGCGCAACGCGGCGGGTCGATTGTGATTCCCGCGTTTGCGATCGGGCGGACGCAGACCTTTATGTATTATTTGCGGGAGCTGGAAGACCAGCAGAAGATTCCCCGCCTGCCCGTGTATGTAGACAGTCCCATGGCGCTCAGCGCGACGGATTTGTATGTGAAGTATCGCGAAGATCATGACGAGAGATTTGTGCAACTGGAAAGCGGCAACGGCGGCAAAGGCGATCCGCTGAACGTGCACGAGTTTCATCTGACGCGGACATCGGATGAATCCAAGGCCATCAACAACGTGAAGACGCCATGCATCATTGTTTCGGCGAGCGGCATGGTATCGGGCGGCCGCGTGCTGCATCATCTGGAGCAGAGGCTTCCGGATCCGAGGAACGCCGTGATCCTCGCAGGGTTTCAAGCACGGGGCACACGAGGCCGATCGTTGCAGGAGGGCGCGAAGACCTTGCGGCTGTTTGGGAATGACGTCCTCGTAAAAGCGGAAATCGTCGTGATGGGCCAGTTTTCGGCCCACGCGGGCAAAAGCGAATTGTTGCGCTGGCTGACCGCCCTGCCCACGCCGCCAAAACAGACCTACCTGACGCATGGCGAACCTGCAGCGGCGCAGGCGTTGCAGCGGGCGATCCAGGACAGGTTTCAATGGAAGGCCGCGGTCGCCCGTTACCTGGAAACCGTCGAGCTTGGCGCCTAGCTGCCCTCCGCGCAGGCACACCGTCAATTTAGTCATTGCCTGAATCGCCCCAGAAAGCGTTCTCTCTTCCATTTAAAAATGTTTAGAAATACCGGGAAACTTTTCGGGGGATGACCTCGTCTATACAGGCAAGACCACTCGCGGGGTAGGGGGCTAACCACCACAGGGCAACCGACCGTCAGTTCCCTACCCCATTTCAAGTGCGCAATTGTAGGGCACGTTGCAAAGCGATAAGCTTGGCCCCCAATGCGCTCATATTGGTTTGCGACTCCGCGCAATCGTTAACCTTTCCGCGGTCTGGAGCGGATATTCCCTCCGAAATTATATAGCTATATAAAAATTATCGGCCCGCATAGCGACTCCGCGGAGGGCGTTTCCCTCTGGTGGCAAGCCGTCTGAGCCGCTCACTCTGGATGCTCTTCGCTAGCGACTGATTTTAAAATGTTTATCTGGTTGCCGAGCCCAAGCACGCAGAGGACGTTGACCGATTAGAGATCGGGAGTGTTGCGGAAACGCATGGTGCGCGGCTTGAATTCCGCCCGCAGGGAGATAGCGTTATCGCGGCCTTGGCGAGGGGTCTTGGCTGCGGCGTGGCAATGGAAAATGATGCGCTCGGTGTCGGGGTCGATGGTTGGGCGGCCGTCGGTTTCGCGGGGAAAGTGAAATTCGGTGCGGGCGTCCTGGTCGTCGGTGGCGTCGATGAAGTTCGCCTCACTTAGGTCGATCGTGACGCCATCGGGTAGCTCCAGGAATATGGTGTCGTGGAGGTCCTGAGCAGGATCGCGGAGGATGCGTTGAGGTTCGCTTCCTTCAATGGCGAGTACGTAATCGGGAAGATTGGGAGCGTCGAGCGGCTGCGCGACGCCACTGGAGCCACGTAGCTGCTTCAGACGTTGCTGCGCGAGGCGCACAACCTTGGAGGACCACCAGAGCACCGGAATCGGTGGCAACTCTTTGCCGGGCCTAACTTCGACGCCGGACACAGGGTTGGTCTGATCGCGATTTAGCGAGAAGTCGTCGACGCGACCGGTTTGGCGGTCGGTGTAATGGGTCGTCGATCTGGTATCGAGTTTCACCTGTGCCGGACTCCAGGGTGAGTCCTGGAGAATGCGATAGGCGTCGGCACGATCCCATTTTTCCGGGGCTTTATCCCAAGGGAGGGCGCCGAACGACGATGGAGTCGCGAGTGCAACAACGAGAAGAAGTCGGTTGATCATGGCTGGATGGTGAGATCGGATGCTGGAGGCGGCTCGATCGTTGCCCTCAGTTCTTGCGTCCCCCGGGTGTGGTCGGACATATAATCTTCCCCGATGAGTAGTTTCCCTTCCTCGGCGCGACGGGATCTGCATCTGCGGATGCACTGCGTGAACGTATACGTGCGCGATCAGGATCGCAGCTTGCGATTTTATCTGGATCAGCTTGGGTTTCACCTGGCGTTTGATACTCGGTTGCAAACTGGCGAGCGGTGGGTAGGGGTTGCGCCTCCGGATGGGACTGCAATTCTGGCGCTGGTTGCGGCGAAGCCGGATACGCCTCAGTACAAGATGATTGGGCGCAGCACGCAAGTAGTGTTTGTCACGGAAGACGTCAGCGCGAAGTTTCAGGAATGGTCGAGGCGCGGCGTGCAGTTTTCGCATACGCCGCGATTGAAGCGCATCAAGTACGAACAGCAGACTCACAGTCACGATGTCGAAGGGGTGGCGCCGCATTCGAGTGTCGCGTCACCCTTGCTGGGAGGCCAGGCCACAATTTGGGGCGGGGTCTTTACAAGATTTCGCGATGTCGACGGGAACTCGTTTTCGCTAGTGAGCTTTGACGAAATGACGCAGGCGGTTGAGATGCAACGGCGGGTCGTTGCCGAAAGAGTCGAAGCGGAACAGCGGGCCGCGCGTGAACTGGAAATCGCCAAGGAGGTGCAGGCGCGACTCTTCCCACAGAAGCGGCCCGTTGTGGAAAGCCTCGACTATGCGGGCGTGTGCATCCAGGCCCGACAGGTTGGCGGTGACTACTACGATTTTCTCGATCTCGGACCGAAACGGCTGGGGCTGGTGATCGGCGACGTTGTGGGCAAAGGGATTGCTGCCGCACTGTTGATGGCGAATTTGCAGGCGAATTTACGGAGCCAGTGCGCCATCGCTTTAGATCGGCCACAGGATGTGCTGCGGGCCGTGAACCGGCTGTTTTGTGAGAACACGCCGGACGGAGGCTTCGCCACGCTTTTCTTTGCCGAATACGAGCAAGCGACGGGACGCCTTCGCTATGTCAATTGCGGGCATCTGTGCGCGTTGCTGCTGCGCGGCGACGATTCGCTGGAGCGGCTGGATGCGACCGGAACGGTCCTGGGATTGTTCGAGGATTGGGACTGCGAGATGGGTGAGCGCACGATTTGTTCCGGCGACATGTTCGCTTTGTACACCGACGGGATCACGGAATCGTTCGACCATGCAGAGGAAGAGTTCGGCGAGGAACGCTTAGTGGAAGTGCTGCGTCGAAATCGCGAGCGATCGTCACCAGCTTTGCTCGATGCGGTCGTCGAGGAAGTGCGACGATTCAGCCCTCACGAACAGCGCGACGACATTACGATGATCGTGGCGAAGTGCAGGTGAGATTGCTCTCTGTAGCCGCGGTCTCCGAGACCGCGGGGTTTAGACTAAAAGTGCTACCCATACTTCCACAGAGTGCGCTCGACACCGGCTCAATTGGTTTCGGTCGTGTCAGATTTAAACTCCGCCCTCTCGAAGAGGGCGGATACAACTGCTAGTCCAAGCCGGCGCTAAGCAGGATGAAGCTTGGCGAGGCGCAGTTCGGCGGCCGCCAGAGTTTCTTCTTTCTTGCAGAACGTGAATCGGACTTGGGTCGCGCCATCGCTGGGATCGTTGTAAAAGCTAGAGCCCGGGACGCTGGCAACACCGATTTCTTCCACTAAATACTTGGAGAAGCGGACGTCTCTCGTGGCAGCCGGAAAGCGGCCTGGATCTGGATCAGGAAACCGCGATATGTCCGTCATGATGTAGTAGGCGCCGCGAGGTTTGAAGACCGTGAAGCCGGCGTGGGTGAGGATTTTCAGCAGACGGGCGCGTTTTTCGGCATAACTCGCAGCGAGTTTATCGTAATAGGACTGCGGCTGTTTCAGCGCAATGGCGCCGGCTTGTTGCAGCGGGGCGGCGGCGCCTACGGTGAGGAAATCGTGGACTTTGCGGATGGACGAAGTGGCGTCAGGCGGAGCGATGGCCCACCCTACGCGCCATCCGGTGACGCTGTAGGTTTTGGACATGCCGTTGATGACGATGGTGCGGTCGCGCATGCCATCGATGCGGGCCATGGTGATGTGCTCGGTGCCGTCGTAGAGGATGTGCTCGTAGATTTCGTCGGTGATGCAGTAGGCGTTCCAGCGGACGCAGAGATCGCGGATGAATTCGAGTTCGCCGCGCGTGAACACTTTTCCGGTGGGATTGTTGGGCGTGTTGAGGATGATGGCTTTTGTCTTGGGACCAAAGGCCGCCGCGAGTTCGTCTTCATCGTAGGTCCACACATCATTTTCATTCTTCGGTGGGCTCATCTTCACGAACCGCGGAGTCGCGCCGCTTAAGATCGCGTCGGGGCCGTAGTTCTCGTAGTAAGGCTCGAAGACTACGATTTCGTCGCCCGGATTGATGATGGCCATCATGGCGGACATCATGGCTTCCGTCGAACCACAGCAAATCGTGATTTCGCGTTCCGGATCGACGCGAACGCCCTGGGTGCGCTCGAATTTTTCGACGATGGCGTCGCGCAACGGTTTCGCGCCCCAGGTAATCGCGTATTGATTGATGTCGTCCGCGATCGCCTGGCGGGCGGCTTCTTTTATTTCGGCAGGCGCGGCGAAATCGGGAAATCCTTGGGAGAGATTGACCGCTTTGTGTTTGAGGGCCAGCCGGGTCATCTCGCGTATCACGGACTCGGTGAACTGTTCAGCCTTGGCCGAGAGCATGCGCCGGCCGATTTGCGCCATCGTGGTTTCCGGAGTGGTCATAAGGTTGAGCTAAAAGTTTACCGTCGAAAGCAAGAAAAACAAGAGCGATCGGCCGCGAAGGCACGCAGACTCCGAGCGAAGAAAACCTTCCGCTCAGCGCAACTCCGTACGATGACCCGGTTATTTGTCACGCAAGAATTCGGAATCTAAACGCCGGTCGCTGTCCGGTTTCGCAACATGGCTGTAGACGAAGCTGGATGCTAACGGTTTGGGTTGGCTTCAGCGGTGGCAGGGGCTGCGGGTGGGGCCGGGGCTGCAGGCGGAACCGAGGTTGCCGCGGCCGTGTTGGCTGCGGGTGCGCCGGGCCCGTAGATCATGCGATAGACTTCGGCGTTGCGCAGCACGATTTGAACGTAGTCTCGTGTCTCGGTGAATGGGATGGACTCCACCAATTCTGCGATTTCTTCGTAGTTGCGTTCGGCCCGCCAGGCGGCAATGCGGTCTTCGCCGGCGTTGAAGGCGGCCAGCGCGTATTCGGGGGCGCCGGTGGTACGCTGCAGGTCCGCTATATACAGCATGCCCAGCTCGAGATTGTATTCGGGTTCGAAGAGCTTGGTTTTGACGTAGCGCACTTTGAGCTGCTTGGCCAGAAGCTTGCCGGTTTTCGGCAACACTTGCATCAAGCCGATGGCGTTCGCGTGGGAGACGGCATCCGCCTGGAAGGTGGATTCCTGACGGATCAGCCCGGCGGCAATCATGGGATCGAAATCGTTGCGGGCGGCTTCGCGGCGTAGCGAGGCTTCGTAGGGTAGTGGGTAAAGCGTTTTCCAGACGTTCACCGGCACGTCGGAGAATTTGCGTGAATCGAAACTGGGAACGATCAGGCGCCCGTACGACATGCCGGCGGCGAAGTGGCCTTGATCGAAGGCCGCCTGAGCGGCTTCAAAGAGCAGCCGCGGCGAGCCCGTGGCGTAAAACGCGGATTTCAGCTCCAGCTCGGCGCTGGCGTCGAATGCAATGATGCGCAGGGCTTGCGCGCGCACCCAACGGTCCTGCGCGGCGGGCGGGATCGCCTCGTCAAAGGGACGCAACGCAGGCGCCGGCGGAATTGCAGCAAGAAAATCGGGAGGATCCTCGTCACCGGGTCCCATTTTGTCCAGTCGCACGGTCGCCGCTCGACCAAAATAAGTCTGCGGGAAGCGCTCCGCGTCGGTGTGGAAATACGCCCGAGCGTGGCTAGGATTGCCGCTGCGTTCGGCGTTACGTCCCAGCCAGTAGAGTGCATCGGAAGCGTTGGCGGATGTCGGATACTTGCGCAGAAATGCAGTAAGTTTGTCGTCGGCGTAAGGCTGGCGGTCGAGATAGGCGATCCAAGCGACGCGCCACTCGCAGAAGAATGCGTACTTCTCCGCCGGAAAATTGTCAAGGATCCGCTGGTAGTAACTCACGGCTTTGGCGCGATCCAGCTCCACCCAGTAATAATTGCCGACCATCATCAACGCTTCTTCCGACCATTTGCTGGATGGATATTTCTGCACGACTTGCTCGGAGCTCGACAGCATCTCCGATTCTTTTTTGGCGGACCGATAGATCTGGGCCAGGTCGAAAATACGCTCGGCATCGACTTCGGGGTCGGTAATCGCGAGCGAGGACACCAGCGAAGGCGAACCTTTCAATTGAACGCGTGCCTGCGCCGCGCGCAGCAGCGCGTGCTGCCGATGCGGATTGGCGGGATCTTTCAGCGACGCGGCTAGCTTCTCGAACTCGGCGCGCGCCTCTTTCCATTTGTGCTGGTCGTAGAAAATTTGTCCGCGCTGTTCCTGCAATTCCAGACTGGGGACCGGATACTCGTTGCCAAGAGCCGCTTTCATCTGTGGAAGCGCGATGGCGGCGGTCTTGCCTTCATCCGAAAGCGGATTCTTGTAATAAAGAAGCTGGTAGTCCTTCGCCGCGCGGGCGTTTTGTCGTGCCGCTTTGTACGCCTGCGCGCGCAGCAAGAGCAGCGCGGGGTGAACCGACGTCGCCGGGTATCCTTCCAGGGCCTCGACCGCCGTTTGGGGATGGCCAGCTTCAACGGCCGCTGGACCGAGAGCCTCGAGGACTTGCTCTCTGATTCCAGTGTTTGGATAGTCGTGCGCGATGGCCTCAAGCGCGGTGAACGCCTCCGCGTTGCGCTTCAGCACGCGCTGCGTCTGAGCGGTCCAGTAAAGAGCGTAGTCGCCGAGCAGCGTGTCGCTCTTCGCTTTCGTGAGCCATGCCAGAGCTTGCTGCGAGCGATTATGGTTGTAGTCGTCGTAGCCGAGCGCCAGCGCCGCGCGCGCGCCCCACACGTTTCCGGCATTCTTTGCCGCAAATGCGGAAAGCTTTTCGTACGCCCCGGGTGTGGCGTTGTGCACCGCGCGAGCAAGGCTCGAGAGCTCCCGCTGCGCGGCCTCGTCTTCCGGCGTGGCAGCGGTAATCTCCGGAGCCGAAGTATTCGGCGCGCAACCCGTGCGGCAAGGGACCGGCTTCGGCTTATTCGATTTTTTCTTTTTAGAGTGGGCCTGCTGAGCTGGGACGTCGAGCGGCACAGCGGCCAGCAGTGCGATACACACAAGGATTGCCACAACGCGGGAGAGATAAATAGCCCGAGGTTTCGCCGTGCCACCGTGGAGCGAATACCGCCGTCTCGCGCGTGCGCTCGAAGGCGCCGGTATTAACGCGAGTATACCCGCCGCCAACCTAGTGCCGGGTCGCAGTTGTGGCGTACGGATACTCGCCGAGGGCATGCGCGTCGCCTTCAGCGAGGATCTCCACCATCCAGCGATAAAAGTAATCCACCGGGTGGTCCATGATGGGTCTGAACCGCCGGTCGTATTCTCGATGAGCTTTCTCAATGTCATCACGCAATCGGACGCAGATATCTTTGTGCTCGCGGCCGAGGCGTACCTGCTCCGGTCGTAACATCTTAATATCTTGCATCGAAACTTTCGCGACTCTATTTGCGCGGCGGTGTAGTTCCTGTTCTTCGGGAGACAACCGGCTCACGTTGAACGTGCCTGCATCTTCGGACTCGCCGGCAGCCGGCGGAGGTGCCTCAATCTCGTGAGCCTCGGCGACAGGCAGTTCCGAGTGCGGCTCAGCCACCGGAGCGCGATGCTCTTTGACCGCGGGGGGAGCGCTGCTTGGCCCAGGCTTCGGGACATGCTGCTCTTTCACTACCGGAGGGGCGACGTGTGCCACCGGCGCCAGGGCGGGCCGCTGCATCGACGCGGGACCAACCTGCTGCTGCGCCGCGGCAGGGAGCTCCGCGGGAACGGTCTCTTCAGTAGGGATCGTGCTGGCGATGCGCGCGATCTCGGCTTCAAATGGCGACCGAGGCCCAGACTGTAACGACACCGCAACAAATCGGGACAATACCTCTAAGGAAGCCGAAAGCGACGCCGCGGACGTCTGCGCACGCAGCATCGGCGCCAAGGCGTTGACCGGCTTGGTACTGCCGCAGGCAGCCACTACATCGGCGATGGCCTGATGCAGCTCGTCGGACGTCCGCTGAATGCGCTCTAAGTTGTCCCGCAAGGCCCGCGAAACCGCTTGTTCGATGGCGCTCGGCGTCTGGGTTTCTGATGGCATACCGGTTTCGCGGCTATTTCGCCCAAAATCTCCCGTTTTGTGATTCTGGAGGGTAGGATGCGCTGCGTCAACCGCCTGACGGTACTGTTGTGCCTAGAAGTACCCCTTTGGCACTCCCCCGCCTAGCGCGGCACCCCGGAACTCCTGGCGGTCCGCGTCGAGTTCTGGTTTCTCGGGCGCCGGATCGCTATTTTCTCCATGTCAGCAGGCCGAGTCGCCAAAGTATCAAGAAGGTTGCGCAATATAGTGATACCGCCGAGGTCGAGAGAATCCGAAACGCCGACAGTTGCGTTTTGGTCCAATAAATGACCGTGTAATGGCTCCGGATCGGATAAACGTAACCCGAGTCAGGTCGCGGTTCATGTGGCAGGTTCGGCAGATAGTACACGGAAGCCGCGGATATCGTGCACACAACAGCCAGAATTCCGAAGCATCTGGCGGTAATTGTCCATCGATTCATGGAATGCGCCCTACGACGGCCTTCACTGGGTGCCGAGCGCACCGGATAATAGACTTATCATCGTCTGAGTGCACCGCGCCCAATTGCCTGGCACTGAGGATCTTTGAAGCAAGTTGGTGAGACAAGTCAGAGGGTATCTGATCGCCGCACCGCGACTCGGTCGGTAATTGGTACCGCCGTAGGCGCCCCCACAGAACAAGAAATCGCGGACCGCTCGTTCCTGCTCTTCTTTTCGGCCACATCGAACTCGATGTCCGGCAACTGCTCCACAGCGCGCCGCAGCGACTGCTCCCAACTGGCATGGATGGAGTTCAAGTCCGAATCCCCGGCCCCCACCCGCCGGTAGCGCGTAACCTCGAGGCTATCTCTCTTATAAAGAAGCAGATCGAACGGCGGCCCCACAGTCACATTCGATCGCATCGTAGCGTCCATCGAAAGCAACGCATATTTCGCGGCCACTTCCAGCGAAGTCGATTCCTGGATGCCACGATCAAGAATCGGCCGGCCGTATTTGCATTCCCCGAGCTGCAGGTACAGCGAATCCTCTGTAGCAGCCAGCGGATTTCCCTGCGGGTAAACCAAATAAAGCCCCTGGTCTTTCCCCTTCACCTGACCGCCCAGCAGCAAGTGCACATTGAAGTTGTAGGAATCCCGCTCTAGCGAAGCCCGATCGATATCCGAAATTCGGCGCACGCAATCACCCACGATCCGCGCCGCGTCGTACAAAGATTTCGCCCCCGCCAATCCCTGCCCCGAATCAAAATCGTCGCGCAACAAGCTGACCACCGACTGGCTGATCGACAAGCTTCCGCTGGTCAGAATCACAAAGACGCGTTCGCCCGGCTGCACGAACTGATGCATCTTGCGGCAGGTGTTGACCTGATCGAAGCCCGCATTGGTTCGGGAATCCGACGCCAGAACAAGCCCTTCTCGAGTCGCAATTCCCAAGCAATAGGTCACGTGTCCCTCAAACCATTGAGTCTATGATATCGCGCGGTCAGCGTCGACCGCAGATTTCCGATGCGTTGCCGCAAAAAACCGTATCGCGCCCCTCGAAGCCCAGCGGGCTGCGGAAAAACTCAAAAATATGTCATTCCGAACCCCGTTCGGTTTTGAACAGGGTGAGGAATCTGCTTTTTCCTTGGCTTTCTTGCGAACAGCAGATCCCTCACCCGCAAACGACGCGGGTTCGGGATGACAAATCCGACTGTTTCCGCAGCCTGCTAGCGCAACAGACACCCGCTTGTCTGGCTTGTGCGTATCGGAGCACCTCTGTCGGCGATTCTCATATCCGCTGGGTTCTTTTTCGGCACGCCACCGTCCTAACCATCCGAGATGTTCTTTAGGTTTGCACAATAAATAATATTTCGCACCGCTAGCGCCAAATTCATCTGACACCCTATCGGCGACTCGATCTCGCTGGCGATCACGACCGATCCGTTCCTGGAGGCATTCGTCAAAAGGTGCTACTCAAAACTTCCCGTCACACCCTGAAAGCCATTCAATGCCTGTTTCCATAGCCATTTCATAACACGAGAGACGTCGTAGCAATAGGCCACGTTGTAGCCCAGTGTTGAGAAGCACTGAGGCTCGCAACCTTGCTTCATTTCGGCGAGTTGTTCGAGATCGAACTTCTGGTTCTCAACCGTGCCCCAATCGTACTTTGCGTTATACATGGGGAAGCACGGAGCAAGCGTTCCGTCGGTGCGAATGATCAGCCAGTTTTGGCCGGCGCGGCAACCCCAATGCTCTCCGACACCACGCATGAATCCCTTCATATTCTGCAGGCGTGGAATTGAGTCCACCATCTTGTAGCCCTGGCGCTGCTTGTCAATGAGCCAATCGAGCAGATCATCCACGACGGGAAAGTCTTCGGGGCGAATGTAGGTGTCGTTCTCGCTGAGGTGCTTGAAGTGCGGCTGCTCCATCATAGGCGCTTCGTTGATATGAAACGTGAGCGAGATGCCATTGTCGTGGGCGATCTCAACAAGTTGCTTCACGTCGTCTATGTTCGTGCGACAGATGTTGGTGTTGAAGAAGACGGTGTAGCCATAGCGATACTGCCGCCTTACAAGGTAGTCGAAGTTAGCGCGCACATGTTCAAACGCTTTTGGCAACCCAGGTCGCTCCTTGACGGTGTCGACCGCAAAATTAATGGTGGCGATCCCTGCGTCGGCGAGATGGTCGATCACCGGTGGGCGAAGCAAGCGCGCATTGGTCGCAAGGTAGACCCAAAAATCTTTCTTTGCGGCATAGTAAATCACTTTGTGCACAAAGTCTGGGCGCAGAAGGGGCTCGCCGCCCGTAGGAGCCAGTACGCGGCAGGGGGTCGTGTGAAGCCAGTCAATCGCTCGACGTGCCGTATCTTCCGTCATGCCCCTGACGCGATTGTCGTAAGACCAGCAGTAGTGGCAATCGAGGTTGCATTTCCACTCGGCGAAAAGGTACGCGATGATTGGCTGGAAATCGCCCGGCAGCACGCGTGATTTGAAATACGGAACCATCCAGCCGCGCATGCTCTTAAGAATGCGGGAAGCCGGCCAATACCTCTTGCCCGTCTGTAAGACGCGATCGTGCGCGGCAATATCTTCGGCGTCCAAATCGTGCATGAGCTCTGGCTGTTGCGGGAAAACGGGCACAGGCAGAGTCTGTAGCTGCCTCGAAGTATCCGACGAGGGTTTCTCCGGGGGTTGCTGAAGCAAGCTGTGCAATGGCACATCCAAGCGAAAAGGATAAGAAGGAACAGTCGGAAGAGGTTGCTGCAATTCGGACATGGATCGGCTCCTTGAACGTGTGCACGAGGTGACGCAGCGCCGCACGGACCGCTGCGCGATTCGACGGTCACTAACCGATATCTCTCGTCGGTAATTTGGGACTACGCAGGACGGCCGGCCCGCGTAGCGAATCCAAGAAGGGATATCGTCCCTGTTACAGGCATTTGATTCAGCAGGTCACTGCTGAGATACAACTCAATCACAAAAATCACGGTACGCTACCGAACCAATAAACGCGCCAAAATTACTTGCGTCTTTCTATTACTTGAATGCATCTATTTGTTGATATAAGAAGGGCCAAGCTTTGTCAGGGAATCACAAACACCTATATGATTGGGTATGTTTGCCAGGTCACACGCAACCTAACTACTCGGAGTTGATGGGGACTGCCTGCCGCTGTTATTGTCGACTTACATCTGTCACCCACACAGTAAGCGGAGCGTCGGCAACGTGGTAAGTACGTGATGTACGCAAAATGGCCTCAGATGCAGCTACACATGTGATTAAGGACTTTTAGTCGGCCTGCGGAAGAAATCGCCGAAAACAAGTCACTCGTAGTGACTCGGTTGGCCATGGATTGTCAGTGAGTGTGACGATTGAATTGGACTCAAGTCACTGCATGGGTAAAGGCTACCCTACCGGCGCTAGGCGGTGTGGGAGTCTTTCTGTCAGCGTTTCTTGATTCTTCCTTTGTTCCCCTTCCGCTGGTTACAGACCTGATCGTAATGGAACAATCCAGCCGAAATCCCGCCAGAATGCCGTATTACGCCGCGATGGCAGCATTGGGCTCGTTGGCGGGCTGTATCTGGATTTATCTACTGGCTCGAAAAGGAGGCGAAGCCTATTACCGCAGCAGGCAAGGACGCACACCCGGACGCATACGAAGATGGGTTCAGAAATATCCTTTGACATCCGTCTTGCTGCCGGCGGTTGCTCCCTTCCCAGTTCCGTTCAAGCCCTTTGTCGTTGCTCAAGGTATCTTTCAAGTGCCTTTCATTCCGTTCGTGCTGGGCACGTTTGTGGGGCGTGGAGCCCTGTTTTTTATCGAAGGCTTCTTAGGGATGCGTTATGGAGCGGCAGCGAGGGAATTTGTACTGCGTCAAAAGTCTGCTTCAATCGCGATAGTGGTGGCACTGGTTGTCGTCCTGGTCGCAATTCGCTGGTCGCCATTTGGTCGTAGAAACGAACAATCCCCGGCAGGCTGAAGTTCAGCCACGCGGCGCTGAGCTCGCCGGGTATCTCAATCACATCTTGATCACGGGCCGTTCGAGGAGGCGTCCAAAGAAGTAATCCGTTTGGGTGGACGCCGCCTTCCAACCCGTCATTCGCCGCCCATCAAGGTGGCTCTGCGGTTTCGAAGCCGCGCGGGCAAGGCCGGATTGCATGCTATGAGCGACATACCCAAAGCAGTGGTGATTGGTGCCGGTATCACCGGATTGGCTTGCGCATTTCGCCTCCAACAGTTGGGAATTCCCACGCTGGTTCTGGAGGCGTCCGGAAAAGCAGGAGGAGTAATCTCCACAATTAAAAGAAATGGGTTTTTGTTTGAAGGAGGTCCTCAGTGCCCTCGATTTCCAAAATCCGTCTGGACTCTGATTCGCGAGCTACAGCTCGAAGACGAATTCCTGGCGGGAGATCCTAGAGCGAAGCGCTACATCCTGCGAAATGGCCGGCTGCACCGCGCGCCGTTCTCCGCGAGTGGCCTGCTCACCACAGGCCTGGTTGGTTTCAAATCTAAATATCTCGTGCTTAGCGAAGTATTCCGGCACACGCACCCACCTGCCGGCGAGGAATCTCTGGCGGAATTCGTTCGTCGAAAATTTGGCGCGGAGATGTTGGACTATGTCGTTGATCCGATTGTTTCCACGATCTTTTTTGGCGATACCCAGAAAATGGGCATGCACAGCGCGTTTCCAGCGTTGGTCGAGTGGGAACAATCGCGAGGCAGCCTCGTACGGGGAGCCATTCGTGCATACCAATCGAAGCGCAAGGCCCTCTCCCAACCGCAACTTTCTGGATCTTCGTCAAACAATTCCACTCATAGGGGTCGGGAATTGCAAGTCACCGACGCTCTTCCGACCCTTGGTTCCTTCAAACAGGGCATGGGTACGCTCGTCGAACGGCTGGCGGAAAAACTGCGAGAGGAGCTCCAGTTTGGAGCGAAGGTCGAGTCTGTCGCGGCGCTCACCGGTGCCAACGAAGGAGAACCGCGATGGCGGATACGTTTGTCGGGCGGCGACGAACTCACTGCCGACGGTCTCGTCTTGGCTGTCCCGGCACACGCCGCTGCAACCCTGCTCGGTAAGAGCGCTCCCAAGCTGGCGTCGCTACTCGCGGCCATCGAGCATGCACCGATAACCGTGGTGTCGTCGGCCTTCGATCGGAAACAAGTTCTTCACTCGCTGGACGGTTTCGGATTCATGGTTCCTCGCAGGGAGGGGTTGCGCACGATCTGCACGTTCTGGAATTCTTCCTTGTTCCCCGCACAAGCACCAACGGACACAGTGTTGATGACCAGCTTTGTTACGGGCCAGAACACCCGCGATCCGAGGGAGTTTTCGGACGGCCTGCTCGCGCAAACCGTGGAGGCGGAAAACGCAGCGGTTCTGGGTATCGCCGGTGCGCCGGTGGACCGGATGGTTTGGAAACATGCACGCGCGCTGCCGCAATACAACGTAGGTCACTCGCAACGGGTCAAAGAAATTCGCGAAGCGCTTGGCAATATGCCCGGTCTTTTCCTTGCCGGGAACTACTTGGCAGGACGCTCTGTGGGTGACTGCGCCGAAGCAGGCTCGCAAGCCGCCGAGTTGTTACATAGCCGCTGTCGGATTTGAAGCATCGAATGTCTGCGGATTCCAAGGGGAAGTTCGTTTGCTCATCACACTGATTTGGATTGCTGGATTGTTATTCCTGACTCTGCTCAGCGGAATCGCATACCAGCGCCTGGGTCAGAAGAGAAACAGTAGGCTCCACCCCCCACCGGGTAGGCTCGTCGATTTGGGTACTCATCGCCTGCACTTGATGGAGGAAGGACGAGGAAGCCCAACGATTATTCTCGAAGCTGGCCTGATGTCCACGATTCTGAGCTGGACCGCGATCCAACGCGAGCTCGCTGGATCGTATCGAGTTATCTCTTATGACCGGGCAGGTCTCGGTTGGAGCGACCCCGGTCCGATGCCGAGAACGGCCGAGCGCATGGTAGACGAACTTCATTCTCTGTTGGAACGGGCGGCCATTCCTTCGCCATATCTTCTGGTTGGACATTCCTTTGGTGGCCTGACGATGCCCCTGTTTGCTGCACGCTATCC
>Ga0073928_10004752_pt1 | contig 19705 bp, 16 predicted proteins | sample PaiPotPPA55metaG_FD_76969 | JGI IMG/M metagenome (GOLD analysis project Ga0073928, IMG submission 76969) | Iron sulfur acid spring bacterial and archeal communities from Banff, Canada, to study Microbial Dark Matter (Phase II) - Paint Pots PPA... ...
CCGCCCCCCCCACCACCCCCCCCACCGCCGCCCCCCACGCCGACTCCTACGCCCGAGCCGACACCGGCGCCCAAGGCCGTTCCGCCCCCACCCGCCTTTGAGGGACCCAGTATTGGACCGGCATCAGAGCCGGCTGCTCCCTCTTTGTTTTGTCTCGGGGGTACGATCGGCTGCAAGACCCTGGAGTTCCTGCGAGCGCAACAGGTCGAACACTCCGGCATCACCCAGGAGGACGTGGATGAAGCCGTCCATGTCGAGCACGGCGTGCTCCTGGAGGCGTTTCCGCCGCCGCCGATCTTCGATCCGCACCAGTCGGAAGAGCATTGGGATTACATCCGGGGGAAGCAGGTAGACGCGTACTGGAGAATCTGCGCCTTCGCCCGAGACCACGGCGCCATGCCGCCGCCGTCCGGACCTTGCCGCTTGTGATGGCGAGCGCGCGGCCGGTGGATGGCCACTTGGAGGAGGGCGACCATGGCAGACGTTAAAGTGGCGATCTTCAATGCCAGCACGGCGGTGAACGACGCGGACGTGCAAGCCGCCGTTCCGGCGTTGCAAGGCCAAGTTCACGACCACTTCGCCCCGGTGTGGGGAATCGATGCGGACCTAACCTACGTGCCGAGAGGACAGGCGCCGGCGCCGGGCGCCTGGTGGCTGGGCATCTTCGACACCTCGGACCAGGCCGGGGCCCTCGGGTACCACGACGTCAGCGACGAGGGCCTGCCGCTCGGCAAAGTCTTTGCCGCGGATGACCTGAAATCCAACCTTCAGTGGACGGTCACCGCCAGCCACGAGCTGCTCGAGATGCTCGGTGATCCCGAGATCAACCTCGTGGTGTTCGTCCAGCCCGACGCGACGACCGGGACGCTGTACGCCTACGAAGTGTGCGATGCGTGCGAGGACGACCGCTTCGGCTACAAGATCGGCGATACGCTCGTTTCGGATTTTGTGTTCCCGGCCTGGTTCGAGCCGTCGCGCGCCCCGGGCAGCACGCAGTTTGACTACCAGCGCCAGATCCAGAAGCCCTTCGACCTTCTCCCGGGCGGCTACATCGGGGCATTCGACGTGGGCTCCGGCACGGGTTGGCACCAGGTCTACCCGCCCGGGCAGGCGCGTTCGTATCAGATGCGGCCGCGTCTCGGCAGCCGCAGAGAGCGGCGCAGAACGCCGCGCGATCAGTGGTTCAAGAGCGAGGTGACGTGGTAGGGCCTGACGGCAGATCTCAAGGGGGGAGAACATGTCATCCGTGAACTTCGTGTTTCTGGCCGCGCTCGTGAAGGGGCTCGTTGACGCCATCAAACGAGTGATCTCGCCACTCGACGACGACAAGCCCGTGTTCAAGATCGATCACTTTTGGGCGAAGGCTCTGACCGTTCTCTTATCGGCCCTTTTTGTGCTCGGGTATCAATTCGATCTGCTCCAAACGATGAGCAAACCGACCGCGTGGCTCCCGCTGGACTATGCGGCGACGATTGTCACGGTGTCGCTCGCGGCGATGGGCGTGAACGACATCGGCAACATCTGGGGTGCCGCCGGGAAGGCCGACACGAAGTAGGGGCGACGCAGCGGGGAAGCCGCCTCTGGCCCGGCGGGGGAGGGAGTAACACATGAGCCCGTCCGTTGGCATGTGGATCTGGACCGTCACCGACTGCGAAGGCGGCGTGGTCTCCGCCATTGTGGACCGTGCGAAGCAGGCAGCCCTCGGGCACGTCTTGATCAAGACCAACGACGGCACGGCGCAGTACAACGGCACCCTCGGACCGCTCGTGTCGGCCCTCAAGGCAGCCGGAATTCACATCTGGGCATGGCAGTACGCGCGGGGGCAGGACCCCGAAGCGGAGGCCGAGGCGTTCGGCAGCCGCGCGCTCGCGCTCGGTGTGAACGGGTTGTGCGTGGACGCGGAAGTCGAATTCGAGAGTACGGCCATGGCCCCTCGCGCGACCGCGTACATGACGCGCCTGCGCTCCGTCGCCGGGACACTGCCGATCGCGCTGTCGAGCTACTACCGGCCCCAACTGCACCCGCATTTCCCCTGGGCCGAATTTCTCGGCCAAAGCAACTTCGCGATGCCGCAGGTGTACTGGTTTGGCAACGACCCGGCGGTCGCTCTGGCCGATTCGTACGCCGACTACGGCGCATTTATCGCGCAGGAGCAGATCATTCCGACCGGTGCCGCGTACGCGGAGGCCACCGGGAATCCCGACAACATCGGCAAGTTCATCGCCAAAGCGACGGACCTTGGGGCGAGCTCAGTCAACTTCTGGAGCTGGCAGCACGCGACGCCCGCGATGTGGGCGGAGATCACCGGTCAGAGTGCGGTGTGATGGCGGACACATTCTCCCTCGCGCTGCGCGGAACGGCCGCGGCTCGCGGTTCCCATTCGGCTTCGGCATGAGAGTCGCCGAAGTCGTGAAGCCGCGTGCCCCTGCGGCGGAACGCCATGCCGCAGCGCCGGTCCGGCGTCACAATGCACATTTGCCGGCCGTGATCGGCAACCGGGCGATTGGACACCTGCTTCAGCCGAAGCTACTGGTGACGCAGTCCGGGGATCCGTCCGAACAGCAGGCGGACCGCATCGCGGGCGAACTCATGCAAACGCCGCCACGGTCGGCACCGCGGCAGCGGTGCGCCTGTGGTGGAGTTGTTGGGCCGGAAGGGGACTGTGCCTCGTGTCGCGCGAGACGGTTGGGCCGGCCCTTCCAACCTGTCAGCCTGACCGCCCCGCCGGCCGTTCCGCCGATGGTCGAGGAAGTGCTGCGGATGGCCGGAGAGCCGTTGGATTCGTCAACCCGCGCGTTCATGGAGTCGCGCCTCGGTCATGACTTCGGGCCGGTTCGTGTGCACACGGATGCGGGCGCCGCGGAATCCGCACGCGTGCTTAACGCGGCAGCGTATGCGGCCGGCACCGACGTGGTGTTTGGGCCAAACGCGTACGCGCCCGGCACGAGCGATGGAAAGCGGTTGATAGCACATGAGCTGGTTCACGTCCTACAGCAGTCTGCGGGGGTGGCCTCACGTCTGGGTGCCGCTCCGCTGCTTCAACGACAGGGTGCCGGCGACGTACCGCCCGGTTGCGGGTCCGCGTTCAAATCCCAGTTCAAAGGCGTAATCAACGCTGAGCTTCCGGAAAAGCACAATCGCGTTGCCCGGAAGTACTGGGTCCTGGTTCGGCAAGGCGGCAGCGTAAGAAGGAAGCCGACCGACGAGCCGCTCGCGACCGGTGCAGAAGTTGATGTCGGTCAGAAGGACGGACTGTGGCGGGCGGTCTGCTATAAGGCGACCGGCATGCCATTGCAGATTCTCTGGGTTTTGGACGCGTACATCGACAGAAAACCGGCGGAAGCGGAAGGAAAGCCTGCTTCGCTCCCCGGCACCGCCGCGCCGCCCCAGGCTGCGGCGCCGGAGGCTCCGCAGGCCGAACCCGGACCGGGCGCGACGGATGCCTCGGCCGACGACGGGTTGGCACAGGCAGGTCTCGTGGCGGCGGGTACGGCTCTCGAGCGCCAAGGGGCTCCGGCGGCTGAGGCGTTGCGGGCTTTTTACAACGAAGGGGCGGCGCGAATTGCAGCCGAGGGAGAGAGGCTGGCGACGCAAGGCGTCTCCGAGGCGGAGATCGCGCAGCGTTTGGCGGCGATGCGCCATCAGCTTGCGGAAGCGGTGCGGCGGATGGGCAGCGCGCTGACGCGCCGCGCGGCCGAGGTCTTCGATTCAGTCCGCGGCAACGTCGGCCGGCCAACCTACGAGACGCTGAAGGCCGCCGGGAAAACCGACGCCGAGATCATTGAATCAGCCAGCCGTACCAACGCATTTGTCAACAAGCTGCCAAAGGGGATCAAATGGACCGGCCGAGCGCTGGTGTTCGTGTCGGCCGGAATATCAATCGTCTTGATCGTCAGCGCGCCTCCCGGTCAGCGGCAGGCCGTCGCGGAGCGCGAGATAGGCGGGTTCGTAGGAGGGGTTGGGGGCGCCGAAATCGGCGCAGGAATCTGCGTCCTCTTTGGCATTGCGACCGAAGGTTTGGGGCTGGTGGTCTGCGGCGTGCTGGGGGGGATCGCCGGTACCGAGGCTGGAAGAAAGCTGCCGCTGCTGCAGATCCTCGATATCGCGCCCCACACCGTCCCTTCGCTTGCCGGTCAACTCCACCGCGTGCAAGGGACCTGGGACGAGACCGATTTGTTCGTCTTATCGATCCCGCACCGGACGGTCGAACAAGCGGAGAACGTGCTGGTGATTGCGACGGGCCGGGTCAGCGGAGAGCTGGTCAGCGGCCGCGGACACTACCGCGAATACGAAGTGATCCCCGCCAACGACGCCGCTACACAGCTATTCGGAAGCATCAACGCACGATTCGTGCCCAACTATCTCCTTGTGCCGGCCTCGTCCGAAGATCTTCGGAGAAATGGAGAGCGCTAGGCTGCATTACGATCAGACCTTGAGGTGCCGTCATGGCTAAGCGGGCCGTCGTCGCGGTCCACGGTATCGGCCAGCACCAGCCCTACGAGATGGCGCGCGCCCTGGCCGATGGGCTCGTGCGCATTGCGGCAGAACGCGGCGTGAGCGCCACCGTCGAGGAGATCGTTCCAACGCCGCAGTCCGGCGGCGAGACGCCGCCGGGCCGCGTCTATCGTGTGATGACCTCGACGGCCCCGGACGCGTTCGTGGACGTGTACGAGGCCTACTGGGCTCCGCTCACGGCCGGGCTGACGAGTTTCTTGAGCCTCATCTGGTGGTTGTTCGTCAATACGTTCATTCCGTCCCGGATCATGCGGCGTCCTCACCGCAAGACATTTTTCGACGTCGGGGTGTCGATCATCGCCCTGGCGGTCATCGGCGCCGCGTATTACTGGTTGTTTGGCGCGCTCCTTCAAACCACGCATGTCGTGGTCCCGACACTCGGCGCCTCCGCCGTATACGCGCCCCACGTCTCATTTGACTTGGGCCGCGGCATCTCCGGCACCAAGAGGAGCCTCGAGGTCCTAAGCGGCAGCTGGACCGCCCCATCTCATCTTCCGCTCGGCACGCTGTCCCTCGGCAGCCTGGGCCAGCTGCTCGCTCCGGTGACGCTGGTATGGTTGCTGGCCACAGCGGCCGGCGTGTACGCGCTCTTTCAGTTCATCTATCGGGTCGGTGATCTGCTGTCCGATCTGAGCGCGTTCCGCCGCCGCGCGCCGGCGAATCTGATCATGCTCACGGCGTCGGCGGGCACCTATCTGCTGGCGCTCGGTTCGGTGACACCGGAGTTCTTCACGTATGGCTATGTCTACGTCGCGTACCGGCTCGTCAACCTGTGGGTCAAGACGTACTTCGTGGACTACATCGGCGACATCGAAGTGTATGTCAGCCGGGATTCCAAGAACGCCCGCTTCACGGCGCGCGCGCAGATCCAGAGCCGGGCGGTGGACGCGATCCGGGCGGCGCTGATGAGCCGGGAGGACTACGCCGAAGTGTTGGTGCTCGGCCACAGCCTCGGGTCGGTGGTGGGGCTGGACGCACTTCGGGAGGTGCGCCGCCAGGCCGGCACGGCGCTCACGTTCGACCAGTTCCGCCGGCTGTCCGCGTTCGTGACGTTCGGATCACCGCTCGAAAAGACGCGCTTCTTCTTCGACCGGATCTCGCCGGACGACGGCAACCGGTGGGTCGAGTTCCTGCGTGAGATCCAGCAGACGTTCCTGACGTTGATGCCGGTGCCCGCCGTCTTCGCGTCGGCCGCACCCCCGCCCCTGCCGTCGCAGCACCGGATCCTGTGGTTCAATTATTGGTACTTCGCCGACGTGGTCGCAAACAGCCTGGAATCCTACAACGACGATCGCATTCCCGATCTGGTGCGGGTGAGCCGGCTGCCGCATCCCGGCATGAAACCCTGGGTGCATTCAGCGTACTTCGACGACGACGACTTCCTGCGCCCTGTGTACGCGCTTCTCTTTTGAGCACCGGATGCTCAACCCTCACCGCGCGTCCGGGGCCGGCGTGAGGGTTGTTGAAGCCGTCAAGTCGCGCGGGCCGGCGCCGGGGCGTACCGCCGGGGCGCCGGCCCGGCCGGATCATCCGCATCTGCCGGTCACGATCGGCAACCGGGCGATGGGGTATTTGCTCCTCCGGTCGGCATGCGCTTGCGGCGGAGCGTGCGAAGAGTGCCGTACGCGAGACGTCGAGAACGTGGCGACTATTCAGCGGCGGGGCGGCTCGGGCCGCGCCGAGACGGACGCAGCGGCGCTGCGCCTCCTACTGCGGCAGAGCCAAGGCCATGGTCTGAACGTTGGGATTCGCGGCTGGTTGGAATCAATCTTCGGCGTTGGTCTCTCTCGCGTGCGCGTGCACGGTGACCATGCCGCCGCCGCCGCCGCGTCGCGGGTTGCCGCCGAGGCCTTTACCACGGGCCAGGACATTTATTTTGGTTCAGGCCGATACCAACCCGACACGGAGGTCGGCCGGCGCCTGCTGGCGCACGAAGTCACTCACACGCTTCAGCAAGGCGACGGCGGCGTGCCCTCCTGGGGCTCCATTTCAGTCAACCGTCCTGACGATCCGTACGAACGGGAAGCCGATCGCGCCGCGGATCAGGCACAGGCAGCATATCCGGGCGGTACCCTCCCCGCGGAGCCGCGGACGATTCGATCTCCGGCTGGGCCTCATATCCCATCCGTCGGCCGGCCGCGTCGCGCCGTCTTGCAGAGGAAAGACGGCGAGGATAAGGTGCGCCACCGGCATGGGCTGAAAGTTACTGAGCGCGCCGACGGGGGCCGGGAAGTCGAAGTCGTCCAGGCCTGGCAACCCGAGGGTGGCACGGACAGCACGGTGATCGCCATGGCCGCCGCCGCCGGGATTTCGGTCGACGTGCTGTCCAAAGCATTGGTGGATACCGGAGCCTACGCAACGGTTGAACAAGTCGCGGAAGGTTTCATCGTCGGTACTCGGATCGTCGTGCGGAACGGCGCCATCGTCGAGATCTCGGTGCGCGGCAAGGTTGTTGAAGCGGCCGGCAAGCCGAAACCCTCATTTGACTTCTTCCTCGAGGAGGGCGCCGAGATCTTGGGCAAAGCGGGATTTGGCCTGTGCGCCGGGTCTCCCGACGAGCAGGCCGGGTTTGACGCGAGCGCCTGGTTGCCGGATCCTCGCAGACTGAGCGTCATCCGGGCAAGCATCAGTCCCTGGCGTGCCATGGAGAAGTTAGTCCGGAACATCGGGAAGGATGTGCGGAAACGCGGCGGGGGAACAACGCAGTGGAAATTTGAGTGCGCGGAGTTCGTCAGACTTCTTCGGATCTACGCGTACTGGCGAACCATGACAGAATCCGAATTCAACAAGCGGTTTGCCCCGCTTGAGCTCGGCGCGCTCGCACGCGGGGGTGGGCTCTGGGAGCAGAGAGAGTACAGGAGTGATCGTCCCGGCGGCGCCCCGTACTATTACGAGGGCGGAGAACAGGTGGGCCCGTTGTTGATGGGCGCCAAGGAGGTACCCGCCGGGAAGTCCTGGGCGGAACTGCTCGACCAAGCGCCGGTCGGCGCGTACATCACCTGGACCAACCTCGATGCCAGGAACAAATGCTCAGCGAACCCACGGTTGGATTTCTGCGATGATCAAAACGAGAATGCCACGAAACTCGGACCTGATCGGTACTATGTGCATGATCTCGGTGTGCTTAATGAAAAGGGAATCAAACAGGCCATGGTCGAGGCGGTATTTGGAGACGCCGCCAAGGCGCCACCGGATTACACTGATCGCTACATATATATAGCGAGTTTGCAGTCCCCGCGCCCATGACGGCTCAGCCAGGTTCACCGCTGGGCAGCGTGATTCGCAAGAGGCGCGCCGCGTTGCCTGCGAAGACCGCGCGCATCTCGTCGTCCGTGAAGCGGGCGGCCCAGGCCGCACGGTATTGGTCGTCGAGATAGCGCGAGGCGAATCCCCGCGGAAACCAGGACGAATCGGTGCCGAAGATGATCCGCGACGGGCCCACCGTCTCGCGGAACATCCGGAACAGTCCCTCGAGCGTGAGCGGATAGGGCATCCAGCGCATCCATTCGTTGGATCCGGACGTGTCGACGTGGACGTTGCCGCATACCCAGGCGAGGTGGAGCAGCTCTCTCGGATAGCCGCACCCGAAGTGCGGCACGATGAATGGAATCCCGGGAAACCCCCGCGCGACGTCTTGCAGCACGAGCGGGCTCATGTTCGGGTGGGCGACGATGCCTTGGTAGCGGAGCGGCCCGAAGTGGATCAGCACGGGGATGCCCAGGCGCTCCGCGGCCTCCCATACGGGATAAAGCCGCTCGTCGTCGAGCCGCCCGGACAGGAGCGGCGCGATCAGCTTGTAACCGCGCAGACCGAGGTCCCGCACCGCGCGTTCCAGCTCGGCCGCGGCGTCCGGCCGGAACGGATCGTGGTGCGCGAAGCCGATGAAGCGGTCCGGATGCGCTGCGACGATTTTCGCCAGCCGATCGTTGCCGCCGCCGGTCACGAAGACGGCGCGCACGAGGCGGTGCCGGTCCACCTCGGCGGCCCACCGCCGCGCCATTTCCTCGTCGGTCCCCGGCGGCTCCGGATCGGGGAAGTTCCACGCCCGGCGCCATGCCCGCTGGTCGGCGCGGAGCCACTCGGAGACGGCCTCCCACTTCGCCTCCCCGTGCCGGGCGACGTAGGCCTCCCGCGCGGGGTCGCGGCCGTCGCGCATCGGAAAGTGCACGTGGCAGTCGAGCACGGGGATGGGGGCGGCCATGGTCCGTGAGTTCGAGCCGTGCGGCGCCCGCACCTAGCGCGCGAGACGTTCTAGCCGCGCAGGCCGGTGAGCACGACCCCTTCGATGATCTGCTTCTGTAAAAGTGCGAACACGGCGAGCACGGGCAGGACGGCGAGGGCGGAGGCCGCCATGATGAGGTGCCACGAGGAGCCGGCCTCGCCGCTGAACAGCGCGATCCCGACCGGGAGCGTCCGCATCGCCGGGGTCTGGATTACGATGAGCGGCCACAGAAAGGCGTTCCAGTTGCCGAGGAACGTGAAGATGCACAGCGCGGCGAGCGCCGGCCGCACGAGCGGCAGCGCGATGCGCGTGAACAGGCCGAACTCCGACAGCCCGTCCATCCGCGCGGCGTCGAGCAGCTCGTCGGGGACGCCGGTCATGAACTGGCGCATCAGGAACACCCCGAACGCGCTGAACAGGCCGGGGAACATGATCCCCCAGTAGGTATCGATCCAGCCGAGCCGCGCGCTCATCGTGTACCAGGGGATCACCAGCATCTCGGTGGGGATCATCAGCGTGCTCAGGATCACGACGAACGCCACGGTCCGGCCGGGGAACCGCAGCTTCGCGAGCGTGTACCCGACGAGGGAGTCGAAGAACGCCACGCTCGCCGTCGTGGCGAGCGCCACGCCGAGGCTGTTCCCGAACCATCGCGGAAACTGGGTGCGGAGCAGGACCTGACGGACGTTGTCGAGCGTCGGCGCGTGCGGCCAGAAGTGCAGCTCGAAGATCTCGCGCGGCCCTTTCAGCGCCGTGGCCAGCATCCACGCGAACGGAAACACGACGAGCACGCCCCCGGCCGCGAGCGCGAGATACGCGCCGGCCGTGGCCCAGCGGCGGCCCGCCATCAGTACTCCACCGGACGCGACAGCACCGTGAGCTGCGCCACCGAGATGACCATGATCACGCCGAACAGCACGACCGTCGCGGCCGCGGCTTGGCCCATGTGGAACCGTTGAAAGCCCTGCGTGTAGACGTACAGCACGACGGTCTCGGTGCTCCCGAGCGGCCCGCCGGGATCGCCGAACGTCATGTTGAGGACCTGGGTGAAGAGCTGCAGGTAGATGATGGTGCCGTACACCACCGAGAAGACGAGCGTCGGATTGAGGAGCGGCAGGGTGATGCTGCGGAAGAGCTGCCAGCCGCCCGCGCCGTCGACGGCCGCCGCCTCGTAGTAGGCGCCCGGGATCGCGTTGAGGCCGGCGAGGAAGATCACGATCTGAAAGCCCAGGTACTCCCAGACCACCATCGCGGTGACCGCGTACAAGGAGAGCGAGGGCGTTCGCAGGAGCGGCGGGATCTCGAGGCCCACCGTGTCGAGGAGGCGCCCGAGCGGGCCGAACTGCGGCGAGTACATCCACTGCCAGACCCACGCCGCGGCGACGACGGGCGTGACGAACGGGATGAAGTAGAGCGCGCGGAAAAACCCGCGCAGCCGGACGATGCGCCGCAGCAGCAGGGCGACCGCGAGCCCCAGCGCGATCTGCGCCGGAATGCCCACGACGGTGTACCGTATGGTGTTGCGGATCGCCTTCCAGAACAGCGGGTCGCCGGTGATCTCCCGGAAATTCGCGAGCCCGACGAACGGCTGGTCGGCGCCGACGATGTTCCAGCGGTGCAGGCTGATCGCGAGCGCGGTCGCCGCCGGGGCGATGCGGATGACGAGAAAGAACGCCATCGGCACCGCGAGAAACGCGTACCCCCACAACGCGCGGCGCGCGCCGAGTCCGAGGCGGCGGGGGGCGCGCGGCCGCGCGGCGCTCAGGGCCACGGATGACTCCCTGCCCCCGATGCCGTGACCGGCCCTACGGGTGCTTCTGCTTCGACCAGAAGTCGTCGAGGACTTTCTGCTCCTTCGTCGCGGCCCCATCGAGGGCCGCCTTGGGATCCGTGTGGTTGAGCACCACTTCGTTGATCGCGTCGAGCAGGACGGTGCGCTGCGCGGTCTCGTCGACGAAGAACGTCGCGTGCGCGAAGGCCAGGCTCGAGATGAACGGCCCGTACACCGGATCCTGCGCCAGTTTCGGGTCCGCGGCCAGCGCCTTGGCGGCGGGAATCTCGCCGACCTGCGCGAGCCACGTCCGCTGCACGTCCGGCGACGTGATGAACTTGAGGAACGCGACCGCGGCCGCCTGCCGCGCCCCCGCGGCCTTGCGGGTCAGGCCGTGCACCCAGAACGACCCGAAGTTGCTGGGCGTCCCGCCGGCGGTCCGGCGCGGGAGCATCGCCACCCCCCAGTCGAACTTCGCCGCGGACCGGATCGACCCGATCGCGAACGAGCCGTCGACGATCATGCCGGCTTTGCCCGCCACGAACGCGTCGCGGTAGCCGTTGCCGCCGGGGAAAAACCCGATCACGCCGACTTTGTCCTTGGTCACGAGATCGGTGTACCATTGCAGGGCCGCGGCGCCGCGCGCGTTGTTGTACGTCACCTTGCGGCCGTCGCTGCTGTAGGGGGCCGTGCCCCACTGCCGGAACAGCACTTCGCGGATCAACTGGTGATCCTGGCCGTCCGGCGAGATCCCGAACCCTTCGGTGGTGATGCGGCCCCGCGCGTCGCGCTCCGTGAGGCGCTGCGCGTCGGCGGTGAACTCGTCCCACGTCAGGGGGGCCCGGATCCCGACGCGCCGGAACATGTCGCGGTTGTAGAAGAGGGCGAGCGTGCGGACCGCGGTCGGCAGCGCCCAGTACTTGCCGTCGAACTTCGCGGCCTTGACCATGGGCACCCAGTCCCGCTCGATCTGAGCGTCGGGGAAGGCGCTCACCGGAAGCGGGATCAGGTAGCCGCTCCCGACGTACTGCGGCAGCCAGCCGTAGAAGAGGTTGACGACGTCCGGCCCCTGGCCGGCGGGGACCGCGCTCGCGACCTTTTGGTTGTACGAATCGTACGGGAACGTCTCCTGAACCACGTGGATGCCCGGGTTCTGGCGTTCAAACTGCGGGATCAAGGCATCCATCAGTTTGACCTTGCTCTCGAAGTAGTACTGCCAGTACGTGATCGTGGTCTTCGGCTGAGCCTGCGCCGCCATGGCGCCGCCGAGGGCGGCCGCCAGCGCGAGCGCAATCGCGGTCCTGAGCACGTTCATCCGCATCGTCTGAAGCCTCCTATCTAATTGGCGTTGCGGCCAGGGCCTCGGCCACGGCCTGTTCGCGTCGTTTCCGGGCCCCGGCGATTCGATCGCGCGCGGCCTGGGTGTCCGCCCGGCTCGCCGCGAGCGCGGCGCGCGCGAACCGCACCTGAGCGTCGATGGCGCGCGGCCCGGGTCCGCCCTCCACGTTGCGCCGCGCGACAAACGCCGCCGGGTCCAGGGCTCCGGCGAGCGCCTCCTTGGACAGCGTGATCCGGCGGCCCGCCGCGGCTTCCGTTGCCGCTTCGACTTCGTTCGGGTCGACTCCGGCGAAGTCCGCGCCGCGGGCGCGCCGGGTCGCGACAAGATGCGCGGCGGCGGCATGGGCGTCCGCGAACCGCAGGCCGCCCTCGCGGACGAGCGTGTCGGCGAGCTCGGTGCTGGTGGCGAACGTGCCCCGGAGCACGGCCGTCCACGCCTCCGGGCGGATCTCCGCCTGCGCGACGACCGCGTCCAGCAGATTGAGCGTGCCGCACAACTCGCGATGCGTCGCCGTGATCGGCGGGAGCAGGTCCTCGACCGGGTCGTTGATGTCGCCGAACGGGACGTTGTGCGACGACGCCCAGGCGGCGAGACACTCGCCGAGCAGCCGGCTGAGCGCGCTGCGGACGTGCTCGAGCGCGACCGGATTGCGCTTCTGCGGCATCAGGCTGCTGATTTGAATGAAGGACGGCGCGAGGCGCAGTCCGTCGATTTCCGAGCCGGCCCAGAACAGCAGGTCGTCGACGACACGGCTCAGGTTCGTCGCCAGCACCGCGTGGCAGCCCGCGAGCTCGCACGCGTAGTCGCCCGCGGCCACGGCGTCGTAGCTGTTCTCGACGATGCCCTGGAAGCCGAGGAGCTCCGCGACGTAGCGGCGGTCGATCGCGAAGCCGGTCGTCGTGAGGGCGACCGCGCCGAGCGGGGACCGGTCCAGGCGGTCGAACGCGGCGCGGTACCGGTCCGCGTCCCTCGCCAGCGTGTCCGCCACCGCGAGCAGGTAGTGGCCCGCGGTCGTCGGCTGGGCGTGCTGGTGGTGGGTGTGCGCCATGATGAGGGTCGCGCGGTGACGCTCGGCCTGCTCGATCACCGCCTCGCGGACGCCGTCCGCCGCATCAAGGACGTCGAGCGCTTGATCCCGGAGCATGAGCCGGGCCACCGCGGCCCCGGCATCGTTCCGGCTCAGGGCCAGGCGAAACTCTCCGCGGCCTCCCGTTGCCGTGTCCACGCGGTGGTGGAGGACGAAGTACAGGTCTTCCCACCGCGGGTTGTACGGCGGCAGGTCGGCGGCCGCGAGCGAGACGAGCGCGCGCAGGGTCTCCGCCGAAGCGCCGGGGTCGAGGAGCCGCTGACGGCGGAGCATGAGCACGTGCGCGACGAGGACGTCGCGCAGATACGGAAACTCTTCCCGGCAGGCAAACGCGTAGCGCGGCTCGAGGACCTGCGCGACATACACGGGATCTCGCCCGCCGTCCCCCGTGTGCATGGCGCGCCTTTCGGCGCCTCCGGGAGCGCCCCCTCTGCGTGCCGTCGTTTCGCGCGGCTGCGCCCCGGGAAGTTTCTTTAATGAAGACGCGCGGGCATTGCGCGCTGCGCCCTCGTGATGGGGCGCCATCATGTGGCCGTTTCGGAGAGCATCATGATCAGGAAACTGAAGTCCGGCGGATACCGTCTGTACTCGCGAAAACGCAATCCAAAGACCGGAAAGCGCCGCAATCTGGGCACCTTCAAAACCCGGGCGGCCGCGGAAAAGCACGAACGGGCGGTTCAGTATTTCAAGCAGCGCGGCTGATCGCGATGGCCGGGACGCGGAGGCGGCGAGGCGGACTTGGGCGCCGGTGCGCTACGCCTCCACCATCTCGCTGTAGATCGCCTCGGCCGCGAGCACCGTCTCCATCTGGACCGTGTGCGCCAGGACGAACAGCTCCCCGTAGATGGTCTCATCGGGAAACTCAGTGATGAGCCCGAACGGAAACGGCGCCTGATCGTCTTCGGTGATCTGGCAGGGGATCCCGTGCATGATGGGCTCCGGACGTTCCCCCGTATGCGCTTCGTACGCGACCAGCTGCGCGCGATTGAACTCGACCAGTCCCGGAACGGCGGCCAACCGCGCCGTCAGCGCTTCGAGAAATCCCGGCACCCGCGCCCCCCACGTCCGGTGATGGCGGAGGATGAGATAGAAGCCCTGGGGGAGCGCCCACTTCTGAAAGCCGCGCGGAAGATAGCCCGTGAGCGGGCGCGTCCATTCGTGCGCCGGGTAGCCGTGGAGGTTGACGTGCAGCCGCGCGCCGCTGACCCGCTGCGCCTCGAGCCGCGCGGCCTTCTCGTACCACGGTTCGTGCGTCCGCGACTGCAAGTCGTCGCCGAGCGCCGTGTAGCGCGCGGCGTGGTGCATGTGCCGGGGATTCGTCTCGCAGAGCCGCCGGTGCAGCGCGTAGCCGTCCGGGTTCTCGACTGGGATCACCGCGAACGAGGCGCCGGGGTCCGCGGCGAGGCGCCGGGCCGCGCGGAGCGCGCCGACGACGCCGGTCGTCTCGTTGGCGTGCTGCCCCGCCGTCACGACCATCGCGGGACGTCGCCCGGGGCGGTAGACGCCGCGGACCGGCCGGCCCTGCCGGGATGAGGCCGAGATCGGCTGTCCCTCGAGCACGGCCGTCTCGCCCCATACGTCCGCGAGGGCCAGCGGACCGTCGGCAGACTCGAGGCCCCCGGCGCCGTCGGCCCTTCCGGAGACCCCGCGCGGCGCGTCCGCGGCGGCCGGCGCTTCCAGGCTGACGCGCACCCGCGGCATCTCCGCGCCCTGACGGATGTCGGGGATGATCTGCCCCGGCTGCGTCGTCCGGTCGGTCACGTCCCGTCCCGCCCGGTGCTTGAAGAATTCCAGGATCGAGAAATAGAGCTCCTCATGGAGCGCCTCGCACGTGCTGAGACACTCCTCGCCGTACGCGAGGCGCTCGTCCACGTCGGGCAACTCGGCGCGGATCACGAGCTGCTCGAAGTAGGGTTCGCGCGTGCCCCAGGCATGCGCGCGCACCGCCTCCATGACGCGCTCGAAGATCGTCTCGTACTCGGTAGCGATCGGCTCGTCGACGCAGGGCTGCTCCTCGCCCGGTGCGGTGATGCGCAGCCAGCCCGTCGGGGCCAGCACCCGCTCGCCGAGATGATCGTCGCGGGCCCGGTTCGGCGCGAACACGCGGTGGGTCTCCGTCCCGCCGGCGGACACGCCGCCGGCCAACATGTAATCAACACCGGCGCGGCGCTCGAGATCGACCTGGTAGAACGGTGAGTCGGCGGCCTCGACAAACCGTACGTCGACCCCGCGGAGCAGCGCGGAGAGGGGATACGCTTCAACGCGAAACCGTTTGTCGTGGGCGTGGGCGCGCACGGGGTAATGGATCGTCGCGCGCCGCAAGGTTCCGGCGTCCGCCTCCTCGAGAAAGAAGTGCACGAGCGGCTTGTACGCGCTGCGCAGCACCGCGGTGAGACCGCGCCCGGCGAGGCGCTGTTCCGACGCGCGCCGGCGCGCGCTCCCTTCGAAGAGCCAGGCCTCGACGCGCGCACCCGGCGCGGCGTCGCGCTCGATCCGTGCTAAGAGATCGTCCAGGGTGCGGGGGAGTGGTCCGTCCAGCAGCACCGTCATAGGGTGGAGGTTTCGGCAGGCCGGCGGCGAGGGCCCCTGCACCCTGAGGTGGAAGATACCGGGCGGTTTCAGCACGCTTTCGGGCACGCTTTCCGTAAGGTCGGGCGGCGGCAGTATTGATGGCGCGCGCCCGGTCGTGCCATCGTTGAAAGCTGGGTGCCCACGGGTACGCACAGGCGCTCGTGAAGCCCTGAGCGAACCAGGGGCAGCGATAATTTAGGGGCGCGACACCACCAGGGCGGGGGCCGTGAGGGTTGTTCGATAAGTTCCAGCGATGGGCCAACGAGATCATCGCGCTGCACGCACGCTCGCCCGCCGAGCGGGAGGAGCTGCGGCATCTCCCGCTGTCGGTGCGCATTGGTCTGGTTCTCGGTCTCCTCGTCGATCTGTACGCGCTCACCCGGCTCGCGGCCCGGGACATTCCGGCCGTCGTGGCGCTGACGGTCGTGTACGCGTTGACCATGCTGGTCCCGCCGATCGCCAGTCCGCAGGGACAAATCCGCATCCCGCGGCTGGCTTTTACCGCGACGATTGCGTTGTTGTGGTCGCCGCTGCACACGCTGGTCGGCGTCGCCTTCGGAACGCTGCTGGCCGTGTTCGCGTTCCGGCTCTACGAGCCGTGGCGCGCCCTGCTGAACAGTGTCCTCTGGGCGTATCCGGCCGCCCTTGCCTCGATGGCCGGACACGCCGTGTTTGCCGCGGCGGCCGATCCTCTGCTTGGACTGACCTTCGCCAGCGTGGTGATCGTCGTCGTCTACTGGACGACGAACTACGCGGCGGTCGCGCTTTGGCGCCGGCTCTGCTACGGCGACTCATTCCTGCCGCACTGGTGGCGCAGCGTCGCAGAGGATCCGCTTGGGCAGATCCTCTCCGCGCCGCTCCCCATATTTTTTGGCGCGATCGCGTTTGGGCTCGGGTTTCGGCCCTGGGTGGTGCTGTTGTGTACCGGGCTCGCCGCCCTGACGATGCCCTCGGCCCGGACCCAGCGCCTCCTTTACTTCGCGTCCCAGCGCACGACGAGTGACATTGTCCGCTCGCTCATGCTCGGCTTGGAGCGGGTGGTCCCGGGCACGCAGGCTCACGGGCAGCGTGTCAGCGCGCTCATGGCCGAGACCGGGCGCAGCCTGGGAGTGTCCGAGCGCACCATTGAGGTGTGGCGGCAGGCGGGGCTGCTCCACGACGTCGGCCTGATCGACGCGCGCAGCCGGACGGCGCCGCTCGCACATGCCGCGATGGGCGCGCGAATCCTCGCGTCACATCCCGATACGGCGGTTGCCGACATCGTCGCCGAGTATCAGACCCCATGGTCTCAAACGCCCGTCAGCGGTGACCGGACGGTGGCTCTTGGCGCGCGCGTTCTCGCGGCGGCGGAGCGGTATGACGAGGTCCGGCACGGACGGGCCGGCACTCCGGGCCTCGGCACCCACGCGGCCACGGTCGAGGCCCTGCGCCCCCTCCTCGGCACGTTGCTGGATCCCGAGATCACCGCTGTGGTGTTCGACGCGGCGGCGCGGCTCGAAGGGACGTCCGCGTGATGCCGGCCGGCCGGCGCGGCGTCACGATTGCCGGGGTTCTGGCGCTGGCCGCCGCCGCGTGCGTTGCGTGGGGCGTCGCGAACGGCGCCACCCTGCCGGACGCGACGCTGCTCCTTTCGACGGCCCTCACCGTGGCCTGGCTGTTTGGGCACACGCTCCGCATCCAGCCGCACGACGATCTCGCGCTGATCGTCGTCCCGCTCGTCGTGGCGCTCGGCGTCGGCAAGCCGCTTTTCGCGCTCGGCGGCGCGCTGCTTGGTCTGGCGATCTCCGCATTCGCCCGGCCGCAGCCGCGGAACCGCTCCGCGGCCCTGGTGGCGGGGGTGGCGTCGTCCGCGGCGGTCGTCGCCGCGGTGCTGCTGCCGGTGCCGGTCGTGCCCTTCCGGTTGGGGCATCTCATCGTGGCGGCGGTCGCGTACACGGTCGTCCGCACGCTGTTGGTGTCGGTGCGGATTGCCCTGGATGAGCGCATGGCGTGGCGGCGGGCCTTTGTCCTCGCGGCCTCCACCATCACGGCGTCGCTCGCCGTGCCCGTCCTGATGGCGATCGTGAGCGTGGCGATCGAACGTCTGTGGCTGCCGAACGCAAGCCGGTTTGCGTTGAGCGCGCTGCCGCTCTTGGCCGGGTCGGTCGTGCTTCAAGTGTTTCAGCCGCACGCGCAGCGCGGGCAGGAGGAGCACCGCGGCCTCGCGATCGCGGCCATGTTCGCGGACGCGATGGACGTCAAGGACGCCTCGACCGGCATCCACTCGCTGGCCGTGGCGCAGTTGTCGCGGCAGATCGCCCGATCGATCGGCGTGTCCGAGCCGATCGCGCATCAGGTGTTTCTGACAGGCCTGCTGCACGACGTCGGCAAGGTCGCGGTCCCCGACACCATCTTGCTGAAGCCCGGCCAGTTGGAAACCGAAGAGTGGCGCGTGATGCAGGGACACGTGCTCGACGGCGCCGGCATGATCGCGTCGATCACGGGACTGTCGGCGATCGCTCCGCTGGTACGTGCGAGCCACGAGTATTACGACGGGTCCGGCTACCCCGATGGACTCCGCGGCCGCGCGATCCCGCTCGCCTCACGAATCGTGGCGATCGCGGACGCGTATCATGCGTTGACGAACGACCGCGCGTATCGCGCGCGAAGGGGCCAGGCGGCGGCGCTGGCCGAAATCGAGCGGTGCGCCGGCACGCAGTTCGACCCCGCGCTGGTGCGGGCCCTCCGGGCGGTGGTCGCCGGAGGCGGTCACGCCCGCGCGGCGCAGCCCGTCCGGTCGCCGGCTCCGTGGATCGCGCTCCTTCGACGGCCGGCATTCGCCCTGCTGTGGGGCGGAGAGCTGGTCTCCTTCCTCGGCGACGAGGTCTTCTTCATCGCGATTACGCTCTGGGTGTACACGCTGACCGGATCCGCCGCCCTGCTGGGCATCTCGCTTGCGGTGGGCTTCGCCGGCCAGGCGGCGTTCGGCTTTATCGCGGGGGTGGTCGCGGACCGGGTCGACCGCCGGCTGGTTGTCGTCGTGTCCGACGTCGGCCGGGCTCTTGTGGTCGCGGCGCTGCCGTTTGTCCTGCCGAGATCGCTCCCGGCGGGGCTGGTCCTGCTGGCCGTGCTAAACATCGGTTCCGGCTTCTTCCGGGCCGCGGTTGACGCGCTGCTGCCGTCGATCGCGACCCGCGACGAGCTGCCGACCGCCAATGCCTTGTTCCAGACGACGGAGCGGATCGCCGAGGTCGCCGGCGGCGTGCTCGGCGCGGCCGCGGTCCTGACGCTCGGGTACTCGACCGTGATGTTCGCGGAGGCGGCGTCGTTCCTCGTCAGCGCGGGATGCGTGCTCTTGATGCCGCTCGCGTGGGGCGTCGGGCTCGGCGTGCGGCGGCGGGTCTCCGTGTCTACCGACTTGGCGGCCGGTCTTCGCTACCTGTGGCGGACGCCGTTCCAGCGATACTTCGCACTGCTGATCATTCCCGGATATCTCACGCTGGCGTTCGATACGCTCAAAGCCCCCATGGTGGTGCACACCGCGCATCTCTCCGCCGCGGCGTATGGGGTGGTCAACAGCGCGCTGGGCGCTGGGCGCTTGGTTACGGCAATCACGCTCGCCGGACTGACGAGGCGCTGGGCGACGCCCAATCTCGCGGTCGCCGCGTACATCTTAGGCGGTATCGGGATCGCCATCTTCGCCGCGACGCCCTGGTATATAGGGCTGGTCGCCGGCGCCTTCGTCTACTCGATCGGCAATATGCTGAGCAGAATCGTGAACTCGACCCTGGTCATGCAGGTGACGCCCCAGGGTCTGCTGGGGCGAATCATCGGCAACCGGCAGGGCCTCCTTCGGAGCACCCAACTGATCGGCGTCCTGGCGTTTGGCCGGCTCGCGGACATCACCTCGCCGCCGGCGGCGCTCTGGGTGATGGCCGGGCTGACCGTCGGCGGCGTCGTCACAGTGTGGGCGCTCGCCGGGCGCTCGCGGATGACGGCCCCGCCGGCGGCCCCGGTCGACCCCGAACCCGTCCCGGCCGGGGGACCGATCCTATGACTTTTCACCGTCCCTGGGGAGAATGACAGATTGTGAGCAATTAAGGGCATAAACATACTTGACTAATCCATCCCTCTGTGCCATACTTCAGGCATGGACACTACCGGCACCGCCGAACCCAAGAGCCTGCAAGAGGCCATCCTGTACTTCTCGCATCCTGAGAA
>Ga0073928_10004754_pt1 | contig 19691 bp, 16 predicted proteins | sample PaiPotPPA55metaG_FD_76969 | JGI IMG/M metagenome (GOLD analysis project Ga0073928, IMG submission 76969) | Iron sulfur acid spring bacterial and archeal communities from Banff, Canada, to study Microbial Dark Matter (Phase II) - Paint Pots PPA... ...
CAAACGAACTGACGGCGAACGCCAGCAACTTGGTGCGTCCAATCGGAATGCCGATGACCGCGGCTGCCGTGTCCATGTCGCGTACCGCCATCCAGCGCCGGCCGAGTTCGCTGCGTACGAGGCTGGCGGCCACCACGAACAACACCACGACCACGCCGAGAACAAATTGATAGCGTGAGACCGGCGTGGCGATGGACCACCCGAAAATCAACAGCCGGGGTGCGCTCAGGACGCCGGACGTATCATCGTTGGAGAACCAGCTCACCTTGGTGAGAAGCCATTCGATAAAAAATTGGGCGGCCAGCGTTGAGGCAATCAGGTAAAAGCCCTTGATGCGAAGGCTCGGCAGACCGAACACCGTGCCAATAGCGGCCGTGATCAAGCCTCCCAACAAAAGGTCCACCGGCAACGACAAACCCGGCACATGGACAGCGAAGTTATACGTCGCGTAGGCGCCTACCGCCATGAACGCCGCTGTGCCTAGCGACAGTTGACCCGCATAACCTGTGAGCAGATTCAATCCGAGCCCAGCCAGCGACAGGATCAAAAAGGGCGTGAGCACGGCGCTCAGCCAGTATTCGCTGGCTACGCCCGGCACAGCCGCGAGGATAGCCAGGACCGCGACCAAAACGAGTCCCGGAGCGACCGGCGTTGCAACGTTCAGCCTCGCACGGCGAATGACAATGTTCGACATGAGCCGCCTCATACCCGTTCGACCGCGGGTTCGCCGAACAACCCTGCGGGACGCGCAAGCAGGAACAGAATGGCAAGCACATAGGGAAACCAGTTCTCGATGCCACCGCCCACCAGCGCCCCTAGATACACCTCGGCCAACTTCTCCGAGGCGCCAACCAGCAGCCCCCCGGCTATTGCTCCTCCGATCGACGAAAAGCCGCCGATGATCAACACCGGCAGCGCCTTCAGCACCACCAGCGACAGCGAGAACTGAACCCCGAGCCGTGCGCCCCACAGCAGGCCGGCAACGAGGCTGACGAAACCCGCCAGCGACCAGACGATCGCCCAGATTCGCGGCAGACGGATACCCACCGCGAGCGCGGCAAGCGGGTCGTCGGCCACGGCGCGCAGCGATAAACCGAGCCGCGTGCGATTTGTCATCAGCGACAACGCGATCACAAGCACACCGGCTGTCGCGGCTGCGAATAGATCGAACTGGCTGATCATCACTCCACCCAACTGAAGCGGCTTGTCGTCAATACCTAGATCCAGTCCGTGTACCTGAGCGCCCCAGAACAACTGGGCAGCACCTTCCAGAATGAAGCTCAGGCCCAGCGTCGCCATGAAAAGCACGATAGGCGTGCGGTTCACGAGCGGACGAAGCACTGCTCGTTCAATCGCAATGGCGATCAGCACCAGCACGGCAAGCGTTGCCCCGAATGCGAGCCAGGGCGCAACGTGGCGCTCCACCAGACTCACGAACGTCAGCGCGCCGAACAGCACCAGCGAGCCCTGCGCGAAATTGAACACGCCCGATGCCTTGTAGATCAATACGAAGCCTATTGCGACCAGCGAATACATCACGCCGGCCAACAAACCGCCGAGCAGCACTTCAAGGAAGAAACTCATGGATGCAGCCTTTGGGTGAATCGGTGAGGTGAGTGATATCGGCAAGGTCAGTGACGCGTACCGAGATAAGCCGCCAGCACGGCGGGATCAACACGTACTTCGGCGGGTATCCCGTCAGCAATCTTCTCGCCGTAGTCGAGCACGACAATGTGATCGGAAAGATCCATCACCACGCCTATGTCATGCTCGATCAGCACTACCGTCACGCCGAATTGCTCGTTGGCGTCGACAATGAAACCCGCCATCGTGCTTTTCTCGTCGGCGTTCATGCCGGCCATTGGTTCATCGAGCAGGAGCAAACGCGGCTCGGCCGCCAACGCGCGGGCCAGTTCCACACGTTTCTGAACGCCATACGACAGGGTGCCGACAACGCTATGACGCACGCTTTGCAGGTCCAGCGCTTCGATAACGACCTCGGCGTAGCGACGTTGTCTTGTTTCGTCACGTTGAGCCCGGCCGACGCGAAAGGTTTGTTCAACCCATGTGCTGCGGCGATGCAGATTGCGCCCCGTCAATACGTTATCGAGCACGCTCATGCGCCGGAACAACGCGATGTTTTGAAACGTTCGCGCAATGCCACGATGTGCCGCGTCATGCGGACTCATGCGGCGGCTCTGGATGCCGTCGAAACGTACGGTGCCCTGCTGCGCCCGGTAGACGCCGTTGATCACGTTGAGCAGCGAACTCTTGCCTGCGCCGTTCGGGCCGATCAACGCGCAGATCTCGCCTTGGCGTACATCGAAGCTGATGTCGGTGATGGCCTTGACACCACCGAACGACAACGAAATACGGTCGAGTGAAAGCAGCGCTTGCGAGGTGATTGGTAAAGGCTGTGTTTGAGACGTCACGCAGGTTGTCCTTGTACATCGGCTGCTTCCTGAGCGGACAGAATATGCTCGGGCAAACGCTGCCATTGACCATCGTCGGGCCACATGCGGACATCGATTCGCAACGCCTTGAACAGGCGCGCTGCGTCTTCGTCCAGAGCAGCGCCAGCGACCAGTGCGGCATGGACTCGCCTGAAGCCGATCACCTCGCGCAACGGCCGCGCGACCAGCCACCATGCGACCGTGCGCAGCAACCAGGGCGAGCGTTTGTCGCTCAGGCGATCAAGCAAGCGGCGGCGGACAGAATTCGCGCCCGGCAGCCTTGCATCGACGAGCCGCGCAACGCGGCCATAGGTCTCTCGCGTTCCTGCAACCAACGTGGGTGAAAGTTCACGCCGGTCGTTATCGCGAGTCTCGAGCGATTCGGGAAAATTCAGGCGAAAGCCGGTCAGGAGCCAAGGCGCCACAAGATAACGAGCCTGCGCCGTGGTCGCAAATGCGCGGGCCGCGAACGCATCATCGGACGGTTGCAGATGTTCCTCTTGCGCGACCAGCAGCGCCTCGCGAATCAGCGTTGCATGCGTCATGCGCCGCTCCTCGATGCCGTTCCCGGCGTCATCGCGATAGAAGATAAACGCATCATGATCGGGTCGTGCAATGGCTTTTACGCCCACGTCCAGTGACGCCAGCGTGCTGTACTCAACCACATCCGCATGCGGATGCGGACGCAGGCCGCGCGGGTTCGCATCTATCACCCACTCCGACAACGCCAGCAAGCGGTCGACCTGCTGGTCGTCGTCGGCGAAGGTAAAGAGCGGCGCCAGATGCCGCACGATCCGGCCAAGCGTTTGATTGGATACGGAAGGTTCGACCGGCACCGCAATGCCTCCCCGCCATTGCGCGGCGAGCGACAACAACAGCGCCTCTTCGCGCGGCTGGCTGACGAGCAGCAGTGCATCACCCACGCCGAAATCATGTGCTGCCAGGCCAGCCGCAAGCGCCTCGACTTTCGCGCCCAGAGCGTGCCAGCTTAGCTGCTCCCATCGGCCCAGCCGCTTAAACCTCAACGCCAGCGCGTGAGGGCGATGCCTCACCTGCCCGGCGATCCACGCGGGCAAAGTCTCTGCGAGCGCAGTCCCGGTGCGCGGCGTTGGCGCTGCCATCTCACGCAGCCTTTGCTTCAAGTTGCGCTGCCTCTTCGAGTTCGCGCACGAGCGGCAAGACACGCTGCCCGAAATACTCCACCTCTTCGATAAAGTGCAGAAATCCGGCCAGCACCAGATCCACGCCCACCGACTTAAGCTCCACGATCCGCTCGGCAATCTGGCGTGGCGTGCCGATCAGGTTGGTACGGAAGCCATCGTTGTATTGCACCAGGTCTTCGAATGTCGATTTGGCCCAGTTGCCCTCGCCTTCAGGCGACGCGCTGCCCGCCTGCTTCGCGGCGTCGCCGAATGCATGAACCGCTTCCACGTGCGCGTGCTTGATGATGTCAGCGAGGACTGCCTGGGCTTCTTCCTCGGTATCGCGAGCGATCACAAACGCGTTCACGCCAATGCGTACCTTGTGGTTGTTGACGGCGGCCTTGGCCTGGATATCGTCAATCTGCAGCTTGAGGTTCTCGGGCGTATTGCCGTTCGTGAAGTACCAGTCGGAGACACTCGCAGCATTGTCACGGGCTGCGCGCGAGCTGCCGCCCTGGAAGATTTCCGGGTGAGGCTTTTGTATCGGCTTCGGACTCAGCGTGTAGTTATTGAACCGATAAAAATCGCCCCGGAACGTAAAGTTGTCCTGCGTCCAGATGCCCTTGAGCGCTTCAATGAATTCGTGCGACCGCCGGTAACGCTCGTCGTGTTCGAGCCACGGCTCGCCGATCGCCGTGAATTCGCCTTTGAACCAGCCGCTTACTACGTTGATACCAATTCGCCCCTTGGAGATATGATCGATTGTCGCCAACTGCTTCGCCACCACTGCCGGACTCCACGGTCCCGGCAAGATTGCCGCGAGCACTTTCAGCTTGGTGGTTGCGTGCAGCAACGCCTGGCTGAACGACACCGACTCGTGTTGATTGTCCGCGCCATAACCGGCCGTAAAACGGATTTGACTGAGCGCGTATTCGAAGCCCGCCTTTTCTGCGGTCTGCGCAAGCTTCTGGTTATATTCGACGCTCCAGTCGGTGCGCTGCTCAATCGTGCTGACTACCAGGCCACCACTGACATTCGGAACCCAGTAGGCAAACTTTAGCGCGTCCTGATTCTCGTCCTGCTTGTCGCTCATGACAATCTCCAGATTAATTAGCATACCGATGCACTGGCGTCCTGCATCGTTTTTGCGATTTCGATTCACGGCTCCAGAATCTATTTCAGCCAGCCGCCACCACCCAAGCAATTTATTCAGCTATCAATATGCGCAACGGCCGGCTTAGATAAGCAGCAGCAACGGAACGTGACGCTGGAACAGTGGTACCGCCGCGATGATGTCGGGCTGCGGCCGCGATGCGCAGCGGACCGATAAACATTGCGGAAAACGATCTAACGCGGGTGGGGCTGATGGGATAGATTGAAAAGCCTTCGCGCTCGCGTTAGCTTGCCCTCGACTGATTGTTCACAATACCCAAGGATTTTCGACATGACTCAACTGCCGCCGGTCGCGCTATCGGTTGGAGCGGATTACGACAGTGTCGCCAGCCGCTTCAAGCCCGTCTTCGAACGCATTGCCGCTGGTGCCGTTGAACGCGACCAGCAAAGGACCCTGCCCTACGACCAGATCGCGGAGCTCAAGCAATCGGGTTTTGGCGCGCTGCGTGTGCCGGTATCGCATGGCGGCGCAGGCGTCTCCATCAAGCAATTGTTCCGCTTGCTGATCGAACTCGGCGCCGCCGATTCGAATCTTCCGCAGGCACTACGTGGCCATTTTGCTTTCGTCGAAGACATAGTCAACGCACCGGCCAGCTCCGAACGCGACCAGTGGTTCGCGCGCTTCGTGCACGGCGACCTGTTCGGCAATGCGTGGACAGAAATTGGCAACGTCGCGTTGGGCAGCGTCATCACCAAAGTATCCAGGCAGGGCGACCGCTGGGTCCTGAACGGCGAGAAATACTACAGCACGGGCAGCATTTTCGCGGACTGGATCGACGTCTATGCGCAGCGTGCTGAAGACGGCAGCGACGTGATTGTCGCGGTGGCCGCGCAGCAACCGGGCGTGACGTTAAGCGACGACTGGGACGGTTTCGGTCAGCGCACCACGGGCAGCGGCACCACGGTGTTCAAGGACGCGGTGGTGGAACCGGGCCATATCGTTGATTTCGCACGGCGCTTTAAGTATCAGACCGCGTTCTATCAACTATTCCATCTGGCAACGCTGGCCGGCATCGCCCGGGCCGCTGAGCTTGACGCGGCGGCCGAAGTGCGTGCACGCAAGCGCATCTACAGCCACGGCAATGCGCCGCATGTCAGCCAGGACGTTCAGATTCAGCAAGTGGTCGGGGAGATTGCGGCCTGGGCGTATGCCGCGGAAGCCATCGCGTTGCGCGCAACGGAACCGGCGCAGCGGGCGTATGAAGCGCATTTCGCCGATGACATCGACGCGGAAAAACGCTTCAATATCGAGGCTGAAATAGAGTCGGCTAAAGGACAGATCGTGGTGACCGAGCTTGCGTTGCGCGCCTCGACTCATCTCTTCGACGCGCTGGGGGCATCGGCTATTGACGGGGGCAAGGCGCTTGATCGTCATTGGCGCAATGCACGCGCGGTCTCGTCGCATAACCCGATCGTGTACAAGGCCAAACTGGTTGGCGACTGGTCAATCAACGAGAAAGAACCCATCTACGCCTGGAGGATCGGCACAGGACCCGGAGCGGTGTAAACGCCCGAACGCTTAACGAAAGCGCGTGTTCCGGCTTCGGCATAAGGTGTATAGGCCTAGCCGCCTTTCGCCTCGAGATGAGCCTTGAGCGCATCGATGAACACGCGCACCTTCGGCGCCGGATAACGTGCTGACGGAAAGATAGCGTGAATGCCCGCGGGCGGCGATGACCACGCCGGCAGCAAACGCACCAGCCGTCCCGCCGCCACATCCTCTCCGATCGAGAAATTCGTCAGGTAAGCCACGCCGCCGCCGGCCAGCGTTGCTGCACGACACGTAGGAGCGGTGTCGGCGAAAAAACCCGCACTGAAGCGTACAGTCCGCTTCCCGCCACGCGTGCTTTCGAGCGGCGCAACCAGCGGCTTCTGTAAAGCGGACATGCCGACGAAAGGCAATTTCGCAACCGCCTCGAGCGTAATCGGCTTGCCCCACTGGGCGACAAATCCAGGACTCGCGACGAGCCATTTGACGAAACCGCCGATCTTCACCGCGCGATGACTCGAGTCCGCCAGCCGCCCAAGCCGGATCGCGACATCGACCCCTTCTGCAACCAGATCCACCTGACGGTCGGCCGAGACGAGTTCAATCCTGAGCTCCGGATGGCGTTGCTGCAGCGCGACGAGCGTGGGCGCCACGACACTCGCCCCATAGTCGATAGGGGTGGCGACGCGCAGCGTTCCCCGCAGCACGCCCGACTCCTGCGCCAATGCGGAAATCGCCTCCTCGGCTGCGCTCAGGATCTGCCGGCTTGCTTCGTAGAACGTCCTGCCCGCCTCCGTCACGCTGACCCGGCGCGTGGTGCGCACGAGCAGGGTCGCGCCGACCTCGGCCTCCAAACGCTGCATGTGCGTGCTGACCATGGTCTTCGCGATCCCGAGACGGTCAGCTGCGGCCGTCAGCGAGCCCGCCTCGACCACCGCCGCGAAAACCACCAGCCGGTTAAGGTTAACAGCGCTCAGGCTCGTCATGGGATTGTCCACTTTAAGAGGATTGTCTAACCATCATTATCCGTCTTCTCGTGCGCTGTGCAGAGCTATATGCTGACTTCATCGGAACACCGGTTCAAACCTTTCAGAGTCCATCATGTCTACACTAGCCAAGCCTCTCCAGCCCATCCGTCTCCACACCACGCTGCTGTCCGGGCATGGGCATCGGGCGAAGCTTTTCCTGACGCTGCTCGATCTGCCGTTCACCACGATCGAACTCAACATGAAAGCCGGGGACAACCGCAAGCCGGCACATCTGGCACTGAATCCGTTCGGCGAAGTACCCGTGATCGAAGACGGCGATATTGTCGTGACCGACTCCAACGCGATCCTTGTCTATCTCGCGCGCAAATACGGCGATGCGTCGTGGCTGCCGGACGATCCTCTCGGCGCGGCCGCGGTGCAACGCTGGTTGTCTTTGGCGGCCGGAAAGATCGCGTATGGCCCTTGTGCCGCGCGACTGGTCACTGTGTTCGGTGCACCGAAGGACTACGAGACAGCCAAGAAGATGGCGGAAGACCTCTTCGCGGTCATCGAACCCGAGTTCCGCGACAAGCCGTTCGCGGTCGGGCAGACGCCAACCATCGCGGATATCGCCGCCTATTCGTACATCGCTCATGCGCCCGAAGGCGGCATCTCGCTCGAGCCGTATCCGCATTTGCGCGCGTGGCTGAAGCGCGTCGAGGCGCTGCCGCGTTTCGTGCCAATGCCCGTGACCAAGGCCGGTTTGCTCGCCGAGGCCACGTAATACTCCTTGCAGCACACGCTCCTGTTCCCTATCGAGAACATCATGTCCGCTCTTGCACCTGCTCCTGTTGCCGCGCCGCCTTCGGGATGGCGTGCTGTGGAATCGCCGTTCCATGCCGGTGAACTCGCCGCGCAGGAACGTGCGGGAGTCCGCGAGCGGATGAACGTCGACGCGCGTCGCGGGATTCGCGACTACATGCCTGTGCAGCATCGCCGGTTCTTTGCGGAACAGCCGTTCATGGTGTTCGGTGGAGTGGATGAAACGGGACAGCCGTGGGCCACGTTGCGAATCGGTGCGCCGGGTTTTATCTCGACGCCGGATGAACGCACGCTGCATATAGCCGGACGTAGCCTGGCAGGCGATCCGCTTGGCCAGACGTGGCAGGTCGGATCGGTCATCGGTGGACTCGGCATTCAGCCCGCCACTCGCCGGCGCAATCGTGTGAATGGTGTCATCACCGCCATCGACGACCAGGCGATCACCGTTGCGGTAAGCCAGAGCTTCGGCAACTGCGCCAAGTACATCCAGAGCCGTACGCCTGTCGAATTTGGCGTGGGAGAAGGGTCGGAACCGCCAGTTGTTTCGAATCGTCTGAACGATGCCGACCGCGCGTTGCTTGCGCGCGCGGATACATTCTTCGTGGCAAGTGCGAACACATCGAGCGAAGCGGGAATGGGACGCGGTGCCGACGTATCGCATCGTGGCGGCAAGCCGGGGTTTATTCGCATCGACGATGACCGCACGCTGACCACGCCGGATTTCAGCGGCAACCTGTTCTTCAATACTATCGGCAACCTGATGCACGATCCGCGCGCGGGCTTGCTCGTGATCGACTTCGACAGCGGCGATCTGCTGTATCTGGCTGTGGATGCCGAGATCATTTGGGAAGGGCCGGAACTCGATTCATTCGATGGCGCCGAGCGCTTGATCCGCTGGCGTGTGCGTGAGGTGCGTCGCACGGCGAGCGCGTTGCCCATGCGCTGGTCGGGCGTGCAATATGCACCACAGCTTGCGAAGCTCGGAAGCTGGAATGAGCCGAAGATCACGCAAGCAGTAACGAACGCGTGGCGCAAGTTGAAGGTCACGAAAGTCAGCGACGAAGCCCCCGGCGTCCGGTCGTTTTATTTTGAAGCCGCTGACGGATCGACGCTTCCTGCCTACGAGCCCGGCCAGTTCCTGCCGATCCGGTTGCACGTTACAGGGCTCCCAGCGCCGTTGATAAGAACCTATACCCTCTCCGATGCCCATCATGACCGCCACTATCGGATCACGGTAAAGCGCGAGGGTGCCGCGTCGACGTGGCTGCATGAGCACGTCAAAGCAGGAATGGAGATCGAGGCCAAGCTGCCGGGCGGGGCTTTCATACTTGAACGCACGAGTAGCCGCGCGGTGGTCCTGCTATCTGCCGGCATTGGCATTACGCCGATGATCGCCATGCTGAACAGCTTGCTCGCCGACAAGAGCGGGCGTGCAAAGCCCGAGCACATTCATTTCATCCATGGTGCTCGCCGGTCCGAAGAACATCCGTTCGCCGACGAACTCGAGGCGGCTGAGCAAGCGCATTCGAATCTCTCGGTGCATCTACGCGCGAGCCAGGCTGATGTGACTCACGAAGCGAAGGCATCCGCCGGACGGGTCGATATTGCGTATCTCAAGAGCGTGTTGCCGTTTGGCGATTACGATTTTTACCTGTGCGGCCCCGGCTCGTTCATGCAGGACATGTACAGCGGCTTGCGCTGGCTCAACATCGCCGACGACCGGATTCGTTTCGAGGCGTTCGGACCGGCTAGCGTCAAGCGGACAGCAAGCGCTGCGCAGGCATTGACGGTCGAAAAGCCTGTTGCTAACCGCGACCCTGAGCGGTCATCGAAGGTCGTGTTCATGCGTACGCATCGCGACGCGCAGTGGTCACCGGAAGACGGAAGCCTGCTGGATTTTGCGGAGGTGAACGGCGTGGAGGTTGCGTCGATGTGCCGGTCCGGCGTGTGTGGCACGTGCGCGACACGAGTGCTGTCGGGAGACGTGACATATCCCGTGCCGTGCGAGGGGGAGATCCCTGCGGGACACGCGTTGATATGCAGCGCGATCCCCGCGAGGACGGGTTCGGGTGAAGAGTCAACCGTCGTACTGGACCTGTAAGCGAAGCGCGCCGGACTCAAACAATCAGAAGAAAATGAAGTCGTCGTTGCTGTCGGGGAGTGCGCTTAATACGCGCTGGAAGCGGTAGCCGCCAACGAGTCCGGCAAGGCCGATGATAACGAGCAGGCATGCACGCGTAATCCGGCGTGGATGGGTTGCGGATACCGTCGGCGAAGATCGGAAGTGCGTCGCTTTCTTCCGTGTTGAATGGCGCATTTAGTTAACCGCCGATGCGTTGTCAGGCAACATCGAAGCCATGACCTCGGCGAATTCGGTGGTCCCGAAACGCCGCTCGCCGATTCCCTCTTCCACGTCAATGCGGCCCGCGTTGTGGGTATCGTAGAGATCGATAATGAGCTGCGCATGATCCGCGCCAAGGCCGGCGCGCATCAGCATGGCCGGCCATTCATCGCGTGGTACTTCATGCGCGCCGATTTCACGCCCGCTCGCATTGCTGAGCACGCGCGCGACATCGAGCGCACAGACTCGTCGCGGACCTTCAATGCTGACTATCCCTCGCGGCTCCCGGGGCAGCAGTTCTGCCGCGAGCAGCCCCACGTCCTGCGCCGCGACTGTCGGAAAGCGTTTGCTCAACGGATGATGCAGGCTCGGCAACTTACCCGTCGCCAGTGCGACAGGTATCACGCGTGCCCAGTTCTGCATGTGTTCCGCCGCGCGCAACAATGTCAGGTTGTGAACCGCTGCCTGCAACTGTTTTTCAAGGACATGAAAGAGCAAGGTGATGCCCGTACCCTCATCGAGTTCCGCGCCATAGTCGGACAGCGCGAGTACATGAGGGGGCGGATTCGCGCGCAGTGCATCGGCTGCGACTTCAATCATGCGACGCATCGTGCTGCCGGGGTGTGCGTCACCCATCGGGACCGGACACAGGATCTGTACTGCACCCGCACCCTCCAAGGCTCTCGCAACCGATGCCGGGTTCGTCAGATCGGCAAGCGCGATCTCGCAACCCATCCGCGCGAGGTGCTCGCCCTGGGCTTCGTTTCGTACAACGGCCCTGACAGCATGCCCTGCATTGCGAAGCGATGCAGCGCTCACGCGCCCTACTTTGCCTGATGCTCCGAATATCACGAACACATTCGACTCCTTGTTGGCCTGGATGTCGTTATCGTAGGGAGCTTGAACGTTCCTGGCGCGCAAGGACGGATCGACATGCGCAGATATGGATGATGGTTTTGCGGCGGCGCGGCAAGACAGTTGGGCTCAGGGCGCCGCCCCGTTACAACATCGAGCAGGTTGGTGGAAAACCCAGCACAATGTCCGCTTGCAGCTCAGCGAGGACTTGCCATGAATGCCGTGACACCATTGCCCATGCCGCTTTCGGGCTCCCGCGTCAATTTGCGCTCCAGCAGCGGTCGAGGCTGGAACGGCTTCGGTGCGGCGCTGCTCGGTATTTCGGCGGGCACGCACCGGATTCCGGCCATGGCGCATCACCGCGTCGGCGTGCATGTCGGCCCGCCGGTGATGGCACGCTGCCTGTGCGAGCAACGTCGCTATGCGCGCGTTCAGGCGCATGGCGACGCCGACGTGATCCCCGCGGGACTCGAAGGGCAATGGACCGACGAATCGGATTGCACGATCCTCAGCATCTGGATCAGCGAGTCATTCACGCGCAAGACGCTGGAACAGCTGGAACTGAAATCGGGCGTTGCCGAGATCCGTCCGCAACTGCAGATGCGCGATCCGCGTTTTCAGCATCTGGCGTGGGCTCTGCAGGCGGAGCTCGACGCCGGCGACGCGTCCGATCCGCTCTTTGCAGAAAGCCTTTGCACAGCAATGGTGGTCCGGCTTGCCGGCAATGGCGCCGGCGCCAGCATCGCCACGCTCGAAGGCAAAAGGCGTACGTTGGCGCCGCGAACGGCTACGAGCGTGATCGATTTCATTGAAAGCAATCTGGACCAGCGGCTGACGCTCGATGAACTCGCCGCGCTGGCCCAACTCAGCGTGCCGCATTTCAAGGTGCTGTTTCGCGAGACGCTTGGCGTGCCGGTGCATCGATACGTGGTGCAGCGCCGCGTCGAACGCGCCAAGGCGTTGCTGTTGCAGGGCAAGCTCAGTGCTGCCCAGGTAGCGCTGGAAACGGGCTTTTCCCATCAAAGCCACATGGCGCACTGGATGAACCGGCTGCTCGGACTGACACCGCGCGAGATCATGAAGGACAGTGGCCAGGCGATCCGCCTCGCCAGCCCGGCTCTGGTGAGTACAGCGGCTACAACGCGTAAGCAATCGCTTTCGCGTTGAGCCGATGACCGATATTCCGGGAATTTCGCTTGGCCGCGCGCATTGGGTCGACCGTTCAAGCCGGGTCTTGGGCTGGGTGCGCTCGGTTGCGCCTGGTAAGCCCAATCCTCGCGATGAAAGTTGAATTTCCTGCATATCTGAAGCGTTTCGCTATCCTTATGACAGCCCTTAGGCTTGGTCCAATATGCTTGGCCAGTGGTCGTCACCCACGCCCTGACATTTCGACGATATACACCTAAACAACAATAGGGCAGAAGCAAAAATCCGAGGCGACACGATGCAACCAGGTCGACTCGACGAACTGCGCGGTCAAGCGGCCGCCCTCTCTGCCACCGACCTCGATGGGCACTCAACCCCTAACCCACCAATCATGCAACGGCGCTGTCATGAAGCTGGGTCATTCGAAAGAGTCAGCGAATACCGCGATCTTTAAGAATAAAGTCTGTCACGCGGCATTCTTGTTAGCCATTGATTTAATGCCGAAATTTTGAACGCATCGACTCATTCAAACTCTGTCACGGGACGCAAGGATGAGGACACCTGGAAGTGACAGCTGAATATAGTCTGTCATGCTAGCGCCAGACAAGGTTGAGCGGGCGGTTAGCCCGGCCGTTTGATCAAAGATCGATGGATGTCTAAGGTCGGCCATTGAGGCCGTTCGGGATACTCGTGGTTGCGCTGCTACGAATGTCCGCTGACAAGAAAATCGGATGAGTCTTCTCGACCCAAACCGGCTCATCAAAGAGCCGTAAAGCAGCCATTCGCCCTGATGGCTTCTTGCGGCCGCGATGCTCGATTAGCCTAAGCTTGACGCCTCTAATTTGATCGATCCGACCGACTTCGCCGTTAGCGGCATAAATGGAGTTTCCGCACCCCCTCGGCATGATGTTTCCATCGGGTCTCCCGTCGTCGAACGCTGGGAGCGCGCTTGCTTTTTAGCATGCATTGCTGGCAGTTCGAATCCACTGGCGGTGAAGCCCCAACGCGCTTTCCATAGTTGCATGCCTACAGATCACGCACTCACCCGCCCGGTTGGAATATTCGCTTCGCTGCGTCATAGACAAGTCGTCCTTGTCGAAGCGACCATCGACATTGCTACACGTTCGTACCGTTCGGCTTGGCGCTGGTCGACCGACATGAATCGGCAGACATAGTTGCCGCGTCAATTCCACCAGATCAGGCGCCGGATCTATTCTTTATAAGAATGAGTCTTATGAACAAGTTGGGGATTATCTTTGGCGGAGAAAGCTTTTACGATTGGCCTCTAGTTAAGAACAGAGAAAACGTCTTCTATGTTCATTCTTGCAGGTAAGCGTGTTGGGTTTACAGCTTTCCGAAAAGATTAACAATCCTTCAGAGTCGTCTTGAAATGGTCCTTAGGGCAAGGCCGTTTTATCCGCTTCGCCGAGGCGCTTCGCCAAAGGCTTTCCTGCGTCTCGAACGCTATCTAATCTGAGGAAGATTCTATGAACATCAATCTAAAAGGCCGGAAGGCGATCGTAACGGGTTCTACTGCCGGTATCGGCCGCGCGATTGTCGAGGGACTGGCGCGCGCTGGAGCGTCTGTCGTGGTCAACGGCCGAGGCGAAGAACGGGTTAGCAAAGCTGTTCAGGAGATACGTCAGCTATTTCCCGAGTCTGACATCGATGGCGTCGTCGCCGACTTGGCTACAGCGAAAGGCGCAGCATCTTTTTTCAAGCAAGTGGAAGGGGCCGACATTTTGATTAACAACCTGGGCACGGCAAAGCCCAAGCCCTTTGACGAGCTCACCGATGATGATTGGCTCGACCTGTTCCAAATCAACGTCTTGAGCGGTGTCCGGATGACTCGCCATTATCTGCCGAAAATGGTGAAGCGGGGGTGGGGACGAGTTGTGTTCATCAGCAGCGAGTCCGCACTGGCCATACCAAAGGAAATGATCGACTACGGTATGACGAAGACGGCGCAACTTGCAATTTCCAGAGGGGTCGCGGAAACGGTCGGCGGAACAGGTGTAACGGTAAATTCAGTTCTTCCAGGCCCGACGCGCTCCGAAATTATGTCGAACTGGATGAAATCCGGGGCCGAGAGCCAAGGCATCACCCAAGAAGCCGCCGAGCAGCAATTCCTGAAGACAACGCGTCCCACATCGCTCATCAACCGATTCGCAACAACAGAAGAGGTTGCAAATATGGTTGTGTATGTCTGTTCGGAGCAGGCTTCGGCCACTACTGGTGCCGCGCTACGTGTAGACGGCGGCATCGTCAGATTTGTTTCGTAGAGCTAATCGTATCTAGACTTGTATCACGCAGCACGCGGCGAACCGCGTTGAATTCCGCTTGCGCTTGGCGTAACGAGAAACTCGTTGCGCCGTTTCCGACGGCAAAAAGTCGACGATGGATCGATTCCTAAATTGACCGTTTTTATTGCGGTTGTAGAAGCAGGCGGCTTTTCCGCTGTCGACGCAAGCGCTGATGACAGTGCCTCTTTAATGACTTCAGTCGGATGGATGAAGGCCGATTCGTTAACCATAAGTGTGGCCTCTCAGGGATGCCAGCGTCGGGACACGGGGTTCAAATCGAATGGTAAAGCAGCAGCTGAGATTCGCTTCCCGGGCAGATTATATGGGTCTTCGATCTCACTTTGCCGCCAAGCTTGCAAGTAGCTGTAGTCACCCGCAATCAAGGCGATTGTCGACGATCGTGGCGTATGCGCCATCGTCTGCTATTGGCCGATAGCGCCAGTTCAACGGAGCCCCCTGAAGTCAACATTCCAAGCCCCTTGAACGACGTAAGTAAGGCGCGCTGCGCGGCCAAATACCTTCGGCGCCCCGGAGCCAACCGCCCCTTTCAATAACAGCGAAATCGGTCCGGCACCGCAGCACTGGCCAACACTTGAACCTGATTGACATCCATCAGCGGTTGATCACTGACCTTCAACGATTGCCGATCCGCGCTACGCCTCTGCATTAACGGGCACCTAGACTCGACCGGCTACTCGGCGGCGCGCAAACGAATAACGCGTGCAGACACATCGGCACTCAATTGAAGGGGACATCATGGATCACTCGAACTGGATATAGGTCGGCGCACTCGCCGACGGCTTCTTGGCGGACAGTCATATCTTGCCGCCGGCGGACGAGCTTGACGGCAAGACTTTCAATGTCCATCTCGACGATGGATCGATCACTGAATACCGGTTCGAAAGCGCGACCCGAATGCACTGGAGAATCCTCTCGGGCAAAGCGGCCAGCGCCCAAGCCATCGAAACATATCGCGCCACGTCCCTGCGACAGGGAATCGTGTTTGTGGATTTCCTGAAGTCTGGCGAACGTACCAACTCCGTCAGCATGGTGATCGATCTCGGCCGTGCGGTAGTCACGACAATTACCGGCACCTTGCCCGCACGCGATGCGATCGCCGAATGCGCGTTCGATCGTGCAACGTCGGGCCGCGAGTTGACGTCGGTCAAGGCGAGCGTTGTGCGGGGTACGCAGTACGCGCTATCCAAACGCACGGTGCTTTACCTGCTCGGCGTCGCCCAGCAGGGTCGTGATGCGAACGCGCAGATAGTCGGCGTCGCGCAGTCAAGCACGCGCAGGCAGGTGGTCATGACTAGCGGAATGCAGCAACGGTTCTGAGCCGGAGAGATCCGCGTCGTCCAATCAATCTCACCTCTGAAAGCGGGCAAATTCGCGGCGGACAACGCTCATCCGCCGATCATCCGCTGGCGGCTTTCCAGCGAACTGGCGACAACGGTCATCCCCGCCAGCGCCACCATCGTGATGGCATATACATCGGTAGTCAGACGCAAACCGACGACATGGGCCATGGTCCCCGCGATGATCGCCGGCACGCTGAACGCCAGATAACTCAGCACGTAGAACGCCGCCATCAGCCCCGCTCGTTCGTGCGCTTCGGCCAGCGGCAAGACCGAGCGCAATGCGCCCTGAAACGCCGAGCCAAAGCCCATGCCCGCCAGGATGGTTCCGGTAAAAAAGATCGCAGCATTGCCCGCGTGCACCCCGGCCAGCGTCATCAGCAATCCGGCCGCGAGCACCACCGCGCCCGTCATCAGCAACCGGGGCGTGCTCAACGCGCGCAACAGCAACACGGCAACCAGGCCCCCACCCGTCAAGGCGAATACGACCCAGCCGCCCGTCATGACGTCGTTGTCGCCTGTCACGGCACGCGCCAGCGTCGGCCCCAACGACAGATAGAACCCGCCCAGCGCCCATACCGCAACGTTGACCGGTGCAATGCGCAACATCGCCGCCCGCGCGGCACGAGGCACCCGCACGCGCGGCACCAGCGAAGCGAGCGTCCCCGGGCTGCGGCTCACCGTCTCCGGCAACATCCACACGCCCACTGCCTGAAGCACGAACCCCACGGCCAGCAACACGTACACAAGCCGCATGGGCGCGGGCGCATAGTCGACCAGCAAGCTCGTGCCAAGCGCGCCCACCCCCATGCCGAGCATCGGCGAAAACGTGTTGACCAGCGAACCGCGCGTGCGGCTTGCATCCAGAATCGCCGCGCCCAGCGCGCTCGTGGCCGTGCCGGTCGCAAAACCCTGGAGCACACGCGCCAGGATCAGCATCTGCACGCTGTGGGCGCCGGCGAAAACAAGCATGGCCACGACCTCGAGCGCCACGCCACCCATGATCGCCGGACGCCGGCCAATGTGATCGGAGAGCGACCCGGTCGTCAGCAGCGCGACCAGGAGGCTGAATGCGTAGACGGCGAATACCAGTGTCAACGTGGCCGACGAGAATCCCCATGCCTCCTGATACAGCCGGTAAAGCGGCGTCGGCGCGCTCGACGCGCCAAAGAACATGGCCGCGATGAACGCATAAAGCGGCAGCGCGTGACGTGTCCTGTCAGGGGTGAAACGAGGGGCAGTATTGAAGGCCATTGCACACTCTGGAAAATAAACGCAAAATAATTGCTTTAGCGAATTGTGCGCGTTGTTCTTCGTTAATGCAAATTTTTAGCTTTAACGGATTTCATCGATACGAACGAACAAGGCGGAGAGAGAGAGAGGCAATGGCAGCAAGAGAAGGGTTGCGACCCGGTGGACGGAGCGCGCGGGTGCAGGAGTCCGTGCATCAGGCAGTCAGGACATTGCTGGACGAAATGCCGCGCGAGGAACTCACCGTGCCGCAAGTCGCGGCACGCGGGGGGGTGACGCCGTCGACTATCTACCGGCGCTGGGGTGACCTGCCGACCCTTCTCGCCGATGTCGCCCTGCAGCGTTTTCATCCGGATAACGGCCCGGCCGACACGGGCACGCTGCGAAGCGATCTGGAAGCGTGGGCGCAGGGGTATCAGGAAGAGATGTCGTCGGCGCCCGGTCGCGCCATGACACGCGACGTGCTGGCAAGCAACGATCCCCGCAGCCCCGCCTGTCAGTGCGCGGCCATCACGCGCTCGCAGATCCAGATGATCCTGGACCGGGCGGCCGAACGGGGCGAAACGCCGCCCGATGTGCATGCGGTGATGGACCAGGTGGTCGCGCCGCTCATCTATCGCCTGCTCTTCGACGATCTCCCGATCGACCCCGCATTCGCCCGTACCCGCATGGCGGTGTTGCTGGACCGGACACGGCAAGGGTCGTGAAAAATCACACGGTTGTGCTTTGCGTGGCTAAGTCCCCTCGGGATCAGCGCGGCATGCGCGAGATTTCCTGATGATCCACACACGCCGCCGTGCTCGCTTCACTGAACGATGCTTCCACCTTCTTCTTACGCTGCAAGCCGATAACTCATCATTGCCGGCCGTGAGATGGCAGGAGGGAACACGCACCAGCTACCGTCATCGTGGCGAAAGAAAAAGATTGCGTGCGAGCCTGTTGGTGCCGAGGCCTCGATGCGCACGTAGCGTCTCTTGTCCAGGCTCATGCGGCCGAATTGAACCACGTGGATCCGCATCGCAGGGGTGGGCGCCAGCCATTTCTCGACGAGGTAACGCAGGGACTTCTCGGCGATGTTCATTTCCGTCTCCTTCATGCCAATACTGCTGGCCGGTACCGACAAACACGACGGCGCTCATCCGCATACCGAAATATTCCGCGAGCCTTGTACCCGGGAAAAGGCCGGGTGCAAGCTCGTGTCCGACCTGCCGGAAACGTCGGCTCAGCCACCGCCGTAAAGCGCGTTCAGGCGGTCGAGCGAGCCATCCTGCTTGGCGCGCATAAGTTCGTCGTAGACCTCCGCGCGGGTCTTCCCAACGGGCGCGGCGTTGCTCTTCATCGGTGCTGCCGGCTGCGCGGGCACCGAATCCGCTTGGGACGCCATGGTGCTGTTATCGCCCGGCGTCCCCTTGGCCGTGTCGTACTCCCCTGCATAGGCCTGCGAAGCGACGGCGATCAGCGCGCCAGTAACCACTAACGTGATGTATTTCATGACAATCTCCATTTCATTAATTTAGGAATACCGATCATATTCACTGAATTGAATGCATCGGATCGTTGCGTCGGAGATAGTGCAAGTATCTCAAGGTCCTGGATAAATCAGTCAGACGCACACTCATATAACCACGGCCAAGTGCGGTTTATTCCCCTCACCCCGTCAATCTCAAGGCACCTCTTTTTATCGATGTCCGGAGAGCGGGAATAAAACCGCAAGGCCGCAGGTCTTACTGTCAGGTGAAGTGAACACAAGCCGACCACGAAAACTGGGGCCTGGTTCGACACATCCTCAATCAAGTCATTCAGAAAGGAATATGGAATCCCGGTTTCCATACCGCCATTGCTGCCGGGTCCAATCCTGCGGCCAGCGGCCTGCCTCTCACCCTGACGTACGCTGACGAGCACCAGTACGCGTGAATACTTTTTTCCGATTCCTGCACGTCTGGCTGAAGTCGTTGTTTAATGAAACCCCGTCCGCGTTCGACATCAAGAGGAATGGAGATGCAATCGATTTTGCGTCATGCGCAGATTGGATCAGGCGTGGTGCTGCTGACCTATCTTTTCCTCCATCTGGTCAATCACGCGCTCGGAATCTGGTCGCTGGATCTGGCGGGACACGGTCTCACGCTTGCCATCAAGCTATGGCACAGCACGCCCGGCACGATCTTGCTCTATGGTTCGGCCGCGCTTCATTTTTCGCTGGCGCTGCGCACGATCTACGGACGCCGCCGCTGGGTGCTGCCGGCTACCGAATGGATCCGCATCTGGGCGGGACTGAGCCTGCCTCTCCTGCTCATCCGCCATGTGGTTGCAACCCGTCTTGCTGCCTCGCTCTACGGCTTCGAACCGGACTATGAAAAGATCGTGATCACGCTGATCTCAAGCGGCACTCA
>Ga0073928_10004758_pt1 | contig 19677 bp, 20 predicted proteins | sample PaiPotPPA55metaG_FD_76969 | JGI IMG/M metagenome (GOLD analysis project Ga0073928, IMG submission 76969) | Iron sulfur acid spring bacterial and archeal communities from Banff, Canada, to study Microbial Dark Matter (Phase II) - Paint Pots PPA... ...
AAACAGCCTGTCCCTGAAGTCTTGAGCGGCAAACCGCCGAATTCAAATTAGTGGCGGCTTTCGCCTGTGAAGCATTTCGCTAACCTGCCTAAGGAAGGCCGCCTCCGGGGCGGTCTTTTTGTTTGGCATCACCGCTTTTTGTTTGGCAATCACCACTTCGCTGCGCGCCGCGAACGATCGGACGACGGTTGAATCCTGAAATAGTCGAGCTTTTTCCCGGATTTAATCTGTGCAGTCAGCCAGCGTGGCTGCTTCCCGCGGCCCGCCCACGTCTCCTCAGGCTTGGCAGGATTGCGAAATTTGGGGAACACCTGCGGGTAAGCGCGCCGTTCACGCTGAGGAGCTACATTCGATCGATGATCTGACTGAAGCTGCTGCAGTCGCTGCTCAAGTTTTGTTTTTTCCGCACCTATCCGGCTCGCCAGAGCAGATGTGATTTCCAAGTGCAGTGCCCAAAGCTCGTCGATGGATATCGATTTTAGATCGCGCAGGTTCATATCTCTGTCTTTTGTTGTTCATGGAAGTGGTGTGTCGAGCCGCCTGAGGATGCAGCTAGTTCTTTGTGAACGCTGCTGATGAGGCAATGGTGAAGGCACTCCCAATACAGTTGTGAAAACGGCAAGGATAAGGCGCGGAGCCAAAAGATGGCCCCTTATTCCGATCGGCGCTTTGGATAAGCTTAGGTGGTTAGCACGCCGTAAACAAACGACCCGCGCGCGCGCGGCCTCTGGATTAGTTCTCGTGATGGGTGCTGTTCGCGGGCCGACGAAAAAACTAGGGTCTTGGGCTCGACGCGTTTTTCGAATGCCCCAATCTAGATCATTGCGTGACGTGCCTGACGACTGTGACCGTCGCAATAATGAAGGCTGCGCCAAACGCGCCAGCCAGAGCGGCGAAAACAAAACGCGGATCCATCACACGCCCCAATTGAGCTTATTGAAAGTCCAATTACGGCCGCCCCGCTCTCCAAAGTCAATCCACTATCTTTCGCGCGGGAGTGATTGACTCAACCGGGGCGGGAGAGTGGGATGGGATTTCATTTCGGTGGGCTGGGGAATGAATATTCGATCGAAGCTGTCATACTTAGTTGGTTACATTTGCCTTGCGTGGTCGTCTTCAGCAGCGGCTGTCACGTATGAGTATATCAGTGCGACGCTAGCGTCTGAGGTTGGCAATACACTATCCGATCATCCGATTATATTTGAGTTTTCGACCTACAATTTGCTTCCCGCGAATCTGTCCTACAATCAATCCACAGTGATTGGTCGCGATTTTTCCGTTCCAATAATCAATTGGTCCGTCTCGATTGGACAATACCAGGCAACGGGTGTTGGCAACCCCTCAGCGAATGTCGTTCAGTCCGGTAACGCGTTCGTCGCCACCGGATCGAATGGAATGTTCTTTCTCATGTTCGACACTAATTCTAATGGTCAAATCACGGGGTCTTCTTTTCTGGTGAACCCGGTCACGACGGATGGCGTCAACCTGATTTCCGTTGGCGAGGAAACGCCGGGCGTCATAGAGGTTATAGATGCCGGCGGTGCACTACAGAGTGCGGTTGTGCAGGTGAACCCAAATGAAATTGGCACCAACTTTACGGACCTTGCCTCGGCAGAGACGCCGGGAAGCTGGATATTGTTGGATTCCACACCGATAGCCGAAGCCGTTCCCGAACCTTCAACCTGGGCCATGCTGCTGATCGGGTTCGCGGGAATCGGGTTTGCTCGTTTTTGCAAAAGCCGCAGCGGCGTTGCTGCTCTCTGATTGCTGCGCCGATGGCGTAACCCAATGTGGATGAGGTCTCGGCGAGTTAGCATTACTGGCTTTTCACCGCTGAACCGACGCCATTCTTGATCGTCGTTCCGGCGCTCACCGCGGCTGGCGTCGCCGATTGCTGGATGGTCACAGGCTTATAGATTACGCCCATGAAATTGCCGCCGCTGCCGGGGATCAGCAACCATCCTGTTCCTGGGGCAATACCAGCCCCGCTATTGTCGGCATAGGCAGCAAACAAGAAATCGCAGGCGTTGCTCGTCGTGAGCGTGAGCGGCGTCGATGTTGAGGTGATACCTGGGAGCGCGCCATTAGTATCGAAATAGCCGCTCGACGGAACACCGTTTAGGCCCCAAATAACATTCGACCAAAAAGCTTCACTTCCAGCAAAGGTTATAGTTACAACTTCTGGCGTGGTGAGCGCACCAGCCGAAAACGCTGTCCATAGCCCGACTGTCGTGACACCCGCGCTTCGCGGGATTGTGTTGGTCCAAGTGAGGTGTAGCGAAGTAACGGAAGCGACCGTGGCAGAGTTATTTTGTATCGCCAACAATATCAGATCATTGGTCTGCGATGTCGTGATTGAAATCGTTGTGGACGTTGCGCCGCTGCCGGTAGAGGTATTAGACCCATCAACCGTGACTAAGTTAGTGCACCCGGAAGGCGGCGGCGCCGCTCGAACGCTTCCAGCTCCCATCATCATTAGGCCTTGCGATAAGACCGGCGAACACGCCCCAAAGACCACCGCACCCAGAGCAATCAAGAACGTGAGAAGTTGCGCATCGTAGTCTCCATGACGTCCGGCCCGGAAAGACCCGACGCGGAAAAGGGTGATCAAAGATCGCCGGACGCCATGGATTTAGGATTGGGCATCCGCGTCGTTCGCTTTCCGGGCGAACAATGCGGGCAGGATGATTCATGCAGGAGTTGGCGCAACGCACCGCACCGCGGCCCGCCGCCGATCTATCGGCACGATGAAATCAAGATCGAAACGCAATTTAAACAATTTGGATAGGAAAAATCCCGAAGCTTTAACTGGCGCAGTCGCAGGCTGTCGCCGTCGTGCAGGAAAGCAAATTCAATGGCTCGAAACTTTGGAGTGCCCAAACACAGCAGCGGCTATCGCCCGTCCTCGTGGCCACTGCTAGCCGTTAGTTTTAGTTTCGTCATGATTGGGATGATCGGCGTAGCCACGCATTTGCGTCATTGGTGAACTAAAAATCAAAGCGTCGTGTTGGTCCCGCTAGATCGGTCACCCGTATTTGTCGCCCCTTACGGCGGTGCGGCGGGAGTTGTCAGGCCGCGGTGGCCTCTTTTTCGGCGCAGGAATCGAGGGTTTCTCTGCCTGCCGGTGGTCGCAGGGCTGGCACAGCGCAGATCCTCGATACATTTCCAAAGCGCTGTGGGGAGCGGTTAACCGGCATGTCGAGCGAATGTTCGATACGTCGCGCAAGGATAGCCACCAACTATGATCGATGGCAAACGTGAGAGAAGGTCGAACGATTTTGGCGACGGCCGGTGGCAGCATCACCGACCATGAATCTCCGTCGATGATTCCAGAGTGATGCGCTCCACGGTCAAGCTGGGGCGCTGGAAGCGATGAAACTGCACATATCGGAGTTGCCATATAGTGACTGGCATCCGACCACGCTTGAACCGTTCGAACTTCGAGATCGTTTACTCCGAACGGGCGAGCGATCTTTCGTTTTGATGGTTGCGGGCGAATTGCGGGGTGATCCTGAAGTCGAAAAGCCTTACAGCCTTCGAGGCGTATTTGAGTGGCTGCGAGACTGCCCCGAGCAGATTGAGCGTGCGGTTATTCTGGGCGAAACAATTGATCGATCATCGCCCTTCTTCGTTCGCTCTATAATCTAGAAACGGCGTGTGTAGACGCGCGCCAAGGTGGTGCTCGGGTTCGAGGTCAACGCCTTGCCTTTGAGCGACGAGTCTCACATACCCGCGCAGGCGATTTTCTCTAAATTCAAACCAACCGGCTCCCGTCGTGCGAATAATTGAACCATGACGCTCGGTTTTAAGAGCGTTCATGCGGTTATAGAATTTTGTTAAGTCCATAACCTCTTTATCTCGGTAGTGACGGTCCATCAGGCGTTTGTAAGAGTCGTAAATGTCTTTCACCTGCCGCCGCATCGAAGAGTCGTCGGCAACGGCCCAAAGAACCTGTTGATAATCGTTTGTGTATTTTTGCGTAGCTCGTTCATAAGCGTTTTTTAACGATGGCTCGGCTTCCGTTGAAGCCTCTCGCAGAGCCACCTCAAAATGGTCAGGCGACGATTGTTTCACTGGCGCATCGTCATCGCTAAGCGCCCAAAACAGCTTTTCACCAATCAAATGCACGTAGTACGGAAATCCGTCGCTGACTTGCCCTGTGCGTATGAGCGAGTTGTCGTCAATAACAACACCCATTTCCGAAGCTGCCGACGAAATTATCTCCCAACGGGCGTCATGGGGAAGTCGCTCTAACGGTATTGGCATTAGGTAGCGTCCGGTCGATTGATGCGCGCCAATCATTTCATCGAGAGAATCGCCAATGCCGCAGACGATAAAGCGGATGCCGACTTCCTGATCGGATACGTGCTTGATAAATGAAGCAAAGGTGTGCCGTGTCACGTCATCTGCGATGACATCGAATTCGTCGATAACGATTACTGGCTTTTTTGCATTGATGCTGGCCAGATAGCCGATAACAGTTAGCGCATCATTTATACTTTTAAGCTCAGGGATTTGACCGCGTCGAACTTCTTCGACCATTTCCCCACTCAGCAGTGGGAAGCCAGCCTTCACAGTCTTTTTCGTGTTTGTCTGATTGGCAAAATCGGCAGCGGGGACGCACTTCACAGCGATATCCCTGAGTAGTTGGTATGCTGTAACATGCTTTTCGCACTCAATCGTCGCCGGTGCTCGTTCAGAAGAACTGTGGATGAAAGCGGCGGTGCGGGCGAGAGAGGTCTTGCCGACTCCCCGATCACCGTGAACGAAAATGTGCTTGCCCTCTGAGTTGAATGCTCGATCAATCTGCCTCAACTTTGCTTCCCGACCTCGAAGATATTCGGTGCTCGAAATTGCGCGGCCCGGCGTAAAATGACGCCGGATTATTTCACGAAACTGATCTTCCGAAACATTCTCAATTGTCATACGGCAATCCCATGAATGATTCGTGCAACTTAGCACGAAAACGTGCTATCAAGAGTTGCAATCTAGCCGGTGTATGTTTTAAATCTTCCGTGTCGCACGCCGCGCAAATATCCGCTAGAGACGCTCGCCTCCATCTCGCGCTCTAAAAACTCATTCGCAACCAACAACGCCTTCACGGCTTCGCGCGCGTCACCGCCGCACGCCGCGATTGCCTGATCGGCCGCCGCGTCAAGTTGATCCGCATCCGATTGTGGATTGGGCGCGGTTGCTTCGGGCTCGGGATTGTTCATGTTGACCGACTGAAATGTTCTCATTATGTTCCGGACAAGTCAAGGTTGATTTCGGACCTACGCTGAGTACAAGAGGATCATTTTGGATGCCGCTTTGGATACAGTATTCTCAGGCCCTCGCGACACCAGCGATTGCGCTGCTTGCGATTGTGATTGGCATTTTGCAATGGCGGACGGCCCATCAAAAGATCGTCATGGACTTGTTTGAACGCCGCATGAAAGTCTATTCGGAAATTAGAGCGGTGATCGCGTCTACAGTTAGCAGTGGCAAACTCCCTCACGAAATACACTTCGAGTTTATGCTAGCCATCGACGGTGCGAAATTTCTCTTCGGGTCAAAGGTCAATGGCTATTTGGAGGAGCTAAACAGCACGTTGGCTTACTTCCAAGAAGCTGACGAGACGTATGGACATTTGCAGGGCCAAGAGAAAGGGGAAGCAATCCAGAAGCGGAGAAAATACTTGAACGAGATACAGGCGTTTTATAAAGAGTTCGACCCACTCGTTGAACCGTATCTCGGCATGCGTCAGCGGCGGCCTTGGTTTTGAAAACGTCCCCGCTTGTTCGGGTCTGTGTTGACTGACGCTTACTGTGTGGTGTCTTGTAAGTGCGCTGCTTTGGAAATTGCGGGGAGGGGTGCCGTGCGTCTGTCTTTCTTCATAGTCATTGCGTTGATCGTTGGTACGGGAGTGGGTTACTTTGGCCCCAATTTGGTATTTGCTGCGGGTCAGACGGAGTTGACGTTTCCCGCGCCGGACCCCGATCCGAAGTTTGTTAAGCCGCCACGACCGGGGCAATCGTTTGGGTGCGATTCGCTCGCGGATGCTAACGTCTTCGATGATCGATTTAGCCACAAGGCAACTGTCTGGACGAAATATGAGGCATCGAAAGTTGCTATTCAAATCAGCGATGACGGCAAGCGCCTTTCGCTCATGAGGGCGATGGACGTGTCGGTCGGGGTCGCCCAGCCCGAGGAATTTAAAATCACGTACAACAGCACAAGCTATATGCAGGCCGAAGAGCAACTGAGCTTGGGCGTTGCTTTGTTAATTTTCGACGTTCGCACGATGAAAATGGTGTGGTCGTTCAATGGACAGGGCATGCTCGGCATGAAAGGAGAGTCGGTGCTGTTTCAGTGCCATTAGCATGCCGTTCGGTCGGATTCTTTTCGCCGCAGCTTGCCTGCTCTCGTTTCCCGCATTCGCTGACGACTTGATCGGGCAGGCCAGTATCATTGACGGCGACACGCTCGAAATTCACGGGACACGCATTCGACTTTGGGGAGTTGATGCGCCTGAGAGCAGCCAGCTTTGCCGGGGCGATGACAGCTTGCAATATCGTTGCGGCGCGAAGGCCGCGAACGAGCTTGACGCCTTCATAGCGCGACGGCCGGTTGATTGCTCGCCCGTGAGCCTGGACCGATACCGGCGCACGGTAGCGGTATGTTCGATTGATGGCGTTGACCTTGCGGAGTGGCTGGTACGCAACGGACTCGCGTTGGATTGGCCTAAATACTCAAAGGGCAAATACGATACGGCGCAACGTGATGCCGAGCACGCCGGGCGAGGGATATGGGAAGGCAGCTATGTTGAGCCGTGGCTGTTCCGGGCCTGTGTCAGGCAACACGGGAGGCCGGGCGACTGTTCGGACGATGCGAACTCGCATCCGTTTCGGACGCATTCCGTATTGACTGAAGGCCTGAGATGTCCCCATTATTTCATGGCAACGGAAACTTGACCTTTAATTTCTCGTCGGAACGAACTCTCTTTTGATCCGATTGAAACATCTACAGTTAAGCCAACTGGCACGTAATATTTATCGCGCGCGTCGCATGTCGTTTGCCCTGATTTGCAGCCACCAAAATGAATACTTTCAGTCATGCCGTTTAATGTCACAGCAAACCGGTTATTAGCGGCGTTGCCGGGCACCGCTCTTCGCCCCCTCGAACCGCACTTTAGCCCTGTGTCGGTTTCAACTGGTACTGTCGTGCATCAAGTTGGCGATGAGATGGACCATCTATATTTTCCGACCGGCGGAATGGCTTCGCTACAAATCATCATGAGGGACGGGCGCTCCATCGACACCGCAGCGGTAGGTCGTGAGGGTGCCTTGGGGCCTATGGCAGGCCTCGGTCAATATAAGTCCACAGTTCGGTGCGTTGTTAGGTCGACTCTTACCTCAATCAAAATATCAGCGCTCGAATTTAGGCGCGTGGCTGTCGAGCAACCGGCCTTAAAAACCCTATGTTTCAGTTATGTCGACAGCCTTCTTTCGCAGACTCAAATAAACGCGGCCCGATATGCGTTTTTATCTATAGAGGCTCGTTTAGCGGTTTGTTTGTCGGATGCATCCAACCTTCTTGCGAGCGAGACCATCCCATTCACACAAGAAACTCTTGCGGAAATGATAGCCGTCCAGCGCACGTCGATCACGGAAGCCGCTTCTAAATTGCAAGCGGCCGGGGTAATCACCTATTCTAGAGGGATGATTAAAATATTGAATCCGAGCGGCTTGCTTGCGCTAGGGCGAGCTCGCGCCAACTAAGGCCGCGTGCCGCTCAATCGCGATGACCGCTTCGCGCTTCTCTTCGTTTGGCTTTAAGGTCTCAGGCAGCTAGCGTTTCGCTACTCGGCATCAACGGCAACACCGCCGCTTCAATCGCCGTGACCGCTTCGCGCTACTCTTCGAACATGTGTCAACGCCATCCGTGATCGCGCCTTGCGCAGCCGCTACGGGCTATGAGAACATAATGTCCAGCAGGGACCACAGCACGGTGTGACGCCATGACGCCTGAAGAAGCTCTTCGCAACATTTTAAAGCTCGTTGAGGGATCAGACGAGCTTGAAGATACTCACGCGATGCAGATCCTTTTGCAGAGCATCAAGACATTGGCTAAGAAGCCCCTAGCTCGGTTCCGCTGACGGAACTCGATCACACAAGTTTCACAATTTTGGGCGCGATGTAATTCGACTTTCCGACATATAGAGAATCTACTGATCGCATTACCACACAGCCTTTGGCAATTTATCGGCGCGCGCCTGAGAGCCCGGTAACGCCCCCATGATCCCAAAGCCCGCAAAGTAAGCGGTCATGAAGAAAAAAGGCAGCCGATATGGCAAGCGCTCGTCGAAACCCTACGCTGTTTCCCGAAATGGAAGCCTGCACGAAGTGCGGTGCCGAAATGATGCTTGTGCGCGTCGAACCCAGTCACCCAGGGGGCTGCGATTTGCGCACGTTCGAATGTTCGGAATGTAACAACGTCGATCAGTATATAATTGAAACTGGCACGGCTAAGCCGTGGACTCTCGTCGTCAGAGAGTAACTAGCACCGCCGCCTCAATCGCCATGACGGCGTTGCGTGCTCTTTGGGGATGCGCCAGCGCGCATAGATGCTCCATAAAGCTACGCGATTATCTCGCGCAGTCGCTCAGCCCATCGGTCGAACGCGTCACGCTTCAAGGCGAGCTTTGCGAGTTCGCGCGCCTTCAGCACGGCGGCCGATGGCTTGATGTAGCCGCGCGTTACGCTCTTGCGTTTCCCGTCGCTGTGATTGAGGCAAAGCGCGATGGTTGATTCCGGTATCCCCATTTCATCTATCTGCGAAGCGGCGGGGTGAAGCTGTCAACAAAACAAATCGTCTTTTTATCCTTTGCCGCTATTTGACCAGCTATCGATCCAGAAAAAAAGCCAGCCATGAATCCCGAACAACCGGCTTGGTCGCGTGCATCCGTGTTGACGAAATGTCGTGCAGCTGTAGCAACGTCAGCCCATCCGCATTTGCATCCACCGGCGATAACAAGAATGCCCCCAAGAGGAACGCTTGTCGCATTTGCAATTTCCTCCCCTTATCCCCAGCGAGCACATTGCACTAAACTCAACCTGTGAGACAATAGCCGACTGGGTTCGCTGTTCATGCAGGAGAGGTTTCTGTGGCTTGGCAGATGCCCGAAGATGTTCATCGCAGACACCGCGCCTGATGTGGGGCATGATTCCGGTATCGCCGCCATAACCTTCGGGTGGCGGCTGAAAAGGCATCAAAATGACAGCGAAACGAGGCTATTCATCGGTTGACGCGCTGCCCCCCATCGAGACCGCGCTCCCCGAATACTACGTTTTGCTTTGCGCACTGCGATACGTGGCGGTCGCGCGAGAATTGGCGAGCTGCACCACAGGCGATGCGCGACAACAGGCAACAAGTCGCCTCCGCTACATTATCGAATCGGGAATGATCGAATTCAAACGTGAGATCGAGCGAAGGGAGCATCAGTTTCCCCACGACTTCCGTAAGGCGCTTATTGAAAAAGACGGGATCAATCATCTCGCGCGCGATTAGCCGCGAGGAATCTGAGATTTTGAGATACGCCAACGCGGTTCCTGCGTTTACATCCATCGACAATTTGTCGGCCGCTGAGATGACCGACTTGGCCGACATGTTTGAAGGTTGGGCGCAAAGCGACCAGGTAGACCCTGTCAAAGTCGCCAGACTGCATGGATGGGCAGACGGTTTTCGCAGTTTGGTCGAAGTTGTCGGCACCGATTACATTCCACCGGAAGCGTCACCTGACGCTCCGGTTTCGCTAATGAAGTTTTTGGCCGTCCAGATGCGGTTAGACTAGCCGCTCCGTCTGTAGCCGCTTGCCAAATCACCCGCGCTGGGCCACCGGACTTTCTTTTCGGGCGGCGCCGTGGCGACATTCCACTGCCATTGAACGGCCGCCGCCATTTGTGCCTTCTTGGCTTCGACGATGCCGGCCTGGCCAAGGATTTTGAGTGGAAGGCCGAACCGACAGAAGGCCGCTACAACCCGAATCGTGCATTTATCTATCTAGCGGCGCGTATGTGATCTCGCGTCGCTCTCCCAAACTACACCCCGTCGAGGGCCGACGGGGTTTTTTCGTAGGCCATCGGTCCATGTATGGATGTCCGCTTTGCCGCGCATAGCGGGCTCAGGTCGGACATCGCGCCAAGTCCGAAAAGTGCCACAAACAGACATGCGCACCGCGACCGACGCGGCCAATCCCTGGCCAAAACGAAAAGCCGCCCTTGGGGGCGGCTCTTCGAACTTAAACCTAGTGACAGGATCAGGCCATACGAAAGCCCATCTTATTTGAGCGGCGATATCCCAAAAAGCCGATCCCGGCAAAGCCAAGAATGACCATGGCCCAGGTCGAGAGCTCAGGGACCGCAGCAACGTACGGATCGATATTGATGTCCCGTATCGCCATAGTACCCGCCGACCAGTTCCCATCAGTGAGCGCGACGGTGTCAATATTCGTCCAGCCGACAGGCGAGAAGGTCACGAATCCGTTGTAGAAATTGTACGAGACGGTGGCCGTATCCACGACGACCCCGTTGCGCAAGCCCTCGATTACGAACCCGGAGGCGGTGGCGGTGGAGTCGATCTGCATGCTGTTGAGGTTAAAATCCGTCAGGGTCCCGGTACTAAGATTTCCCCCGGTCACGGCGGTGACGTACTGGAAGTTAAGCCCGGTGCCATTCAACCCTGGATTGACGGTGTTTAGGACGCCAGTGACAGCGCCTTGTGCACCGCTGCCTCCGTTGTTGATCTGGAGCTTACTGGTTGACGAGTAGTTGATTAACGTCGATTCCCATCCGTTGAGGAGCAGTCCAGCACTAGCATTCGGCGTGCTGTTCTGGACGAACTCACCCGGAACCGGTGCATTATGGAATCCGCTGGTGAAAGTGGTAGTGGTCAGTTGGGTGACAATTGGTGTCCCACCCGTAGTCGTCTCTTGGTAGACGCCTTGCGTGGCAGCAGAGCCGCTCACACCAGCACCAAATACGCTGCTGAAGGAGGTTCCTGCCTTGATCCAGTATTCGTCCTGAAGGTTGAAGGTCACCGCATGCGCCGGATCGCACCAAGTAATTGCCGCCGTGATGGCAAGTGCAGATCCCAAAGCTGATGAAGATACACGGAACGGATTAAATACAATCAAATTGATGCTACGCATTTTCGTACTCCAATGGATCCGAAAATTGCAGAATATTTCAATATGAAAATTGCAGAATATTTCAATATTAACTCGAATGAAGGCTTATACCTTAATTTTGTCAAGGGATAATTTAAACCTGTAGGACAAATAACTAACGCTCTCAGGAGTGCGGGCGATGCGATGCAACGCCGCTCCGGGTCAAGAACGGTCCTGGCGACTCTAACGCGCGACTTCCGAAATACCGCGGAAAGCAGACATTGGCTGGCTATTGCTCAGGTCCGCTTATGCCAAACCGGGCGGCAGTTGAAGATCGGTGGCACGTCGTTAAGCGTGTGTTCAATAAAGATACAACCCGCTCGCATAATCTGGACCAAAAAATTTTCAGGTGGCCCTCGATTGATTCGCGATTCGGCCTAATAGGCGGGGGGCGTATGGCGTCGGTTCGGCCGATTGACCATGGTTGGAATGTGCAGCGTGCCGTGCGCTTATTCCCGCGCCGCGACGTTCGGCCACTATGAGACGAATAGACCACTCGGTAACGGCTTTTGCCCGCGTTTCGGAAGCATAGGTGCATTCGCTCGCCTTGCGAGTTGTTCGCGAAGGCTCGAAGGTTTGTAAAAGTGAAGCAGACCTTGGCCGTTTTCATCGACCCGCGTCGTCGATTTCGCCAATGTCCGCCGCTCACAGCCGGGGATGACGGTCTGCAATCCGGCAGAGGTACGTTCGACTACAGTCATGTGGTTGCTCCGCGGTTACTGCAAGCTCAGTGTGGCACACAGGTCAACGCTCAAGAATAGCGTTTTCGCTGGTCCCCCAGAATTAAGATACCCATACGCCGGCCTAGTCATGTCGTAACCCGGCCTAGTGTGAAACGTTACCCGTGCGTTACCCAGCCGGCACTTATCGATTCCTACTCATTTGATTTCGCTATAAATTCAATTCGGGACTCACTGATAAGCAATCAGCTGCTACTTTCACCCGCTCAACATCTATCGCCCTCTCAGGCTGGCAGCACTACTCGGCGAATGTCGGAGACGGATTAAGCAATCCACCTGGGGCCGACACACATGGGTCTACGACCAGGCGCGGGCTATAGGCAAAGTCGACGCTGTGGTCGCCCCGTCCTGCGAATGGTGGCGCATCCAGCGGGGCTTGCTGAGTCGTTGCCGGCCAGGTCGATGGCGCAGGCGATAAGCACCAACATGATTCAATCGGCGGCCCGATTGGGCACGTATTGGATTTGTTGGATTTAGAGCGTTGTGCGGATTTGAGAAACTTGAGTTACGTGCTTGGTCGCATTGTGGGCCGCAAGTAGCTGCAATGACTCCGCTATTCGGCAGCACTTGCTTCCGCGAGCGCGAAATAAATTGGGCCAAACCTTGTGAAAACTTCTCATTGGCCATTTCATGCACCGCTAACCGGCCATTGGGGGGTACAGTGGGTAGGGGGGTGTATTCCAACCCTTCGCGAGCAAAATGGCAGATTAACTATTGGTAATGTGATTACCACCGCTGCCATATGGCGGGCCAACGATTGAAACTGTACCCCCTACCCACTGCACCCCCATCATTCGGACTCCGATTTGGCCCTGACTTCCTCAACCCACCACTCCGCACCCTTCCTCTCATCTGGCCGGTTCGCGAAACGCTTCCCGTTGAGCACCCGACCCTTGACCTTGCGTAGGTAATTCCCAAGCATCGGCGCGTCCGGCAGCTGTCCGCGCTTGCCGGTCTCCCTCAAAGCCATGGCCTGTAGGGTAGCGTGGAAGTCTGGATGGACCAGCTCCAGGTCAGCGCCGTCGTGTTCTCGGAGAGTTTCTGCGCCGGCCGACAGAGCGATGGCAAGCCTAACCCTCGCGCCAACTCCGACGCCGATGGCCTCACTCCAGCCCTCCATCATGCTGCTCAATTCAATGCGCTCGGGATCTTCTGCCTTTGCATTCTCCATCGATTTGACGGGATCAGCCTTGCCAAGCCAGATCAGCGCCGATCGTACCGTATCGCTCCAGCCCTCAAACGATGCCAACCGCGGCGCACACGACGGCTTGCCGGCGACAATGTAAGCCCGACAGATCGTCAATGCCGCGGCAATGTATTTCCCCCGGTCCTTCAGGACCAATTCGACAGGGTCGAATTTGAACTGGCGCAGCTCCGGCCGTTCCATCTCAGGGTCCAGATTTGTGATGATTACCCGCCGACAGACGTCGCCTACGATTACGAAGTTGTTTCCGGTGGCGAACAGGGTGGTTCCTCTCGCCTCGATCCTCACACGCTCCGATCGGCCGAGAATACGAATCTCGACGACCGGCCGCTCGATGATCTGGCAAAGCGCATCGCCGCCGAGCTCCTTGGAGATGTTATCGATACTGATGAGAGGCTGGCCGGCCATCATTGCGGCGCCCAGACGTTTTTCCATCTCCGTCTCATCTGGGCCGGTCGACATCACCGGCATGAGTTGGCCAATAGCAATGGCCGCGACGGTGTCCCATAGAAAGCTTTTGCCAGATCCTGCGGTTGGCGCGCGGCTTGCGTGTAGTGGCGCTACCGGGAATGCGCCACGTACTACAGGGGTGATGATCGCGGACAGCGCGCATGCTCTTGCGACGTCGTCAACAAAGGGAAATCCGGTGAGCAGACCTTCAACCAGCTTCAACGCCGCTAACGCATCATCTCGGGTAGGACAATCCGGGATCGGCGGCAAGGGCGGCGGCTCTACAAGCAGCAGTCTCGTGGACTCGTCGTAGCCTGGTTCGGTGAGCAGCGAGCCGTCAGGGCGCATGGTCGGCGTCGAGATGACACCAGCGATCGCTGGAAAAGTCCAATCGCCGGCCCGCGCCAGGATCATTGATGCGATCTCCATCGGCGCATTTGTGCGCACTAAACGCTTGGCGCGGCCATCCCACTTCATCCAGACCGCATGCCTGCCCATGAGGTCGCGCGTGTAGACGCTGTCTAGCACCTTAAGCTGGGCTACCTTGGTCTTTCGACCACGGCTCGCGTCAACGGTTTCAATGATCGGGCGCACCAATGTGCCACCGCGTTGATAGAGCGGGGTCCCGGCGGCGATCAGCATCTCCTCCGCGTTGGTGGCAAGCAAAGACAACTCTCCATTCTTGACTTGGATGACGGGCAGCTGATCGGCAGGCGATGCCGCGCTGGCGTCTCGTTGACCGTCGGCTGTGGGGAATCGAATTAACTTGCGCTCCGGGATTCCCTTCGGTTGTGCTTTGCCAGCCGAGAGTCCGCTGTCGATAGTAGCAAGGCATTGCTCCCTGCCGTCATCGGCAAGCAACCCGTTGCTTTCGCAAGCTGCCATCATCTCATCTATAACCACCTTCTCATCGAGCACGCCGCCGCCGACATAGTGACCGAGCTTCAGCGAGGAGATGTTTAGTTGAGAATTGCGCTGGCCTTTCGATGCTTGTGCCACCTCATCATATTCACCGTGTAGCGCGGCTTCGATGTAGCCGTCGCCGTGAGATGCCTCTGCGCCATATCCCGGGTGAGGATCGACAACCAAGGCTCCAGCACGCTGCGAAATCGAAAGCTCGGGCTCTGGCCTCACCTTTCCAGCAACTATCCGATCAAGCAACCACGTTGGAGCATCTGCGATTGGAAGAACGTTGCGCCAGCTGTAAACCCCTTTACCCAACTTCCGGCTCGGCGGCCCGACCACCATCCCACCATCGCCGCGTACATCTATGCCGGGTCCGATCAGGGACGCGCTGTTCTTGATCTTGAAGCCGGGATACTTGAAATATCGATGCACCGAGCCTGATGGGCTTATAGCCTCCCGTGTGGCGGGCAATGCTCCGTGCTTGGCCTCCAGCTTCGCCAATTCTGCAGCGCCATCGAGGCCTTCGCCGTGGCCATCCGCGGTATCTGTCTCGACGACGAAAAATCCAGAGGCCGCGCCAGTGACGATGCCAATATTAGCATCCGGCCATTGTCTGAAGTCACGTCTGATTTCATCTGCATCAGTGGTCTGTCCCCACTTTCGGCCATCACTATGCGCGGCAGATTTATGGGACACCTTTTCCCGCAGCTTTACGGGAAAGACATGCCAGCCTTGGCTCGCGTAGTCGATGGCATACTCCACGAGCGGCACAATGAACGTGACCGTCTCGACGTCATCCCGGACCTGGATATGGACCGAGGTGCCCTTGGGCGCTGCTAACGCTATCGCGCACCAGCGGCTCAACGTTTCCCAATTTTGTTGAATGAGATCGTTAAAATATACTTCGTCAGTATCGACACAGACGAGATCCATTGATTCGCCGGACGACGGGCTGCGTTCTGATTTTGGCGCGTCACTCATATTGTGTAGGCATCTGCTTGCCATTCATACCCACGATTGCTGCGATGTTCTGCGTCGCCAGGACGAGTTCACGGAGAGCGCCACTGACGCCTTCGACGCTCTCCAGATATCCTTATTTATTGCTCTTATATTCTGGATGATCGATCCAGCAGCTAGCACGGTTAGGACCAAGATGTGCGTGACGTGCTCATTAACGCAAAGAGCACGCCAGCCGTTTTGAAGTGTGCCTTGGTCAACAAATCCGCGCTAGTGAAGCGTACCTGATGGTGGCTTGACCGATGAAGCCTCATCGCCTGGATGCTCAACATCTGTCACACAATACACACAGACAAGCGTCGCTTCGCCGGTATCGAAATCAAAATCAATCACGTCCCAATCATCTGCTGCGCCAGCAATCACCGCAGCACGGATTGCCTTCAGCGTCATAAAGCGAATGCGTTGATCTGGACAAACCACCTGCTTGTTATTTCGCAAAAAGTCCTGGCACTCCGTGGGAATCCCGACCATTAGATTGCCGCCTGAGAAGTAATGGTTGATGCCGTAATTAACTTCGTGGTCGGTTGCTTTCTTATAAATCCATCGCCGTGCTCGAATCATTCGATTATCCTCTCGTGTTTTCGGCTTGTTATCGGTGAGCGTGTTTTGGATCTTGCGTAAGCCAGCCTACATTGCGCGCCGTAGGGTGAAGTCCTTTGTCTATGATTATCGCGACGCTCGTCTCCGTTGGCTTTGGGCCGTGAAAAGCCGCGCAGACTAAGTCATGAAGGCGAAGCTGTTCGAATCGGCCGTTCGCGACCTCCAGATTCGCAACAAGATACCCATCCTCATCATGCGCTATGCACTCTTTTTCATCTTTAGCTTTCGGTTGATGTGTCACTTGAATTTATCTTTCCAGTATTGAGCCGCGCCGATTTGGCGACCTCAAGATATTGGCAGCGCGCCGATTACGAAGCGAGGCCGGTCAATTCGTAATTCTTCTCAAGTGTGGCAACGGCCGTTTCTAACGCGCGCACCACACGAGCGTAATCGTTCCGCCTTCGAATCGAACGTGGCTCCAATGGAGCTTCTTTCCAGGCTGCAGCGGACTCGGGGGCGCTCAATAGCTTTATTATCGTGCCTAACTCGAGCTTTTGGTTCGGCGCTTTAAAAAGTATTTTTGCTGCATCCCTTTTGTTCCGAGCTTGACCCGTTTTCATAAGCTCGTCGGCCTGGGAGCGGATTGCCCTGTTGCGAAAGGCAGCACCGTCGCGACCGCCCTTCATAAGGTCTGTATCAGTAATGACCTCTAGTTCAAGAAGTAGCAGCGGCATTAGGTCTCGAAGGCGCGCCGGGTTTTCGGCAAACTGCCAAGACGCGCGAAGGTGCTCCAAGAGCTCACGTTCAAGATCATTGTCTGTCGTGCATGAGTGAATGCGAAGGCGCGCGATCTTAGTTGTGGCGGGCATTTTGGTTAAATTTCGGCATGAGGTTGGGGTGTCGGCTTCCATGGAAGCCGGCTGCGATCTCAGAGATGCGATGCTGGTTACGCAGCCTTCACCGGCTTCGGTCGCTGATTGCTTTCCCAAAGGTCCAATTCCGACCTTTTAAAATATGAACGCCCGTTGATTTTTATGGGCACAGGGAATGCAAGCCGTGCACTGTGCGCCCAGCGCCATCGGGTCATCGATGAGATGCCAAAACGCTCGTTTACCTGCGGTCCGGTGAGATAGGAATCGGCGTGGTCGATCATTGAAAAGCCTTCCGAGAATTGGTGCCAAATCGCGCAGCATTCATCAGCCCGTGAAGCACAGGAGGGGCGACGAATTGTGATGCTATGCAGGCCGGCCCCGGATTTAAGCGAGGTCGGGGCGGCACGATATGTGTGCCAGATCGGATGGTTTGAATCTCACGTTGGTCCCTGGGACCAAAACCACTCGCAGAAAACGTAGATTGAGCGTCGTTGCTATAAGGCTACACCGGGCTCGTCAAGCAAAATAATGCTGTAAAATCAAATACATCCTACGTTGGAAAAGAAACGACACCACAACGCTAACTGGTAGCAAGTGCTCGATTGAACGACGCGATTACTGCACTCGAAAGGATATAACGTTGTCGGGCTGACCCATAACGATCCGCATCACGTCTGCCGCCCAGGCTTCAAGGGCGTGGCGCTTCTCGGCAGGAAACTCATGGCGCTGATAAATCCCTACGACACCTCGGAAGCTGCCGGACGTATGATTTAGAACTCTTTCAATCACGGGCAATGCGATGCCCAGGCGCGCCATTCCTGATGCCAGGGTTCGCCGCAGATCATGGAATGTCCACGCAGTCACGCCGGAAGCCTCGTCAATGGTGGCTTTGGTTTTTGAAAAGCCGCTTATCGGCGATTTGCCAGTCGTGCTAAAAAGCAAATCCGTACCCGGCCTCTTCGGAACGCTCTTGATGACCTTGATGGCCTCGACGCTCAATGGCACTTCATGCCCCTTGTCGTTTTTCACGCGACCACGCGGTAGAGACCATAAGCGTTTTTCCAAATCGATTTCGGACCAAGACATTCCTGCGACCTCGTTCAGGCGCTGCCCTGTGAGCGTCAGGAGATGGACGAAAGGGCCAAAAGGCCAGTCAAGTTCTGCTGCCGCCGTCCAAACCCTGCGCAGCTCGTCGTCCGACAGGTAACGATCCCGCGACACCTCCGCGCTGGGGCGCACCATGCGATCGCAAGGGTTCGCAGCAAGTGCGTAGCGGGTCTCCGCCCATCCAAATAATTTTCTCAGTGCCGCAAATGCTCGGTTCGCGCCGATAGGCGCTCCACGGTCAACAATATCATCAAGGTGACGATTTATGTCGGCCCGAGTGATGTCAGCGATTTTCCGATGGCCCCATCTTTTGACCGCGCCGTCCCTGTGAGCAATGAATGTGCGCGGGTCCTGAGAGCGGGCAGCAGGATCAGGAACGAGGCCGATTAGCCGAGCGGTCTCTTTCCAGCCGCGATTCTTGGGCTTTGCATATCGTTGGATAAACTGGACGGCCACCGCCGCGAAGTCATCGGCCGCTGTGGCCGCTACCCGGTGTTCAGTGGCCGGGTCGGCGCCACCCTGCACTCTCACTCGTTCCGCCGCTACACGAGCACGGGCGTTCGCAAGGTCTGTGGACGGGTACGCTCCAATCGTCAGCTTGCGGGATTTTCCGGCGTACCGATAGCGATAGGCCCAACTCTTGGCACCAGAAGGCTGAACGACGAGGTACAAGCCGCCGGTATCGTGAAGCTCCAACCGCTTGGTCGGGTCAGGCCGTTTCTTCAACACTGCCGCGTCTGTGAGCTTTGCCATGGCAACCCTCGGGTAGCTGTCGGGGTAGCACCATTGGGGTGTTACGTCCTGTTACCCTTCGAAACCACCATGCGCTAACAAACGCCTAAATGTAAAGGATAATGCTGAATCTAGAAGGCTGGATAGTATCACAAGGTACTTCTTGGGAGATCAGACCATCTGTTTTGTAAACCGAAGGTCGGGAGTTCAATCCTCTCAACCGGCACCAGCATTTTTGCTCGTTTTCTACACAAATGTAGCCCCAAATTTCCGGCACTTGGCAGCCAAATGGGCTACCGGGCTACATGGGGCTACATCCGGGCTAGGTAAGCCTTCAGCATGGAGTAGCCCCGCGGAGCGACCGACCAGTTTATCGGTCACGCTGTGACCTGCGCCGAGTTTCCAGCGCAGGGACCTTAAATGATTCACTGACGACCGCGGGCCGAGTCGTAAACGAATTCTGAATTTTCAAGCAAATTATTGGCGGGACTCGCGGCGTAGAATCGCCGGATGTTTCTCACTATGAGAAAGCCACCAAGTTCGAACCGCGCTCAAACGCTGGTCGCAGTGACTGTGGCGCTGTTCGCAGCCTCTACGGTCAATTTGCTGATCTTTTGCTTCGTGAATTAGTCGGCCACTCGTGACGTGATCGTGTCATGCGAGCAGTCTTGCCCCTGGGCGATCATCTCCTACACCCTAGGATTTCGCATAAGAAACCTTATACGCCATCGCGCCAAGGAGTTCCGCAAGTTTCTCGATGAAATCGAAGCCGCTGTTCCCGACGATCTGGACGTTCATCTCGTCATGGACAATTACGCAACCCACAAAACGCCGCTGATCCGCAACTGGTTGGCCAAGAGGCCGCGCTGGCACGTGCACCTGACGCCGACCAGTTCATCCTGG
>Ga0073928_10004759_pt1 | contig 19673 bp, 18 predicted proteins | sample PaiPotPPA55metaG_FD_76969 | JGI IMG/M metagenome (GOLD analysis project Ga0073928, IMG submission 76969) | Iron sulfur acid spring bacterial and archeal communities from Banff, Canada, to study Microbial Dark Matter (Phase II) - Paint Pots PPA... ...
CGCCAGGAGCGCGAAACCATCAAGCAGCAGGTCGACTCCCTGCGCGACTCCCTCTCCGCCGTGCGTGCTCGCCATTCCACTCTCACGCAAATTCTGAATGACCGCTCCTACACCGCCGATGCGGTGCAGAAACTTTTTGCTGCCAATGAACGCGGCGGAGGGCAGGATTTTCGCGCCGTGGGCGTCCTGGCCGATTATGCGGAGGTCGAAGAGCACCACGAGGCCGCCATTGAACAATACCTGCGCGATGAGCTGGAGTATGTCGTCGTGGAAACCTACGATCACGCGCGGGCTGGCGTCTCTCTCCTGCGTAACGAGGTTGGCGGACGCGCAACCTTCTTCGTCGATTCCCTGCGCAACTTGCGCCTGGCCGACTACGAGCCGATCATAAATTTCCGCGTGGAAGATGGCGTCATCTCCCGCCTCGACAAGCTGGTTGAATTTCGCGATCCCCTCGGCGCCGCCGCCAAACAATTTTTGCCGCGGCTCAAAGCCGCGTACCTGGCCGACAATGCCGGCGCCGCAGAGCGTCTAGCCCGGGACAATCCCCAATTCGCCTTCGTCACTCCTGACGGCACCTGTTACCAAGGCCGCATGGTTACCGGCGGACGCGCCGATGAGGCCGGCCCGCTGGGCATGAAGCGCGAGCTGCGTGCGCTGGATGCGGAAGTGATGCAGCTTGAGCACGCAACCAGCGCGAGACAAGCCACTTTGGAAGCGCTCAACGGCGATTTGCAGCTCGCACACAAGGCTCTGGAGGACGTCGATCTGCAACAACGTGAAGCTGATCGCAACGTTTTTACTTCCAGACACCGCCACCAGCAAATGCAGGGCGAACTCGCTCGCCTGGGCCTCGAACTGACCGTTTGCCAGAATGAATTGCGCCGCATCCGCCAGGACGTCGAACAAGCACGCACCCGCGCCGACCGCGCCAAAAATGAACATGCCACCGCGACCGCAAGCCGCGCCGCGGCTGAGGCCGAAAGATTGCGCCTCACCGAACATTTGGCTGAACTTCGTGGCTCCATCGAATCGGACCAGAATGAACTGGCTGCAGGACGTGCGGAGCTAGCGGCCATGAATGAACGCCTCGCCGCTGCCGAGGCTCTCGCCACACGCCTGGCTGAGGAACACGCCGAACTCGTGCGTCGCGAAGCATCTCTGCACCAGCAACTTAATTCCGTAAACGATGAACTGGCCAGCCTCGCACAGCAAAGTGAGGAATTGGCTATTCAGCTCGAAGGCCTGCGCGCCGAAAAGTTGCGTCTCGAAACGCGCCAGCATGAAATGGAACAGGAATGGGATGGCGGCCGCGATCGCGTTGCGCAAATGGAAGATCATCTGCGCATGGGCCGTCAATCGCTGCAAGAGTTGCGCGAACAACGGAACCACGCCGAAATTGCTCGCGCCCGCAACGATTCCGACCGTCAACATCTGCGCGAAACCTGTATGGCCGAAGTAAACGCGCAACCTGAAGATCTCCTCGCCACCGAAACGGCCTTCATGAGCGGCGAAGAACTCGCCGCCGCCGAAATCAGCTACCGCGAAATGAAAGAGCGCATCGACTCCATGGGCGCCGTAAACATGATGGCTCTCGAGGAATTCAACGAGTGCGACCAGCGCTTCACTTTCCTGACGCGCGAGCGCGATGATTTGCTGAAATCCATTCAAGATACCCAACAAGCCATCGCCGAACTCGATGCCGCCACCAAGGGAAAATTCGAACACGCCTTCCACGCCATCAACAGAAGCTTCTCCGAAGCCTTCCACACCATCTTCGGCGGCGGCATGGCGGAAATGCGCTTGACGGAACCGGACAGCTCCGGTGATGCCGGCATCGACATCGTCGCGTCGCCTCCCGGCAAGCGCCTGCAAAATATTTTGCTGCTCAGCGGTGGCGAAAAAGCGATGACCGCGCTGGCATTGCTCATTGCCATCTTCCGCTATCAGCCCAGCCCCTTCTGTATTCTCGACGAAGTGGATGCGCCGCTTGATGAAGCCAACGTGGGACGCTTCACGCGTCTCATCGGGGATATGAGCGATCAAACTCAATTCATCATCGTCACCCATAACCGCAAGACCATGGAGATGGGCAGCGTCCTTTATGGTGTGACCATGCAGGAACCCGGCGTTTCAAAACTTGTGAGCGTCCGTTGGGAAGGCGATGCCGAACCTAAACAACGCGCCGCAGCCGCTTCCGCCGCATGAACGCTGGCGAATTCAATCACATAGCTGCAAGCAGAATTATGGCTTGGCGGCATCCTCAAGGCCAATTTTCGTTTTGGCGCGTTCAATCAACTCCTTTTCAAGCGTCGGCCACTGGCCGAAGTCTTTCCCTCCCTCGCGCAAGTCCGCTGCCTTGAATCCGGTAGACGCCAGGTCTTCGCCATAAATGATCATCAGCTCCTTGCGTTTTTCGGCATCCAGAAGATGGACTAGACGCACGTACATCATGTCCGTGGGAATCTTGTATCCCTTCTCACGCATCAGCGCATCAATGTGTTCACGGTCCGATCCGGCCTCGGTTTTCTCCGCATTCGAACGCGGCCAGGTGTCCACATAAAAATCCAAACCGCCTATCGTGGCATGCCGCGGGGAATCATATTTGTGGTGCAACTCCGGCCGCGACGGAATGTAGCTCTCGAACTGCACCCAGTAAAGCTCCTGCACATTTTTCTGTTCATCCGCCTTCACAAACGCGTGCAACTCGCAATCCGCAATGCCGTACAGCATCCATCGGTCTGCGCCGACGTAGCGCACTGATTCGGGCAACCGGACTCTCAACTTGGGATCATGCGGAGAGATCGTCGTATTTCCTTGCACCCGGCGCTCCGGAACCTGGCTCTGTGTCGCAAAAAATGCGCAACAGCTGATCACCGCAATTATTGCTTTCAGCACACTCCACCTCTTCCATAAGTACGTGGTTCATATAACCCAAGTTCCCCCGCTGCTGTCAAAAGCCTCGAGACCATCGAGCATGAGTTCGCGCAGGATTTTTTTTGGTCACGATTCTTTCCATAGTTTTCCACCGCTCGAACGTTTGACATCGACTCGCGCTGCGCTAAAATGTTTTCACTGTCGGGGGAAAATTTTTTGTCTGCTATTCAAGCGAGCCGCATGCTGCGCGAAACACGTTTTGCCGGGCTTGAACCTTCTGCTCGCGGCAAGGTCCGGGATATTTACGACCTCGGCGATAAACTTCTGATCGTCGCCACCGATCGCCTTTCCGCTTTCGATGTCATTCTGCCCACCCCGATTCCCGACAAAGGCCGCGTCCTCACGCAGCTATCCCTGTTTTGGTTTGATCTCTTCAAAGACGTAATCCCCAATCATGTGTTGAGTGCTGACCACTTCCCTCCTCCCTTTGACGTCTATCGCGATGAGCTGGCGGGACGCTCCATGATCGTTCGCAAGACCAATCCTCTGCCGGTCGAATGCGTTGTGCGCGGCTACCTCTCCGGCTCCGGCTGGAAAGACTACTTGGCCACGGGAACGCTGTGTGGCATTACGTTGCCCCCTGCTCTGCGAGAGTCCGACCGCCTGCCCACACCAATCTTCACGCCCTCCACGAAAGCCGCGGCAGGCCACGACGAAAATATTTCGTTCGAACAAGTCAGTTCCATAATCGGCGAGGAGCTGGCCAGGCAAGTTCGCGCCGTCAGCATCGACCTTTACCAACGCGCCGCGGCATACGCGGAGCCGCGCGGCGTCACCCTTGCCGACACTAAATTTGAATTTGGCCTCCTCGATGGCGAATTGATATGGATCGATGAAGCTTTTACTCCCGATTCTTCGCGCTTCTGGCCCGCAGCGCAGTACCACCCGGGCGGCCCGCAGCCGTCTTTCGACAAACAATTCGTGCGTGATTATCTCGAACGCATCCGCTGGCCTAAAATTCCTCCGGCGCCCGAATTGCCGGCTGAAGTCGTGGCCGCCACGCGCGAAAAGTATCTGGAAGCCTTCCGCATTCTCACGGGGCATGCCCTGTAATGGATCGTGCGGTGGAACGGCTTGGCAAAATTGAGTTTTTTCAAATGGAGCGTCTGACGTGAAGGATCAACTGGAAGGGCTCGTCAATCAAATGGTGGAACGTGGGATTCTTTTCGACGAAGCGGTCTGTGAATTCGAAAAGCGCTTTATCAAACGAGTCTTGGATTGCGCCCAAGGCAATCAGTCTCGCGCCGCAGTGGCTCTAGGAATCCACCGCAACACCCTCAGCCGCAAAATCGGCGAATACAAACTGGACCACAACGGCCACCGCAAATCGCGGTATTAGACCGGACTGAAACCTTTCGAGCCCGTTCCAAAAACCACCCTCAAAAAAAACGGCCCCCCAAATTAAGGAGAGCCGTTCTAAGACGCTAAACGTCTGTTTAATTACTGCGTCGGTTTCTTGGCCGCTGGACGCCGGGGCGTGGGCTTCTTGGTTCCTTCCTTGGGCAGATCCTCTTCCTTAACCTTAGCCTTGTCGAAGTGCAACATGAAATTGGGATCAGGATCATACGAGATCAGCGTGCCGGTAAAATGCACCGCGCCATTCTTTTCCAGTTTGGCTGCTTCCGGCTGCCCAACGACTTTCACGTCCATATTAGGCGTGCTGGCCGATTCAAATTCAGCTTCACTAGTCACGAACGCAACCTTTAGCTGGACGGAATCGGTTCCCGGCGTAACCTCGATGACTTTGCCAGGCACCTCTGGAAATTCCAGGCCGCATGCCGCTAGCCAAGTGACCTTGGCTTTGTCTCCGCCCGCTTTGAGATCTTCGACAACAGACCTCATGGTCATGTCCTTGCGCGCCGTCGTAAGGTCTTCCGCGCCCGGCAACTTGTAGCTCTCCGGACGTTCCGGCGAGCTGCTCGCCAGTTGCAGTAATTCGTTCAGCTCCGCGTCGATAAGATTGTCACAAGCCGCCTGCTGGTAATTTACGATCAACTTGCGCAGATAATCTTTCACCTTGTCGGATTGCGCCTTAGTCGCGCCTTTCGCGGTCACGGCGCGAGCAATAGACCAGAACGCATTCATCTGCTGCGGAGGCGTCATGGCCATATACGCGAGACCCACGCGGTAGCTGGTGATGGCGTCATCCGGATTCAGCGCGAGTACCGCCTTGTAATGCTGCACCGCGGTGTTGTAATCCTTCAGCACCATCGCGGCCTGCGCGGCAGTAGCATGGAAATAAATTTGTATCTGTTTTTTTTGCGCGGCAAACGCATCGTCACTCATGGACTCAGGCTTTTTCACTTCGTCCAGAGCTTTCAGTCCCGAGACCGCCGCATCCAGCGCGCTCTTGGCCAGCGCTGGATCCTTGGCCGCGGTATTTGCTTGCGCCGGATCAGCAATCATGGCGTTGTAAGCAAACGCCCGCGCGTACAGCGCCTGGTAACGCGCTCCCGCATCCACCTTGTCGCCCAATGACACCAGCTTGTCCGCGTACTCGATGACCTTCGGATAATTTTTCAGCTGGCTGTAGGCTTGGTAATACAGCGGATAGATATAAATCAGCAGCGCGGAGTTTGGATACTTGGCGACAAAATCATCCAGCGCCTTTATTTGTGAGGCCGGATTTTTGTCCGCCGCGGCAGCCTGGTAGGCGTTGTACTCCGCCATGGTGTACTGCGGCTTGGCGCCACCCGCTTCTTGCCCCGCGGGCGGGGCTTGCGTCGCTTGGGCCCTCGTGGCGACCGCCGCTACGAGATTTAGACTAAGCGCCGCGATGATCGCGAGGCCCACTACCTTCTTTGCTCCATTCATTCCGATTTCTCCTCGCTCAAACTACCGCCTTTGGGATTCTATTCCCGTTCACCCCGGGTTACTTTACCCGGAATTTCTGCTATCGTTCGGAAAACTCTGGGATTATAGGGAAGACGCAAGCCCTCCGCAAGTCGTTACGTGCATGAGAAATAATCTATTGAAGTTTTCGAACTGCCGTCCCGCGGTATCATTACGTGATTCGTCAGGCGACTGGACGTCGGCCTCCAATGTTAAGATGAGTTTCGCATAAAAACCGTGGCTTACACGATAAAGAATTTGGATGCCTGAAACTCACAAGTCGGGTGCTCACAATGCTGGCGAAAAGCCCCTTAGCGACGCCCTGGCCTTGGTGACCGGTGGTAGCCGCGGCATCGGTCGTGCCATCGCCTTGCGCTTGGCGTCGCTGGGAGCGGCTGTAACTATCTGTGGCCGCGACGACGATGCATTAAATGACGTTAGCGCCCAACTCACCGGCTTGGGAGCTCGCGTATTCTCCCAAGTCGCGGATGTAACCCGCCCTGCCGACGTGGAGGCTCTGGTTGCGAAAACGCAGGTCGCTCTCGGTCCTATTACTATCCTTGTAAACAATGCCGGCATCGGCCTCTTCGGTCCCGCCCATGAAAAATCCGAAGAAGATTGGGACCGCGTCCTGAATACCAATTTGAAGAGTGTTTTCCTGGTTTCCAGAGCAGTGGCACCCTCGATGATCGATCGTAAAAAAGGTGACATCATCAATATTAGTTCCCTGGCCGGGGTAAACGCCTTCAAAGGTGGTGGCCTATATTGCGCTTCAAAATGGGGCCTCCAAGGCCTCTCCGCGTGCATGGTCGAAGATTTGCGCGGCTACGGAATTCGCGTCAGCGTGATTTGTCCAGGTAGCGTAGCGACAGAATTTTCTGGTACCAGCGTCAAAGACCCCGCCAAGGTCTTATCGCCGGAAGACATAGCTCATGCCGTGGAAACCATCGTGACGCAAAGCCCTAAAAGCTTCATAAGCCAGCTGCAGATTCGCCCACTAAGCAAGCCCTGATTCTTGCCGTTCGCACCGTAGAGCAATCTTTTTTAGATCGAGCGGCCACGTCGTTCAATTTGTAAGCACGTGCGGTCTCCGGATATATTGGGCAATTTAGGTTTGACAACTGTCGTTATAACGACTATAGTCACCCCGTGAGTTCCTCCTCGCACAAAAGCTTCGGCGCCCATAGCGAGGCCGGATTGTTCGTGGCCTTCATGCAAATCGCCGACGCCTTCGGCGCTCAAGCCGAACAAGTATTCAAAACCGTCGGACTGACCGCCGCCCAATATAATGTATTGCGTATCCTTCGCGGCGCCGGTCCCGCCGGACTGGCCTGCCGCGAAATCGGCGAGCGCATGATCTCTCGCGACCCGGACATTACCCGTCTCCTGGACCGCATGGAAAAGCGCAACCTCATCACCCGTAAGCGCCAGAGCGACGACCGTCGGGTGGTCAAGACTTTTGTAACTCCTGAGGGTCTCGACCTTCTGAAATCTCTCGATCGCCCGGTAAGCGCCTTGCACAAACGGCAATTCCAGGGCATCCCCCCGGCTAAATTAAAAGCACTGGCTGCCATGTTGGAAGAAATTCGCTCGCTGCAAGCTTGACGAAGTTCCCATTATCAAATCGAAAGGAGAAAATTATGAGCATCAAAGTTCAGGTGGTTTTTTACAGCATGTACGGCCACGTTTACAAAATGGCCCAGGCCGTTGCCGACGGTGTCAAGCAGGTCCCCGGCGCGGAAGTTTCGTTGTACCAGGTCGCAGAGCTTATCCCTGACGACATCTTGGAAAAATACGGCGCCAAGGCCGCCCGGGCTAGCTTTGCCAACGTACCAATAGCCGCGGTAGACAAGCTTGCCGAAGCCGACGCGATAATCTTCGGCACTCCAACGCGTTTCGGAAATATGGCCGCGCAAATGCGCAATTTCCTCGACCAAACCGGTGCGTTGTGGATCAAGGGCGGCTTGGTCGGAAAAGTTGGTAGCGTCTTTGCTTCCACCGGCACCCAGCACGGCGGTCAGGAAACCACTATTACCAGTTTTCATTCCACTTTGTTGCACCACGGCATGATCATCGTCGGTGTGCCCTATACCGAATCCGGACTGACCTATATGGACGACATCACTGGCGGCACTCCTTACGGGGCAACCACATTGGCAGGTGCCGACGGTTCACGCCAGCCCAGCGAGAATGAATTGGAGATTGCGCGATTCCAAGGCAAGCATGTAGCCGAAATCGCCACCAAGCTAGCCCGCTAAATTTTTTCTGCGGCCACCGCAGCTCTGAATAGCGAAAGGAAACGTTCATGCATAAGAGGGCGCCAACCGATTTTCCGGTCCACGATTTCGTCGCCGAGCGCTGGAGCCCGCGCGCCTTCAGCGACAAACCCGTTGCCCCCGATGCGCTAGCCAGTCTCTTCGAGGCTGCGCGCTGGGCCCCGTCCAGCAGCAACGAACAGCCGTGGGCCTATATCGTCGCCACCAAAGACGATGCGGAAAATTTCGCCAATTTAGTCAGCGTGCTAGTGCCCTTCAACGTAACTTGGGCCCAGCACGCCCCGGTCTTAGCACTCGCGGTTGCCGAGCTATCCTTCGCAAAGAACGGGACTCCAAATCGCAACGCGCAATATGATGTCGGCGCAGCCAGCGCGTGGCTCACTGTCGAAGCCACATCCCGCGGCTTATTCGTCCATCAAATGGCAGGCTACGATCCCGATAAAGCGCGGCAAGTTTTTGAAATACCGACAGGATGGGAGCCTATCGCCGCAATGGCCATTGGCTACCCGGGTGATCCGGATTCTTTGCCGCAACCTTTGCGAGATCGCGAACTCGCCCCGCGCACTCGAAAACCCATCTCCGCGTTTGTTATGTCCGGAAGCTGGGGAAAAAAAGCGCCGTTTCTCCCTTGAAATTAGAGTAGATTTTAACCGGCCCAAATGAACAGTACACTTCAATTCCTGGTCCGCCACGGGTATGTAGTTCTGCTCGCCTGGGTATTCGTTGAGCAGCTTGGCCTTCCCATTCCTTCTGTTCCGTTGCTTCTAGCCGCTGGCGCCTTGGCTGGCGCCGGCCGCATGAACATTCTGGCCGCACTGCTGGTTACCATGTTTGCCGCCCTCTGCGCGGATTCTCTGTGGTATGAACTCGGTAGAATCAAAGGCATCGCCATCCTCCAGTTGCTCTGCAAAATTTCGCTGGAGCCGGACTCCTGCGTGAGACGCACTGAAGGAGTTTTCTCTCGCCAGGGCGCCCGCTCGCTCATCTTCGCGAAGTTTCTTCCCGGTGTCGGCGCCGTCGCCCCGCCGCTCGCGGGCGTTTTTCACATGCGTGTGGCGCGTTTCATGATGTTCGATTCGATGGGCACGCTGCTATGGGCCGGCACATTTTTGGGCGCGGGATTTATCTTCAGCGGACAGATCGAAGAAATCGCCGCACATCTCGCTTCTTTCGGCGGCCACATGGGCGCTGTGCTGTTGGCGGCGTTCTCCTCGTATATCGCCTACAAATTCGTCGCCCGTCAAAGATTCATCCGCCAGCTGCGCATCGCGCGCATCAGTGTCGGCGAGCTAAAAGAAAAAATCGATGCCGGCGAAGAAATGGTCATTGTCGATCTGCGCCACTCCATGGATTTTGAAGCGGACCCACAAACCATTCCAGGCGCATTTCGTATGGACGCCGCGGAAATTCAGGAAAAGCACGACCGCTTGCCCCGTGACCGCGACGTCGTCCTCTACTGCACTTGACCAAACGAAGCCACCAGCGCCCGTGTGGCGCTGCTCTTACGTAAGCAAGGCATCAGGCGCATCCGCCCGCTGCAAGGCGGTCTCGCGGCCTGGCGCGAAAAAGGCTACCCACTCGAGGGCACAGCTCCAACCGTAAAACTCGTCCCTATCGAGTCCGCACTAAAATAAATTTGAGGGATTCGTGGCTGGGCCACCTCGCTCGAAGGCAAAACGCTAGAGCCGCGGTAACACAATCCCACCCTGCGACTGATACTTGCCCTTTTTATCTTTATAGCTGATCTCGCAATCCTCGTCGGACTCAAAAAAGATCACCTGACAGAGCCCTTCATTCCCATAAATCTTCGCCGGTAACGGTGTGGTGTTACTTATTTCCAGGGTTACAAATCCTTCCCACTCCGGCTCAAAAGGCGTCACGTTTACGATAATCCCGCACCGCGCATAAGTGGATTTGCCCAAGCAAATCGTCAACACATTCCGCGGAATGCGAAAATATTCAATCGAGCGCGCCAACGCAAACGAATTAGGCGGAATGATGCACACATCGCCTTTGTAATCCACCAGCGACCTGGAATCAAAATTCTTGGGATCCACAATCGTGGAGTTCACATTCGTAAAAATTCGAAACTCGTCCGCCACCCTGATGTCATACCCATACGACGACACTCCGTAGCTGATGACCCCTTCCCGCACTTGCCGGTCCGTAAAAGGCTCAATCATTTTGTGCTCCAGCGCCATGCGCCGGATCCAGCTATCTGGCTTAACGGACATTCACTTCCTCCCGGAAAAGTTCAAGATTAAAAATTCGTCATCAGTCATTCAAAAAAATTAAGCAATCGTTACAAAGGAACGTCAGTGTAGTGTACGCCTCACGTCTTGACAACCTGCGTCACACCCTCTAGCATCTGCCCACGCTCCGGGGAGGTTCCTTTTGATTAAGTTGGACATCGTTAACGCCGTGGTAACCAAGACAAACATCAGCCGCACCAAGGCCGAGCAGGCCGTCGAGACCGTGTTCGAATCCTTGAAGACCGCCTTGGGACGCGGCCAGCGCATCGAGTTGCGCCGCTTCGGCGTCTTCAGCGTGAAGCCCCGTAAGACCGGCATCGGCCGCAATCCGCGCACCGGCGAAGAAGTCAGCATCCCCCCAGGAAAAGCCGTGCGCTTCAAACCCGGCAAGGAATTGCAGGGCCTGGAAGGCACCAAGCCTGTTGAATCAGCTTAATCAAATTACTTTTCGACGCCTTCACGTTTTAACTTCGCTCATTTTCCAAGCGCAACAATGCCGTCAGTATGAATCATCGGCTCAGTCTCTGCCTTCCCTCGTCACTCGCACGCTTTTTCGTAGATACTTCTCCAAAATTAAATATATAACTGCTCCATAAAGCAGCCACTGAATCACCGGAACAAGAAACATGTCCCCGATCAGCTCTGCATAACCAGGCCGCACCATAGCAATCCAGGATTGTACCAGCCCCAAACTCGGCTGCTGCGTCAGTCGTATCGCTTCCCAGAGCCAAAAATTTGCCTGACCATTTTTCGAACCCGCCAACGCGCCGGGCAGATACCATAAATACAGCCTCACCAGGAGCAGCTCTATGACCAGCCCGATGCCAAGGGCGGTAAGCAAAGTTCGCCAGTGAATTTTTGCGACCACATTAATTCCGTTCTTAAAAATAAAGTGACGTTCCCTGTAACGACGACATCACGACTTATATGTAGGTTAAACTGGACACGCTAAAAAATCAGGACACTCCAGATTGGGACTCACTGGCGCGCTCCCCGCATCTGTGTTGTACTGTTATTTCGCCGCTTCCAAGGTTCGCCATATCATTCGTGGCCACTCAATTCCCAGAAGGCACCACTCAGCCGCTTTCAGTCAACCTCGATTGGCGCACCCTTCCGCCCGTAAGCCGTCATTACGCCATCACTCCACGTAGTCCCTCGCGCAAAAGTTTGGCGCTGGCGGGAATCCTGTTCCTGTTGACCTTGTGTACCTGCCTCGTTGCCGGCGCCCAATTCTCGGTGGCCTTCGCGCACAACGAGTCCGTCTCCGTGGACGAATTCGTGCGGGCTTTTAAACTCCTGTATCAACATCCGGCGTCACTGCTCAGCGGCTTGCCATTCGCCGTCACGCTTCTCACCATCCTGCTGGCTCACGAACTCGGCCATTTTTTCGCCTGCCGCCACCACCACATTCGAACCAGCTACCCCTTCTTCGTCCCGGCTCCTACACTCATCGGAACTTTCGGCGCATTTATTTTGCTGCGTTCACCCATCCGCAATACTCGCGCGCTCTTTGATGTCGGCGCCTCCGGACCGTTCGTGGGATTTTTATTCGCGATTCCAGCATTGGTCTACGGCGTCTTGAGCGCGAGAGTCGTTCCAGGTCTGGCCGATCCCGCCAATTCCGACCTCATATTTGGCGTCCCTTTAATTCTCCAAATCCTTGCGAAAGTTTTTCACCCTAACGTTCCGGTAGACTCTCTCTTGTTACATCCGGTGGGACGCGCCGCCTGGGTCGGCCTCTTCGCAACCTCGCTGAATCTTTTGCCTGCCGGACAACTCGACGGCGGCCACATTCTTCGCTCCCTCAGTGCTCGTACTCATCGCCTGGTCTCTACGTTCCTGCCCGCGCTGCTGCTCTTCCTCGGCTTCTTCCGTCACTGGACCGGCTGGTACATCTGGGCCGCCCTGCTTTTCGGTCTGCGCTTTCTCCGCACCGCGCCCGTGTACGACGATACTCCCCTCGACTCCGATCGCCGCTTCGCCGCTGTTCTCGCGCTCCTAATCTTTTTGCTCTGTTTCATGCCCGCACCCATCATCAACCTCTAAAGAACTCTAAATCTTTAATCATCATTTGTACTCATCTCAACAACCAACTCCGGTTATCATGCTGGGTCGCTTCTTTACCAGCACACAAATTTCCCATCCCCAATGCCACCACTCCTTCGAACACTGCGCCTCACTGATCTTTTATTTCTCTTTATCGGCTCCGTAATCGGCTCAGGAATTTTTCTCACTCCCAGCCTGATCCTTCAGCAACTCGACGGTTCAGTAGGATTATCCCTGCTGGTCTGGTTCGTTGGCGGCATCCTCTCGCTTCTCGGAGCACTCACCTACGCCGAACTCGCCGCCTCCAATCCGGAAGCCGGCGGCCTGTACTGTTACATTCGCGACGGATTCGGCCGCGTCCCCGCATTTCTTTATGGCTGGAGTCTTTTCCTGATAATCGCCAGCGGCACCATCGCGGCGCTGGCACGCGCTTTCACGCGCTATCTCGCCGAAATCATTCCGCTCTCACCAATCGGCAGTACCGTCGTCGGCGTAGCCATGATCGCGGTCGTGACCGGCGTAAATATCTGGGGCACTCGCAAAAGTTCCGACCTGCAAAACTGGACCACGCTTACAAAAGTAGGCATGGTAGCCATTCTCAGCGCCGTACTGCTTTCGATGGGCTATCACACTGCCGACCTGCCGCGAGCCCTGGGCACTTCACAACACGGATTTTCACTGCTATCAAACTTCGGTCTCGCGATGATCGCCGTGCTGTGGGCTTATGAAGGATGGCAGTTCGGCACCTACAGCGCCGGAGAAGTTTTGAAGCCGCAGCAAGCGTTTCCTAAAGCGTTCCTCTTGGGCTCTCTATTTTTGATGGCGCTTTACTTGATCGCAGTAGTTGCCTATCTCGTCGCGCTCGGTCCCGCTGCAGCCACCCTGAGCGACGCCATCGCAGCCAACGCCGTGAGCCTCGTGCTGGGACCGTGGGCGGGAAAAATTGTCGCTCTCGCCATTCTAATCTCCACCTTTAGCGCCACCAATAGCGTGATCCTTACCGCGCCGCGCGTTTTTTACGCCATGGCCAACGACAATCTCTTCTTCAAAAAACTTGCGCAGGTGCACCCGCGCTTTCAAACACCGGCATGGGCGATCATTGCCCTCGGTGTATGGTCGGCAATTCTTTCCGGCGCCGGAAAATTCGCCGAGCTGGCTTCTGGCGCAATATTTATCGGATGGATTTTTTATGGCCTGGGAGCCGCGGCGATTTTCCCCATACGCCGCGCTTCCAAAGGACTGCCAATTCCCTACCGCGTGCCCGGCTATCCCTGGACACCGCTGATCTTCGTAATTGTCGCCGCGGCCATCGTCGGCAACGCCGTCTTTCTGGCCTTCATCGATCCCCGCCAGTTTCGCTACCTGGCCGTAGCAATCGTGATTTTCTTGCTTGGCCTCCCCGCTTATTATTTCTGGCGCGGGAAACAAACTCCCGCCTAGTTTCGTCGTCACATCAGGCTCAACGGGTCCATGTCCACAATCACTGCCGTATCTGGAATTTCGTTCTTCTCGCAATGATGGAGCGCACCGGCCAGGAGTTTGGTGAGCATCGACCGCTTAGGCGATTTCAGTAGAAATTGAAACCGGTACTCCTTCTTCAGTCTTGCCAAAGGTGCGGCGGCCGGGCCCAGAATCCGCACACCTTTACCATTGTGTGGTGAAAAATATTCAGAAAGTTGCCGTGACCAGCGAATCGCTTTCTCCAGATTGGTATCGCGCACGATTACGGTGGCCAGCGAAGTAAACGGTGGGTATCCCATGGTTCGGCGAAAATTTGTTTCACGCTCAAAAAACGCCAGGTAATCCTGTTTTACCGCATCCTGAATTGCATAGTGCTCCGGATAATATGTTTGAATCAGCACCCGTCCGTGAAGTTCTCCTCGCCCGGCACGCCCAGCGACCTGCGTCAACAATTGAAACGTACGCTCGGCCGCGCGAAAATCCGGCATGCTCAGTAACCCGTCAGCGGAAATCACCCCCACCAGCGTGACACGTTGAAAATCGTGCCCTTTCGCCAGCATTTGCGTCCCCACCAGAATATCCAGGGCTCCGCCCGCAAACGCTCCTAATGTTTCTTGATATTGCCGCTTGGTGCGTGTGGTGTCGCGGTCTACTCGTGCGATGCGTGCCGTGGGAAATTCCTCACGCAGCCGTTCTTCCACATGCTCCGAACCCTCCCCAAAAAAATAAACATATTTAGAATCGCACTTCGGACAATTCTTTGGCGTCTGCGCCACAAACCCGCAGTAGTGGCACTCCAGGCGATTTCTGTTCTTGTGATACGTCAAGGAAATGCTGCAATTCGCGCATTGCACCGAAGCTCCGCAACTGCGGCACAACACCGACCAGGAATATCCGCGCCGGTTAATCAGCACCAGCGCCTGCGTGCCGCCCGCCAGGCATTCCTGAATCCCCGCACGCAGCTTTGCGGAAATCGAGCTGGCTTGATGCGTCTGCTGAAACTCTTCGCGTAAATCGACGACTTCCACGTTCGCCAGCGCGCGATTCTCGACACGCGACCCCAGCGTCAACAACTCGTACTTCCCAGTCGTGGCATGATGATAACTTTCCAGCGAAGGGGTGGCCGAGCCTAGCAGCGTCACCGCGTTTTCCATCTTCGCCCGCACGATGGCCACATCCCGCCCGTGATATCGCGGCGTCTCTTCCTGCTTATAACTATTCTCCTGCTCCTCATCCACGATGATCAGCCCCAGCCGCTCCAGCGGCGCAAACACCGCCGAGCGCGTTCCCACCACTACGCGCGCGTCACCATTTCGTACCCGCCACCATTCCCGCGCACGCTCCACATCGGTAAGTGCGGAGTGCAGCACCGCCACTCCTTCGAATCGCGCTCCAAACCACGACCGGCATTGCCGCCCCATCCACAACGTCAACGCGATCTCGGGCACCAGCACTAGCGCCGTTTTTTGCCGCGCCAGCGCTTCTTGTATCGCCCGCAAATACACTTCTGTCTTCCCGCTGCCTGTCACCCCGTACAACAACTGCACACCAAATTCCCCCAATTCGAATCGCGCGCGAATGCGCTTCAGCGCCATATCCTGGTCCGGATTCAATTCGTGCGCTGGCGGCGCATACCCCACATCAAAAGGATCCTCGGCCGGATCAATCGGCTCCTCCCAGCTATGAAGCAAGCCGCAGGCCAGCATGCGTTCGACCGCGCTACGCGAAATATCAGCCAATCTCAACAGTTGCGGCAACGGCAGCGGCCCGCGTCGCGCTGCCAGCAATTCTCGTGCCCGCCCGGTTTGTTCCTGAACTTTCTCCAGCACTTTTCCTTGCAAAGGGCGGACCTGCTTTTCTCCCGACCCATTCGTGCTGTTCTCCCGCTTTTCGAAATTTTCAGTTCGCCACGCAACAATTGTCTGCGTCTTCTGCTTTCTCGCAAGCAAACTGTGCCGAATCTCCACGAGGCCGCGCCGCGCAAGCCGCTGCAATACCACGCCACTCAATTCAGACTTCTCGAGCACGCTCGCATGCAAAATCCCATTCTTCGCGATCAATTTGGAAAGCAGTGCGATTTCCTCCGCGGCAAACTCGTCGCCAAGCGTGCTTGATGTCGAATCGACAAGCTGGCGTCCGGCCGCGGTAATCGCAATTTGCCGCTGCGTTCGCAATTCCGTTACGGGAGGCAACATCCCGCGAAAGACTTCTCCCACGGGAGCGAGGTAATACCCAGCGATCCAATGCCCCAATTCAATCAGTCCCGGAGTCAAAGTTGGAATCACATCCAGCACTTTGCTGATCTCGCGAATTTTTACTTTCTCCGGCGCCCGCGCCACCAGATCAACCACAACTCCCACCAATGATTTTTGCCGGAATGGTACGAGTACACGCACCCCCGGCTGCACAGCTGCACGCAGTTGTTCAGGCACCGCGTAAGTAAACGTCGTTCGCAGCGGCACAGCCAGTGCTACATTGCAAAATGTTCGGTTCATATCTCGGCGTGTAGTTTAGCAGGCGGTGAGATGTGGACAGCGGAGGCGCGTCCTACAGGCTGATCAAAAAAATCCCCAGGAAAATGGTGACGATCCCGGCCCACTGCCACTTCGCAACATGTTCTTTTAAAAATATCGACGCTAATCCCACGGTCACCGCGCCATAAAGCGATCCAAGCACGCTCACGATGGCCACCTGCTCCATTTGCATTCCACGATTACTCAACACAAATGCGCTGGTATCTAGCAAGCCCATGGCCCAGACATACCATCGAACATCCCCGCGCGGCAGGCTAACCGGCTGCTTCGCCGCCAGCAAAATCACCGCAGTCAGCAACACGCACGTCAAACGAATCATCCACACCGCCTGCGGCGCGCCCACCCGTGGCACAACGCGATTCCCCAGCAGCCAGAACAGAACACCGAATCCACCCGCGGAACAAAGCGCCCACGCAACTCCCCTACCCTTGCGCGCATTTCCCTCCACGTCATCCTTGTGCGGCTCTTGCTCACCGCGCGCCACCAGCACCACGCCGAGCATGGTGCAAATTATTCCCGCTCCCCGCACAACACGCAGATGCTCACCAGTAAGCAGCGACAAAATCACTGTCAACGCCGGGTAACTCGCCGAAAGCGGCGCGACCACAGAAAGTTTCCCAACCTCAAACGACCGGTAAAGCGTTAAAGTCGAAAACGCATTAATGCATCCAGCGAATACTCCCCAGGCCCATGGCTGCCACCCGGATCCGTCATGCAAATGTCCCCAGCCGCCTAGCCACGGCAGACAAATACTCAGCAGCACCAGCCCGGTTGCCTGCATATAAAACATCGTCCGGAGTGTGCCGATACGGTGGGTTGCAAATCGCGCAAGAAAATCCGAGCCGCCCCAAGTCACGGCGGTGAGCAGGCCCAGCAAAATTCCCATGTAGTTAGTTTCTCATCGCCAGGCGGACAGAAGGATGCCAGGACTAATTTTTGTGAGCAGTTCTATTTCAACGGTCAAGCTTGCGACTGAGCAGACTTCTCTTCTTAACTTCGAGTCCCAACTCGGCCATCACCTTTTGCAAATCTTTCCACACTTCGCTTTTTGCCGCGGGATTACGCAACAGATAAGCGGGATGATACGTGGCCATCAACTTCCTTCCGCGAAACTCGAGCCACTGCCCGCGAAACTGCGATATCCCCCGGGTAGTCTCAAGTATGGTCTGCGCCGCAATGCTGCCGAGACAAACGATCACTTTAGGAGCAACCAAATCAATTTGCCGAAATAAAAATGGCGAACACGCCGCCACTTCATCTTTTTCCGGCGCCCGATTCTCCGGCGGCCGGCACTTCACCACGTTGCATATGTACACATCGCTGCGCCGCAACCCCATGGCTTCGATCATCTGCGTTAACAGTTTCCCGGCGCGTCCTACAAACGGCAGCCCCTGCAAATCTTCATCGCGTCCCGGGCCTTCCCCGATGAACAGCAATTTCGCATGCGGATGCCCATCGCCAAAAACAATTTTAGTGCGCCCCTTGTGCAGCTTGCACCGTCTGCAGTCGCCGATGTCTTCGCGAATTGTCTGCAGCGTGCCTTCTCCAATTTTGGGTATTGCGGTTATCAGCGGCGGCGCTGCGGCTGGTTCATTCATCGCTTCGGCGCTTTCAAAGCTCATGAAACTGATGGTGGGTGCGGTCTGCGACGTGACCTGCTCGACTGCAAGATCTAGATGCGCTGGAGCAATCCGGTCGCGGAAAAATTCTCGAATGCCGATATCCTCGTAATATCGCAGTCGCAAAGAAAGTTTTTCTTGAAGTTTTTCAGGAAGGCGGCCGGTCATGATGGGAATCAGACCACCGAGAGGCGCTTGGCAGGCTTCGTTCGCAACGCCCCGCGCAGCCGCACAATTTCGTCCAGCACGCGCTGCGCTACTTCGGCCTTGCTCATCTTCGGCAAAGCCACATCACGCCCATCGCGAGAGAACAACGAAACTGCGTTCGTATCATGGTCGAACCCCGCGCCCTCCGCGGTAACATCGTTGGCCACGATTAAATCCAGATTCTTTGCTGCCAATTTCTTGCGCGCATTTTGCGCTACATCAGCTGTCTCCGCCGCAAACCCAACCACAAACTTGTCGGCCTTCGCGCTGGCCATCTCCTGCAAGATATCCACAGTCGGTTCCAATTGCAGCGTCAGACTCTCATCTGTCTTCTTGATTTTCTCCGCATGCTTATCTGCGGGCCGGTAATCCGCCACCGCAGCCGCGAAAATCCCAATCGAACATCCTGCAAACTCTTTTTTCACCGCTTCATGCATCTGCTCCGCGGTGCGCACGTCAACACGGCGAACACCGGCTGGTGTTTCCAACGCCGTCGGCCCACTGACCAAAATCACTTTCGCACCACGCAGTGCCGCGGCTTGCGCCATCGCATAGCCCATCTTCCCGGAAGAGCGATTCGTCAAATAACGCACCGGGTCAAGGTCTTCGCAGGTTGGCCCGGCGGTGACCAACACTGTCTCCCCAGCTAAATCTTTATTGGTATGCAACGTCGCGCGCACCGCGGCCAAAATCTCCTGATGCCCCGCCAGCCTTCCGGCTCCCACCATGCCGCAAGCCAGATAGCCTTCATTGGGCTCGACGACATTCACGCCGCGTTCCCGCAGCTTCGCAATATTTTCTTGCGTCGCTGGATGATTCCACATATTCACGTTCATCGCCGGAGCCACCACCACCGGCGCGGTCGTCGCCAGATACAAAGTACTCAGAAAATCATCCGCAATTCCACGCGCAAATTTAGCAATAATGTCTGCAGTCGCGGGAGCAACCATCAACAAGTCGGTACGCTGCGCCACGGCAATGTGCTCGATGGCGCTCTCCAGGTTTGCTTCGTTCTCAGTATTGCCAAACAGGTCGGTAATTACTTTCTGCCCGCTCAAAGCCGCAAACGTCAGCGGCGTAATAAATTCCCGCGCCGCACGCGTCATCACCACTTCCACGGTAAATCCATCTTGTTGCAACAGGCGCACCAGTTCCGCGGCTTTGTAAGCCGCGACTCCCCCGGTCACACCCATCGTGATTCGCATGGCGTTCCTGGCAGCGCCGCGTTACTTACGACGCTTGTTGCCGTCCTTGTCCTCGTCAATCGAATCCGGCTCCACGAAATCGTACTCGAGCAAACTATGATCGAGCTCTTCCACCGCGATTCGCGTTGCTTTTTGCGTTCTCGGATTTTCCACCAGCGGTGGTGCGCCGGCCATGATCTGCCTCGCGCGCCGCGCCGCCAGCACCACATATGCAAACTGGCTCTCCGGAGCTTTTGTCAGTACCGTCATCTCAGTCATTCCCCCCCAAACGATGCCAGAAGTTTTTCTACCAGGTCCTGACGCC